>Ga0099364_10003348_pt1 | contig 24880 bp, 13 predicted proteins | sample TergutTh196P3_FD_73070 | JGI IMG/M metagenome (GOLD analysis project Ga0099364, IMG submission 73070) | Microcerotermes parvus P3 segment gut microbial communities from Pointe-Noire, Republic of the Congo - Th196 P3 | ecosystem: Host-associated > Arthropoda: Insects > Digestive system > Gut ...
AATCTCCTGTCGGGGCGTACCCCGCTACCATTGGATTATCTACTTCGCCATCGATGGGCCAAAGCTCCCATTCTGAACCGGCCAATGCGACTATTTCGCCGGTTGCCAATGTCCATGTCATAGCCGACGTGGAGCAAAAGGCCATCGCGACGGTAATGACCGCCGTCAGAATTCTCATTGATGCACTGATCTTTTTCATTTTGATGATCCTTTCTTTTTTATTTAAATTGGTGTATCACTTGGGAAATTGATTTTGAGCAATCACTTGGCTGGCAGCCCGAGAGCCACAGGCCAGCTGTTGGAATTGCATCGGTATAATTCGGAATACTATTCATCCACCACTTCCTTTCAGATCATTATGCTTTCGTCCTAGACGGTAGTATGGTGCAGGTGTAGTTCTCTAGCCAGTAGGCGGTGTCGACCAGCCCATCCTCGCACATCTCAAAGGAAATGTGCGAGTCGTTGCCGCTCCCCTTGGCGCCGCTCCCGCAGTGCCAGCCCCGGTGGTTCCACGGCAGGGTCTGGTAAGTAGCGACGGCGCCGTCAGCCAGCTTACCGATGAACGCATGGACACAGACCTCCCGTCCGTCAGGCGTGTCCTGGTTCCAGTGGTTGTTGTTCGGGTTGTTGCCGAGCAAACCGTCGTCGCGGCCGACATAACGCCGCAGGTTCGGGTTATTCGCCACGGTCGAATGGACCATGATCTCCTTGGGTGTGATGATCCTGCCCGCTTTGTAGCAAGCGTTGTTCGTGAGTAATAGTTTTCGTAAGCTCAGGACAACCTTCTCTTCATACGTATTAGCTCCAGGTGGCAAGTATTGCCCATTTGCTTGCACCTCCTTTCTGCCAGCATTCTCGACCCTGGCACTCCTTTGCCCATCCCTTACATCCATTCAATCGTGCTTCCGTACACTCTAAACAACGTCCGTCACCAGGCTTCCCGCACCACACTATGAACCGCTCCCATTTCTACAAGCCATCTGATTTCCTCTGCGTATACGGCGTGTGTACGCCATACTGTCGTCGCGAAGCCTACAGTATCTCAACTACCCCCTTATAACTCAGAGGGACGGTTCTGTTGTGTCATTAGTTCTTCGTTAGCACAAGAGAACCGCCCCCTTGTGTTCTTGTTCCATCTCCTTTCATCCCGCATTCCCGCACCAGGCTCTCCTTGGCTCATTGATTACGTCCATTCATTCGTGCCTTCATTCACACAACACACCGCCCGTCGCCAGACTTCCCGCGCCACACTATGAACCGCTCCGATTGCTGCAAGCCATCTGTTTTTCCTCTGCGTATACGGCGTGCGTACGTTATATTGCTGTCGTAGGGCCTACAGGATCTCAACTATCCCCTTGGAACACAGAAGGACGGTTCTGTTATGTCGTTAGTTTTTCGTTAGCACAAGAGAACCGTCCCCTTGTGTTGTAGCCAGCGATTGCTTGAGTTATAGTCGGTAATGCTCAGATGTGCCTCATTTCTTGGGTGAGGCTGCGTGATTGTCGCTGGTGATTGCTGGCTATACGGTAAATATTGTATTAAAATTTACCAGATTTCCCTCCTCCCAATCTCCCAGAACTCATAATGTGTGTGCTTCCTCCAGTATATGGCGGTTATTTGTTTAAGAGTTTTTTTATCATTTGAACAGAATAGACAGAGTCTATAATCATAGAGCCAAATGGATCATATAAACGCTGAACAGCAATACGCCAAGGTGATGTTGATATATACGAATTCGAAATCTGAAAATGTGCATCAACTGGTAGACCTGCTCCGATTCCAATAGAAAACATATACCCATGATAAGGGGTTTCTATACCTACAGATTCCTGAATACCTATATATAAAAGTTCGCCAAGCGCACCGCCAAATTCAAAGCTTCCTCCATCCAAAGCTGAGATATTTGGTGCATCTGGGAAAACTGCAACGAATTTCCCTCCAGATACCCCGCAAAGCCCAGTGCCAACCCAACTTCCAGTGTCTATCACTCCAATGTTGCCTTCCCCATCAACCATGAGACCAGTACTACCACTAAGTCTATAACCGAACTGGGCTGCTGCTTCAGTACCATATATGAACACCCAAAATCCATTTGGGTCAATATACTGTACTGGATTATTCAACCCATACACATAAAGATTTCCACTCTGCTTAATTGCGTAGATATCAGGCTTATATGCATAGGTACTTAACCCCAACGGATTATTTGTGTCTGGCTGACGTTCATTCCATTTTAAGGGATTATCCCCATAAACCATATTGCCTGGATTCCAGTGGGTATCAAATGAAAGAAACCGCCCCAACCCTGGAGCATAATACCTCGCCCGCAAATAATACGTCCCACTCTCTTTATCCCAATACTCCCCACAGTACCGGAATGGGTTTGCGTCGGCGGCGTCTGGCGCCTTCTCAACGCCGAAGGCGTCGTAGTCGTAGGTTTTGATGACGGCGCCGCTTGCGTCGGTCAGGTGGACAACGTCGCCGTGGGCATTGTGGTTGTACATGGTGTATGCGCCGCCATCCAGGTCCTTGCCGGCGACCAGCCATAGGCCGCGCAGATACGCTTGGTGGACAACGCCGTCCGCGCTCGCTTCGGCGACTATGTTCGCGCCGTCCCACAGGTGGCGGGTTGCGGTGCCGCCCACGGTCTTCTCGTGGCGCATACCGTCGGGGCGGTACGTGTACTCGGCGACAGCTTCGCCGTTGTATGACCGTATCAACTGGTCCCTGGCGTTGTATTCGAACGCCTCGATGGCTCCAAGCCCTTCTTCCATCGTGTACGACGCGGCGGCCCCGCTTATCGGCGTAAACGTGTCAACACGGCTGGAGAGCGTATTCCCATTGGCATCGTAGCTGTAGCTGGTGACGATCTGTGCACCGCCTTCGGATTTGGCGCTGCTCAAAAGGCGATTCAAGCTGTCATACTCATATTTTATGCTGTACGACTCCGTGCCGCTGACTGTCACCGTGTCGCGGTTACCCGCGCCGTCGAAGGCGTAGGCTGTCGTCAGTTCGCCGACCGCCTCGCTTGTCAGCCGCCCCTGCATGTCGTATGTGTAGTTCGTCACCTTTGCAGGACTGCCGGCCAATGCTTCGGTTTTCTTTGTCTGGTTCCCGTCCGCGCGGTATTCGTATGCGTATGATGGAAGGGAGTTTTTGTTTGGCGCGATATTAGTGACGAGGTTAGCGCGGTTGTAGCTATACGTCGTGGTCACGCCGTTCTTGTTGTTGGCGTATGTCTTGACGTTGCTGTTGTCGTCATACGTGTAGCTCGCGATCAACGCCGAGTTTTCGAGTGCTTGCGACAGGCGGTTCAAGTCGTCGTAGTCATAGCTGAGGCTCAGCACGGTCGAGCCTTGCGCCAGGGCGAATGTCTCGCGGTTGCCCACCGCGTCGTATGTGTATGTTTTCGTGGCGTCCCCGTCCGTTTGCCGCGTCAGCTGGCCGAGGCTGTTGTAGACGAAGCTCGTCGCCAGGTTGGCGTTGGATTGTGATAGGAGCGCGCCGGTGAGGCCGTAGCTGTACGCCGTCGTAGATTCAATCGACGAAGCGCCGGATTTCCGCGCGTCTTCCTTTACCACGCGCCCCAATGCGTCATAGCCGTATTCGATGCTGTTGCCGTTGCGGAATGTTTTCGACGTCAAAACGCCCCTCTGGTCATAGGTGTAAACCTCATCTTGGTTTTTCGCGTCCCTGATCTTTGTGGCGCTCCCGAAACGGTTGTATTCATAGCTTGTCGTGTTCCCGCCAGCAGTCAGCTGGCTTATTTGCCCGGTCGGATAGTATTGGTAGCTTGCCGTGTCCGCCTCAGAGGCGTTTTTATAATTTGCCGCGTCCAAAAGCCTGTTCCGGGCATCGTAGCTGTATTCCCTGCGGGACAGAAGCGCGCCGTTCGCCGAGTTCTCCCTTGTTTCGTCCTTTATGACATTGCCGGCCGCATCGTAATAGTATTTCTTGACGCTTTTGGTGGTCGTGTCCAGCGGCAACGTCTCGACGATGAGACGCCCCAGCCTGTCATACTGGTACGCTGCGGCGTTCCCGTTGAAGTCAGCCGCGCTCGCCAGATTGCCGAGATGGTCATATGTGCTTCTGGCGTACGTGGTCGCGCCCGCGTTGGTTTGGCTTTCGCTCGTCGCCCTGCCTGCATAATCGTAAGTAAAGTTCTTACTTCTGTTGAGTGGGTCGGTCGCGGAAAGGCGGTTCCCGAGGCTGTCGTACGTGTATGCATAATTGTTAGGGCCGATGCTTTCCCCGACCACCCTGCCTAGCAAATCAAACCTTTGCGAGGTCACGATGCTTGGGTCCGTCGCGCTTGTGCCCTCGACAGTCTTCTGCGTCTGCCGGATGTTGCCGGCCATCCCCGTGTAACTATAGGTCTCTCGGTATAGCGGTTCGCCCGAGATGGCCGTACTCGTATTGAGCCTAATCTCCTTGACCCTTCCGCTCCAGTCATAGAGGTAATGCTCATATGAGACCGAAGGCGCGTATGACGTGGCCCTGGACAGCCGCCTGAGGCTGTCGTACGTGAAATCGCTCATGGCGACGGATCCGGCAAGCACCTGGATGATGTCGCCGGCCTTGTTGTAGTTGTACGTCGTGTCGTTGCCGTTCTCATCGGTGGCGACGACCTTGTTCTCGCTGCTTGTCAACGTGTATGCTGTTTTCACCGTGCTGCCGTCGGGATTCGTCACCAAGGTCGCCCGCCCTAGCCTGTCTAGCTGGTATTTTGTGGTATTGCCATTCGGATCCGTTTGCTCAATTATCCGCCCCCATGCGTCCCGCTTGTATGTCTCGGTTATGGTCCCGTTAGTGGCCGTGCCCGCCGCCTGGGCGCCGTCCGCGTCGGTGACGCCCGATACGGTTTGCCCGGTAAGGAACACGTTGTTGTATGTCGCGTTTGGGAGCACCGCGTTGTTGTTCGCGTAGCTGTACGTTGTAGCGACATATGTGGTCGATGCCCCGAGGTTGTCCACAGGGGCCCCGTTGGCGTCACTGGAGTAATAGCGGCGCATTTCCGTAAGGTTGTTCCCTGTGTAAAGATACTCCGTCCGTTCCTTTATGCTTGCTCCCTCTGTGACTGTCTTTTTTGCCACGAGCGTGCCGGCGGAATTGAGCTCATAGTCTTCCGTTATATCGGTTGCGCTGTCTTTTTTATATGTGATTTTCGTAGGGATGCTGCATATCGCATCGTATGTGGCGGTCGTAATGTTTCCCATCGGATCCGTTGACGAGGTAGCGTTCCCAAATCTGTCATAGGCGTTTCTTGTTTCTGAGACAATGGAAGAGCCGCTCTCCTCGACTCTCGTCCGCCTTTCGAGCGTCGGCATGGTCACCGTGTGAGGTAGATTGTACTCGTATGTCCTGGTTTCCTTCGGGCTGGACGAACTGCCTTCAAATATCCTTACATCATATGTGGGCTCGGCAAACCTAAACAGATATTCCTCCCTGGTTGTGTTTTTTTGAATAGTCGCCTTTTCTGTAAACGTTGAAATGGCGAAACCATAGCTATCGTATCCCCATCGCGGAGAATATACTTCTATTTCGTCGAGTACACGCGGTTTGCTTTCATACGTATATTGTTGCCGGTTTGTCACGATTGAACCGTCAGTGTCAGATCGCTCAGCCAAAAAAGGCGCCGTCTCATAGCCGCCAAGGAACCTGTTCGTCATAAGCTCTCTGCTGGTATAACTGTAATTGCTGATTAATCCAGAAGCATGCGTTATACTCTCCAATGGGTAATACCATAAATTCACCCCTTTATCGCCATAAACATAACTCATGTATTGGCTGGGCGAAAGTTGAAAGTCATAACTATAACGGGTCACATTGCCTAATGGGTCAGTGTATTCCGATAGCCGATTATTCACGACTCTATATGAAATGCTGGCGCCATTTGGATTGTTGTTCTCATCTGGGAACGACCAGCGGATCGTATAGTCTGCGTTGCTTCCTGTCCTTGTGGCAGTTATGAGCCTGCCCAACGAATCGGTCACTGTGCCGCTCCCGCCTGTTGAACCGTCTGTTACCAGGTTAAACTTAATGGCATTGCCGAAACGATCCTCCATTGCGAGCAGTTTGAAATCCTCAAAGTGATACGTTGACGTTGACGTCCCTTTTTCTGTCGCCGAAAAATACGCCTTCTTGCCGTCTTTATAGGCTAGCACATGGTTGGCGCCAGGATAACGGGCTGCGGCGCTGGTGTCATAAGTGAACTCGATGTCTCTTTGCAATTGTAAATAATTGTGCCATTTATTGCTAGTATTCATGTACATCATATGATAAATCCGCGTGGTTCCGCTCCTGCTGTAATCCAGCCGGATCCTGCGCCCATCGCCTACGTGCAAGTAGCTATTGTATGTAAAGCTGTTGTTCTTTTTGTCTCTGTCTGCAACAACCTCAACTGACGGAAACCCAAAGTTCCAGCCTTGACCAACGCCATAAGTATTTAAATCATGGTTATTATCTCTGAGATATGACACCATTAATTGCTTGTTGCTTATTGTTTTTATGCCATTGTCATTACTTCCCCCCCAATATTGTGCGAAGGAATTAACGCGGTCAATTTCCACCCATTCCCCATCTGGCAACACAAAATATTCGCCTGGGACAAAATCTTCTGTTAGGAAATATCCTAGATCGTCCCTATCTCTTCTCGCTCTATCCTTGTCTGAATAGTAATACCCTGCCAAATTATAAGCCGTTCTAGCATAAAAAGTGGTATTACCAGTTGATCCAGAATCTCTTTTGTATCTAAATGTGACTGGAATCTCTACGTACCACTGGGTGTTATTCGGGGCTTGTGTTTCGTAATATGGGGTGAGGACATACGAGTTTGACTGCGACGAATCATATCGTCTATTAAGCGTGAAGTCGAATCCGTCTTTACCAGGCAAAGAAAAATCGACATAATTCAAATTGAGCGCGCCTGAACTGAGTTCAACGCTTTCAACTGAATCAATGTCATGATAATACGGGGCAATGGGATAGTTCCTTTGGTCTTCGCCATACTTGACAGGTACGCTGATATCAGGCTCAGCCAGAGACATAATATTGATAAAATCCGATGCAACATCTGTGGTCGCTTCATCCTCTCTGTTATTTGGGGTTTCCGTGATAGGCTCAATGCCTTTTGTATTTTTTTCGTCTTGCAGGGGTTCCGCGCCTTTCGAGGTATCCTGTGCTTCCAAGGATTCCAGCGATTCCGCCACTTCCAGGGATTCCAAGGATTTCAATGGTTCCTTACCTGTTGCCGCATGCCCAGCCTGGTACTTGATGCTGCCATCGTAGTTACTTGCTTCTGCACTGACGCTATAATCTACTGATGCAAAAATCATCGTTGAAATAAGCACAATTGCTATTAGCCTTTTAATCATTTTTGTAACCATTCCTTTCTGTGGAAGGCAAGAAGGTGGATAAAGCCTATGCGCCTTCGCTTCTTCGTAGTTTGTTTTGTTGTTTTTCATCTTTTTATTGCTATGATGCGCTGGGCAAGGATGATTGGATTGTCTGCGAAGTATTGTTGTGCCATAGCGAAGCATGCTATGTTACATGCTTGCTTGCATTGCCATGCAGCGTACATCATCGCCATACAGCGCATATCATCGCCTAAGCTGCAACTGGGTTTACCCGCCGGTTAGCTGCAATTCGGTCATCCCGCTGATTGCCGCTTCAAACTCAAGAACTGTGACGACTCCTTTCCATTCCATGCCATTGGGGATTTTCTTGTTGCATTTAAACGCAATTATCCCATTAAGATTATCAAAGTTCAGGATTTCGATGTCTGTGCCGAGAATTGCGCCTACCTTTATCAAGCCGCCGGGAGATTGAAATGCGGCGGGATTTACGAGCTTGATAGCGCTGCTGTCATATGTGACGCTTATCTCTCCCAACTCGCGCATACCTTCTGCATTTACGGTTATATAATAATTTTTTCCATTAACGATATCCAAGGTGATAGATGATGAGGAGCCGCCGCCTACCTTAACGCTGCAAATGGCTCTTTTCATTCCGCCAATCGATGTTGCCGTAATAGTAGCGTTGCCTGCAGACACAGCGGCAATCCGCCCATTGTCATCCACTGCTACAACCCCCGGTTTGTCTGACGACCACTTAACAAGCTTATTGTTCGCGTTTTCGGGGCTGATCCTCGCAACTAAATTTTGCTCGTCGCCAACATCCAAACTAATACTTGAAGGTTCAACTGTTATGTAGCCAACTTGGATTATTTCTTGCAGTTCGGCGCAATGTCGTTGAATTAAAGTGGAATCGAATGAATCGACACGCCCGTTCCCATTCACATCGGCTGCAAGCATCTGATCCTCGGCCAATTCCCCTAATCCGGCAAGATAACGCAATATCAACGTTGAGTCGAAGGTATCAATTCTGCCGTTTCCGTTGACGTCGCCAAGGACAAATTCTGGTGTCGGTATGGAAAAGCTGTTGCCCACAATGGCATTGCCGTTGGCAGTCAAGATGCCCGCCCTGAGTTGGTATCCGTCATCCGGTATCGCTTTCACCGTCACTGTGGTTCCTGCCTCAGCTGCTGCATGGGACGCCGTGACTGACCCCTTGACCACGGAGGGTATCGTGATTGTGTATTCTGAATTCACATTGGTTGATATGCTTCCGGCTGGCATGACCAATACGGGGAAGCGGGTTGACTCAGTCATGCCGTTGCCTAACTGGCCGTAGTAATTATACCCCCAAGCCCATAGGCTGCCGTCGGATTTGACGGCAAGCGAGTGGTAGTCTGCGGCGGCTATTTGTGTGTTTGCCGCAGATGCGGCGGTCACAGACCCATTCAACATAAATGCAAGTTGCGCTTGCGCGTTCGCGCCGCCGCTTCCGCGCTCCCATTCCGGGCCTGCCAATTCGACTATTTCTCCGGTTGCCGATGCCCACGTCATGCACGTCGTAGCCGGCGTTGCGTAAAACGCCAAAGTGACGGCAATGACCACCGACAGGGTTTTCATGGATGCACTGATCTTTTTCATTTGGTTGATCCTCTCTTTTTTCCTAATATTGGTTTATCGCTTCAAGCAAAAGGCTTATGCCGCATGGAGCGTCGCCCAGGCGTGCGAACCCCTGTGAAACCCTTGGCATATCACATGGCTGGTAGCCCAAGAGCCACAAACCAGCCATTGATGTACTGCGTCAATATGAGATGGTCGATATCGTCCACCCTCCCGTCGCCGTTAACGTCCGCGCCAACACTGACCTGAACAGGCCAGCCGTTGATATACTGCGTCAGCATAAGATGGTCTGTGTCATCCACTGTCGTCAACTTAAGGCGGGTTTACGAGCGTTAGCGTAGAATTTCTTGTCTCTCGGAAGTTTGCGCTGAGGGTTTCTACCGGGTCGAATCGGCTCAGAAAATCTTTGACAATAACAGTTTGAGACTGATGCAGGGCCACCAGTTCCTAATCAAAAATGAAAAAGACCTTTTCACTAGCACACCTCTAAAATAAGTTTATATTGCCTCATTTTATCCTGGAGTTGTGGTTCTCCGTTTTCAGCCGCGTTGAAACGCTCAACGTGGTTAGACGGCCGCTTTTATGGAGTTGCGGTTCTCCGTTTGTCTTTAGATACCCAACCTGCCTTTCGCGATGGTGTAGTGTACCCCAACACGCGGACACCTAGGGCTATTCCGTAAAAGTATACCTTTACGGAATAGCCCCCTCGAAAAATTACCCCCACTAAAGCTATAAAAAATTGTGACATTTTTCAATTTTATCGAAAAATTCTACAAAAAATGTTGACATGTTTCCATTTTTCAAATACAATGTCAATCGAAAAGGGAGTTCGTAAAGGTATACATTTACGAACTCCCTTTAAACTGTCCCTGCTGCGTCACTGCCCTTAAACCGTTGCATAATGCGGTATTCATCCAATCGCCTATAGAAGGTTGTTTTCCCCATATTGCACCGTTTGAGGACTTCTGACAGTGGAATTTGCCTATTTTCCCACTGTTTCACCAGCTCAGCGAAGTTTTCCGGAGCTTCTCTTATCGGTCTGCCGAACCGTACGCCCCGCGCTTTGGCGGCTGCGATGCCGTCGACCTGGCGCTTGCGGATCGCGTCGCGCTCGCTGTGGCCCATAAACGACAGTACTTGCAGCACTAAATCAGAGATGAATGTGCCGATCAAATCCCTGTGTAGTCGCGTGTCCAGCAGCGGCATGTCCAAAACGACAATATCAACGCCTTTTTCCTTCACAAGCGCACGCCACTGCTCCTGTGTTTCTTCGTAGTTTCGCCCCAGACGGTCAAGGCTGGATATATACAGCAAATCCCCTGATTTCAGCCGCTTAACCAGCTTTTGATACTCCGGTCTCTGGAAGTCCCTGCCAGACTGTTTGTCGATAAACGTCCGCTCCGGTGGGATATTTTGCTCCTGCATGGCGATAAGCTGCCTGCCCTCGTGCTGGTCGGTCGCGGAAACCCTCAAATAACAATAAATACTCATCTCATACGCACTTCCTCTCTATATTTTACATTTGTTTTTGTTCGTTCTGCCGCCGCCCTGCGCCTATTGGTCAGCATCTGTGCGTGGATGGGCTGCATTGTGCGTGTTATTTGCCAGAATTTGTCCTCGCTTACGTGTGCCAGCTGTGCGGGCGGTGGGTTAAGGCGGTGCAATATCTCGCCCCGGTCGGGATGTATTTCGGCTAATAGCCTTTGTTTTTGATACTCGGTCGCGATGGCCTCCTTGAACCTCAAATAATCCTTGGCGCGGCTGCTTAGCAGCTCGGCCTCGCGCCGTTTCTCGGCGCAATCATTCAAGTATTTCTCAACGTCTATATTTCTCCCGCAGCCCGTTCATATACTCAGCGACGGCGGCTGGCTTGTGCACCTCGTTACGCTTAATTATCTCCTGGTTGAGCCGCGCCCGCTCACTTGACCACCCATCGTGTACCGTCGGCTCGCGTGTGTAGCCCTGCGCTTCCAGCGTGCGGTGGTCGATCCGCACGTCCAGCCCCTTCCCGCGAAGCCGCCTATTACAGGCGTTCGCCCAGTTCCTGCGCCATGCTTCAAGCCGCTCTACCTTGTCCCAGCCGCGTTCCTTCTTGCCAAATCCCATTGCCGACACGCGCCGCGTCGTCAGCATCACATGCGCGTGCGGGTTGCCGTCGGCCTTGTCGTGGATAACGAAATCGGCGCACATGCCATGGTTTACGAAGTTTTCCTTGATATATTCCCGCATTAACTCAATCTGCTCGTGACGGTTAATCTCAACGGGCAGGGCAATGTCCATTTGCCGCGCAGTCCGTGCGTCGCGCCGCTTCTCCGACTGCTCAACGGCGTTCCACAGCGTGGTGCGGTCGGTATACTCACGCGGCGCGTCAATGCGGGCGGCACGCAAAAATCGCACACGCGAATGGGTGGCCACGTCGTTATGTGGCTACTGCGGAGCGTGTGCCGGACGTTGCGGGCAGATTAAAGCAGTGGGAAGGGAAGAACGACGCGGACAGACAAAAGTTTTCGCACCCCCCAAGGTGCCGAAAACATCCATGTGCCCGCCGCGAAGGCGAGAGCGTAGGCGGATTCACTCTGCCGGAGTGTGTGAAATTGCTCTGATTATTGAGCAATATCCTGTAAATCAAAAGCGGCTGCGCCCAACGTTAATGTTGGATGCAACCGCTTTCTGCTGGGGAATTATCGCCGCCCCAGCTCGGCGCTGCTGCTATTGTGCGTTCGGCTCGCTTAACTTCTGTAGCCTGTGAATTTCATTGCATAAATTACGAAACCCACGGCTGATCTGCTCGTCCCACTCGCGGATGAGGTCGTCTTCCTCGGATGTCAAGCTCTCCCGCCATTTTTGTGTCCACGGCAGATTTGTTTCTGCCCAGAATCCGCCCCTACGCGAACCGGGTGGGTGTTGACTCCGTTGGGCGGGCGGATATTGAATCCGCCCCTACGACAGCAGTGGTTCGCCGTGCGTGCCTGCGGAGGATTCGATCAGCATAGCAGTGGTTTGCTGTGCGTGCCTGCGGTGGATTCGATCAGTATAGCAGTGGTTTGCTGTGCGTGCCTGCGGTGGATTCGATCAGCATAGCAGTGGTTCGCCGCGTGTGCCTGCGATGAATTCTATCAGCGCGGCAGTGTCCCCCCTAGGGTTGCCCCGCCCGGAAAACTCCTCCTGCGGGCCAACGCAGGACGGACACCCCGCATCGCATTGGCAGCTCCTTATCAGTTTCAGTGCCATTGCGAACACTTCGTCGTGGAGTTCGTATAGCTTGTCGCTGAAGCCCACCCCGCCGGGGTAGTTGTCATATATGAATATCGTCGGCTTCTTTGTGAATGGCGATTTAGTCTGATGGACGACCCTAATGTCCCCCCTGCCGCACATCAGGTAAACCGGCGCGGCGTGCGAGAGGACGTTCGTGAGGCCAATCATGGCGTCTTGGATGCGGGCGGACTCTACCGCGCTCTTGCTGTCCTCCGCAAGGTTTAGGCTTTCCGGTAGCTCCACCCAGTATGACGTGGTGTGCATTTCCAGCTCAGGCAGGGTTACCGGGCCGGAACCGATGTTCTCGTGCGTGTTCAGTTTGATTTTTTTAAACAGCGACACCAGCGCCGTAACCTTTACGTCGCCACAGCTCTTTCCAACGTTGCCGCGAGTGCCATGCCCCTGCCTTGCGACGTCCAGCACCGCAAGATCCACAGCCAGGTTCGCGTCGGTGTAATAGTCGACGTCTACCTTTCTGACATATGCCTTCTTGTCGTCGAAGTCGAGCTTTTCAACCTGGTACTGGCGGGCGTCGTGTATGTATATTGCCTCCTCATGCAATAGCATCGGAGCGCTGAACCTGTCAACCTCGCCGATAACAACATGGCTGCCTGGCATCGTTATGTCAATTATAATAAAATTCTCATTTGAAGCGCTCCTAAGGCTCATCCCCGCAGCCGGGAACGCATCCGCCATCCAGTGGTACCTGCCGTTTACATGGCGCAACAGCCTGGCTTCCTCCATATAGTCCAGCATTTCGCCCACTGCGGCCCCCCCAAACCCCTCGCCGTCTGCAAACGGCAACTCGTAAGCCGCGCATTTTAAGTGGTTGTACAGAATTACGAAATTGTCCGGGTTTACCAACCCATGCTCGGGGGAAGAGCCAAAGAAATATTCTGGGTTGTTCACAATGTACTGGTCAAGGGGGCTACTAGTCGCAACGAGAAATACCGCTGACGCCCCCTGCCTCCTGCCAGCCCTGCCCGCTTGCTGCCACATGCTCGCTATCGAACCTGGGTACCCGCATATCACACATGCTTCAAGGGAGCCAATGTCTATCCCGAGTTCAAGGGCGTTCGTCGACACGACCCCTAAAACACTGCCGTCCCTGAGCCCTTTTTCGATCTCGCGCCGCAGGTTCGGGAGGTACCCGCCCCTGTACCCGCGTATCCGCTTGTCTTCGCCTTTGCCCCCCCGAAGCCCTTCCTTCAGATAAGTCGTCAGTACCTCAACATTCAGCCTGCTCCGCGTGAATACGATTGTAGAAATGCCATTTTTCAGAAGCGTCCCCGCCAGCTGCTTTGTCTCAAGGACCGAGCCTTTTCTGATGCCAAGCTCCCGGTTTACAATAGGCGGGTTGTAAAACACGACATGCTTCTCCCCAGAAGGCGATCCGTTGTCGTCAATTACCTTTGCTTCCCTCCCGGTTATACGCATGGCAAGCTCCCCCGGGTTCGCAATAGTCGCCGAACAACATATGAATTGGGGTTTTGAGCCATAGAAACCACAAATTCTAATCAGCCTTCTTAAAACATTTGCAAGATGGCACCCGAACACCCCCCCATAGTGGTGTAGCTCGTCGATGACAATGTATTTGAGGGATTCGAACAACCTTGTCCATTTCATGTGGTTTGGCAAAATCGCGCCGTGCAACATGTCCGGGTTTGTCACAACGATATTCCCCGCCTGCCGGATTGCCTTTCTTGCCGACTGGGGCGTGTCGCCGTCATATGTATAAGCCTTTATTGGTGCGCCTGTGCCGCCGATAAGCTCCTCCAACTCTTTTGACTGGTCATACGACAGGGCTTTTGTCGGGAACAGCAACATGGCCCTGGCCGAAGCGTCTGCTAGTATCGCGTTCACGACGGGCAGGTTGTAACACATAGTCTTCCCCGACGCCGTCGGCGTCACTACGACGATATCCTCGCCGTCAAGAACCGCTTCAATTGCGGAACTCTGGTGCGAGTAAAGCCTATGTATGCCCCTCTTCGCAAGAGCGCCTGCCAGCCTCTCGTCAAGCCTAGCCGGTATATCAGAATATACAGCACCTTTAGCTGGAATCTCCTTCCAGCAGGTAATGTTCCTCCTAATCGCCTCGTCGCCCCTAAACCTGTCCAATAGCTGAGCCAGATTCATATTATTTACGGCCTCCCCCCAGCATATCCTGCCAGTATGCACACGATGTGTACCTAACATGCACCCTATATGCTCCCAGCATTTCCTACTAGCAATACCCCGCCGGCATCTTTGCTGGCGCACTGCCACCACCCCTACCGGCGCACAACCGGCGTACTGCCATCACCCCTGCCGACGCACGGCATTCTTATTTCATTAATTCCTTTAGTTCGTCAGTCGTTATCTTCGACAAGAACGTCTCCCCAGGCTTGATCACGTCGTCTATTAGCCGCTTTTTCCGCTCCTGGAGCTCAAATATTTTTTCCTCTATCGTACCAGCCGAAACCAGCTTAATAACCTGCACAGTTTTCTTCTGCCCGATACGGTGCGCCCTATCTGTTGCCTGCTCTTCCACAGCCGGGTTCCACCACGGGTCGTAGTGAATGACCATGTCGGCCCCCGTTAGGTTTACCCCGGCGCCGCCCGCCTTCAGGGACAGCAGGAACAGTTGGCGCTCCCCTTCGTTGAAGCGCTTTATGCCCCTCATCCTCTCCTGCGGCTCCGTCTTGCCGTCCAGGTAAAAATACTCAATGCCTTCGCCGTCCACCCATTCCCTAATAATCTTAAGCATCCCTACAAACTGCGAGAAAATAAGCGCCCTATGGCCGCCGTCTACAGCTCCGCGCACCACTTCTTGCAGCAGTTGCAGCTTTCCGCTGTCCCCGTCATAATTCTCAATAAACAGCGACGGGTGGCAACAAATCTGTCGGAGCCTTGTCAGAGCCGCCAACAGCTCAATGTGCTTGCGCCCATCGCCTATATCGTCTTCGTCCTTGAGGAAATCCTCCCTCGCCACAGCTAAATGCGCAAGGTATACTTTCTTCTGTTTCGCCGTAAGCTCGATCGGCATTTTCATCTCTATCTTTTCCGGGAGTTCCTCAAGGACGTCGGCTTTTAGCCGCCTAAGAATGAAAGGCCGCGTCCGCCCGCTTATGTCCGCCAATGCTTTCCGTCTCTCCGACCATTCTGCCCCTCCAGCCTCCCCTGCTGTGGACGCCGACAGCTTTTTTGCGTATTTTTCGTTAAATTCCGCCCTCGCATACAGGTACCCCGGTAGCACAAAATCGAAAATCGACCAAAGCTCGGTTATGTTGTTTTCTATTGGCGTGCCCGTCAAAGCGAAGCGGTGCCGGCTCTTTATGAGCTTTGCGCTTTTTGCGTTTTGCGAATCAGGGTTCTTAATATATTGTGCCTCGTCCAATATGCAGTAGTTAAACTCAATGTCGGCGTACGATTCGTAGTCCATTCTTATAAGCGGGTACGACGTTATTGTCACATCGTATTTTTCCGCCTTTTTAATCTTCTGCTCACGGGCGTACTTTGTTCCCGTGACGACCTGATACTTTAGCTTAGGGGCAAACTTCTCAATCTCTTCGCACCAGTTGTAAACAATCGAAGTTGGCGCGACTATTATCGAAGCCTTGGGCTCCGCCCCCCCATCTTTTTCGTGCATCAGCACCGTTAACATTTGAAGTGTCTTCCCAAGGCCCATGTCGTCGGCTAATATGCCCCCCAGGGAGTAATTAGACAGCGTCTTGATCCACTTAAACCCCGTTTTCTGGTACTCCCTCATTCGGGCTTTGATCCCGCCAGGGACTTCGTACTCGGCGTCTTCAGGTTTCCTCACGCTTCGCACATATTCCCAAAAGCGCCTGTCGCGCCGCACTTCCTTCATCGGCTTGCCGCTGCCGCTAACGTACTCGTCTATGTACTCGTCAAGGTACAGTGCCTTGTAAGCCTGCGTCTGCGCCTTCCCGCGCCTGATGTCCTCGTCGCTTAAATCAAGCAGGTTAATAATGTCCAAGAGCCTGATTGACTGCTCGTCGCCTAGATTTAATATCGCGCCGTTCGCAAGCTTGCGGTATTTCTTTTTCTGTCGCAGATCAGCCAGTATTTCAACGGCTTCCTCAGGGCTGATATCGCCAAAGTCAAGGCTGACCTCCAACAAATTCGATTTTTCCTTTATCTTAAAGCCAAGGCCAAACTTCATGCTTTTTCTAACCGTGGTCATCAAAAAGTCTTCCGAGTAGTATACGTCGGCATGTTGCTGAAGGCCAGGGAGGATATCTATAACAAAAGCATAAATGCTATCGTCGTCGTAGAGGTTTATCCTGTTGTTCTTTACCTTAAAATCCGTTTCAGCCAAAATGTCAAGTATTATGTTTTCTTTTGTCAAATCCCTCACTAGTATTGGCGCGTCTTCTACCTTCCCTAAAGGTTTGTGTGCGGGCGCAAAGGGGTTGATTGTCGTCTGCCCGTAAATGAATTTCACGTCAGCTGTTATACACCCGTTCCCCCTGTCGAGGTACACCTCAGCAACACAGTCGTTTTTGTCTATTAGCGAATAGACGCCTTCGTCTATTTCAAGGCTGCCAGCTTCCTCGACAAATGGCAATATCTCGGACACAAACCTGTCCCTATCGCCAGAAACAAACCTGACGCTTTTCTCCCGCATCGCGTTAAGCATCACCATAAACGGCTTCAGCTCATAAAGCCTTTTATCGGACAGCTTGTAAATATCGTTGCCACAGAACACAATGTCCATTTTTTCTGTCAGGGCTAGCAGACTGTCAGCCTTGTTTATGTTTAGTATTAAATCCTTGCCATCCTTCTCAAGGGAGAACATAAACTCCAACTCGTCGCCTTTTACACCAGCATAACCTTCAAACACACCCGGGATTACTATCGAAAGCGGTTTTTGGCTCTTTGCGCAAATATCAAGGAAGCGCCGCAACTGGCCAGCAGCCAACATCAAAGCCGAGCCGTTGGCAAACAAGTTTTCGCTTTCGCATAGCTCGGCCAAAAAATCGAATAACGGCATATCTTCATCCCGAATGCGATGAACCGAAGGCTTGAACGAAAACCTTTTGCATATGATTGCGCTGCTTCCCGAAAGGATGCGCGTAACAAAAGCTTTCAGGTCTTTTATGTCATAGAGGGCATCAGCCCCTACCTTGAAGCACAAATGGAAAGAACCCCATGCACCGATGGTGCCATCGGCGCTGTTGGCAATGTTGGCGCCGTTTGTGCTTTTGGCGCTGTTGGCGCTGTTGGCACTGTTGGCACTGTTGACACTGTCGGCGCTGTTGGCAATGTTGGCGCCTCCTGTGTCGATGACGCCACGCATGCCGCTAGCACTGTCGGCGCCGACGTTGCCTTTAGCGCCGCCTACGGCGTTGCTACTGATATAAAGCACGGGTTCAAGCCTTATCGGCTCTTTTGAGTCCGTGTTTCGAAATGTAAAAAGCTCAAAGACGCGCTTTGCTTTTTCCCGGATAATTAAACTGTCAAAAAAGCCCGCAGCGTCTTTTTCGGCAATCAGAAACAAAACGGATGTTGCATGTTCGCAAATGACATAATCATTGGTTGGCATGCGGCGCCCTTTCGCACAGTCGCAATCCACGCAGGCTAGATCCCCGGCACTGTTGAATTGCAGGCTAACCGCCTTTTTTGTGTTGTCCAGGACGGTTGCGGAGAAAGAGCTTTTCTGTGGGTTGAACTGCACCGATTTCACCCTGCCAGCGAAATGAAATTCCTTCCCCCTATCATAAGAAAAGCTACCGCTGTTAGATTTTAAATACTCCTCGTTTATATTAAACATGAATGTACCTGTTTATACTGAACATGAACGTGCCAATTTGTTTTGAACATGAACGTGCCTGTTTATTTTAGAACGATATTGACGAGCCTCCCGCGTATTACTATGACTTTTTCTATTGTTCCTCCACTTGTGTACTGTTCAAGGCGCCCGTCGTTACGGACAAGCGCTTCTATAGCGCCACTGTCCATATCGCTTGGGGCTTCTATCTTAAACCGTACCGTGCCGTTGACCTGTACTGCCATTTCCACAATGTCCCTGACTAAGGCGGCCTCGTTGTGACGCGGCCATTCTTGGTTAAAAATCGAATAAGGGAGTTTAAGCGTTTCCCATGCCTCTTCGGCAAAATGGGGGGCAAATGGGGATATCAGCTTTAGCAAGTCTATGGTAGACGAAATGTACAATTCATCGTCCTTGCCGCTATCCTCTACGTCCGTGTCATACTTTTGAAGGGCATTCAGCAACTCCATGGCTTTTGCAATAGCCGTGTTAAACTGCAACCTCTCAATATCGGCTGTCGCAGATTTTATTGAATAGTTTCTCACATAGTTGAGCTCTGCCCCGAGTGCGCCATACCCCGCTTTTGGCGGCTTTGCCTTATTCGTTTCGGCAAGTCTGTTCTCGGGATTCGCGGACTTCGCGAGATTCGCGAGATAATCCTCCGGTTTTACGCCGCGCTTTTCGCAATACTCGAATAACCCATCTACAAACCTTTCCACTCTTGACAGGAACCTGTCAATCGCCTTTAATCCGTCGTCGCTCCATGGCCCGCCGTCGATGTACGAAAAACCGAAGCCTAGGTACATGCGGAATACATCGGAGCCATACTTTTGTATATATTCGTCAGGCGACACTGTGTTGCCAAGGCTTTTGCTCATCTTGTTCCCATCGGCGCCAAGTATTACCCCTTGGTGTACCAGCCTTGTGAAAGGCTCGTCGCATTTTACGTAGCCCATGTCGCGCAAAGCCTTATGAACAAAACGCGCATACAACAGATGCATCGCGGCATGCTCAGCCCCTCCTACGTAGATGTCAACCGGCATCATCTCGTTTATCCAGTCGGAGTCAAATATATTCTCGCTGTTTTTATTGTCAAGGTAGCGCAAATAATACCATGAAGAGCAAACAAACGTGTCGAGTGTGTCGGGGTCCCTCTCGGCCTCTCCGCCGCATAATGGGCATGAGGCATTCATGAACTCTGCGGATTTCTTCAGCGGGGACTCCCCGTCCGGGGTGAACTCGACGTCGTACGGCAGCTCTATCGGCAGGTCCTTTTCAGGCACAGGCACAGTCCCGCATTTGCCGCAATAGATAATGGGTATTGGCGTCCCCCAGTACCTTTGCCTTGATACAAGCCAGTCCCTCAGCCGGAAGTTCACTTTCAGAGCTCCCCCTCCCAAAGGCTCAAGCTTTTTGACAATGGCTTTGGCGCCCTCCTTGCTCGTCAGCCCATCGAACTCCCCGCTTGCAATCATTACCCCATATTCCACAAATGGCAGGCTGTCGTCAACATCGGGCGTAGCCCCCCGGATGACCCGCCTAATCGGGAGGTCAAACTTCTCGGCAAATTCGTAGTCCCTTGTGTCGTGCGCCGGAACGGCCATCACGCACCCGGTCCCATAGCCCGCAAGTACGTAATCAGCTATCCAAATAGGGATCTTTTCGCCCGTAACTGGGTTGATCGCGTCTGCGCCAATAGGCACGCCCGTCTTCTCCCTTGTAGTGGACATTCTCTCTATCTCGGAATGCTTCTTGATGCTTTCCCTGTACTTTTCTATCTCGCCTTTGCACCCTTCTGCCGCTATCTCGTCAACAAGCGCGTTTTCCGGCGCGAGCACGACGTATGTCGCCCCGTACAGAGTATCCGCCCTCGTTGTAAACACCGTAAATGTTTTCCCGTCGAAGCCGTCGATTTTGAATGCAATCTCCGCGCCTTCCGAACGGCCGATCCAATTTGACTGGATCTTCTTCGTTTTGTCAGGCCAATCCAGCGACGGCAACATATCTAGAAGCTCTTGGGCGTAATCCGTTATTTTGAATGACCATTGCGTAAGGTCTTTTTTTGTAACCTCGCTTGAACAGCGTTCGCACCCGCCCTCAATAACCTGTTCGTTTGCCAGAACCGTCTGACATTTTGGACACCAATTCACAGGCGCCAGTTTTCTGTACGCCAGCCCTTTTTCGTAAAGCTTCAAAAATAGCCACTGGTTCCATTTGTAATAATCAGGCATACATGTAGACAGCTCATAACCCCAGTCATAGGTGGCGCCCATCTCTTTGATTTGCCGCTCCATGGTTTTGATGTTGCCAAGCGTAGAGTCCTTGGGGTGAATGCCTGTTTTAATGGCATAGTTTTCGGCTGGGAGGCCAAATGCGTCAAACCCCATAGGATGAAAAACCTCGTAGCCCTGCATCCTCTTCATCCTCGAATACGAGTCGGACAACGCAAAGTTGTACCAATGCCCTACATGCAGTTTTGCCGCCGACGGGTAGGAGAACATCTCTAGGCAGTAAAACTTCTTGTCCGCCTTCCCCTTGTCAAATTTGTAAAGGCCGGTTCCGTCCCATTTCTCCCGCCATTTTTGGTCTGTCTTAACTGAATACCGCATACCTTCGCCTCTTCCTCCAAATAATCATATAGGTTTATTTCGTAAATGCCGTTGCGCCAGCCCACCACGTGGCCCGCTGTGTAGCCTGCCATGTGGCCCGCTGTGTGGCAAGCTGTGTGGCCCGCCGTGTGGCAAGCTGTGTGGCCCGCCGTGTGGCCCGCTGTGTGGACAGCCGTGTGGCCCGCCGCTTGTTAAAAACTCTATCAAACCATTGTACATGACGACAAGCTTATCTACAAGCTCTTTTCTTTCATTTTTTCATTTTTCACATGGACCTTTTCATGGGCCTTTTCATATGGGCTTTTCATATGGGCTTTTCATATGAGCCTTTTTATGGGCCTTTTCATGGGCCTTTTCATATAGGACTTTTTATGAGCCTTTTCATATGAGCCTTTCATATGAGCCTTATAGAAATTCTTGATAGATGCTATTCAGTACCGGGAGTGGTTGGCAGTCCGGCTGGGCAGTTGGCGCATCAATTTTGATAAGACATCGCATTCCGAATTTGGGTTTTGGGGCGGCCCTCACAGTTCCACACGAAGACCGCCCCAAAACCCAAATCCAGAATGCGTGTCTTATTTCAAAATTGGCGACACTGCCCATCCGGACAGCCAACAACTCCCTTGGACAGCCCCAATGGATAATGTTCACAAAGGGGTACCGATACCAACATGGCACGAATTTCAGGGGAACACAATGAGAGATTCGTAATAGTTACCCCCAATTTACTAAAACAATAATGCAAGGATTTCCGGCGACCGGAGTATCAAAACCTGGTTCAGCGGCTGAAAACCGGGGATTTCCTTTACATATCCAGCCTTGACCGTCTGGGGCGAAACTACGAAGAGACGCAACAACAGTGGCGGGTGCTTGTGAAGGAAAAAGAGTCGATGTAGTTGCGCCTGGCGATAGGATTTACAGTACGGTTGCTAACAATGACACCGCTTATAATAGCAAAGACGAAACATCAATAGCTACACCTCATGAAACTGGTGTTGCTGCTATGGTTTGGGTAGCAAACCCCGGGCTTACGGAGCCGCAAGTTAAGGAGATTATTGTTGACTCGGCAAATAATTCAGGGCTTGGTGTAGTTGATACAAGGAGAAGTGTTCCAGAGGATGGCAGAATTACTTATCAACAAATTGATGCAAACGTAGCTGTCGCAATGGCTATAGGCACAACACCCGAGTTAACATATGGAAGACTAACTGGGCAGGTTGTTGTGGCTGGAACAGAAAACAGGCCTGGTTGGGGTTTTTGAATACACCGAATTGCCGTTGTAGCCCGCTAACGAGTGTGGTATACTCTAGACACAAGGGAGTGAGGCTGTGTCGAAACTGGAATACAAGTTTACGAACGATGTATTGTTCAAAATGTTGTTTGTGAAATATCCGGAATTGCTGAAGCGGCTGATCGCTAAAATGCTTGGCATACCGCTTGAAAGCATTGGCAAGTTTAAAATTACCAATCCCGATATACCGCTTGAGGTCGTCGGGGAAAAGTTCTGCCGCTTGGATATTAATATGACGGTGGACGGACGGCGGGTTGACCTTGAGGTTCAAGTAACCAACGAAGGCGACTATCCCGAACGCGCTCTGTATTATTGGGCACGCGGGTTTTCCTCTGCGCTCGGCGTAGGCGGGGAGTATTCGGACTTGCCACCTTCGATAGTCATCAGCATACTGGCGTTTAAGCAGTTTGACTGCACAGAGTTCTATTCGGAGTTTCAGGTTCTTGAAGTGAAGCGCCATACCCCATTGACCGACAGAATGGTTCTTCAATTCTATGAACTGCCGAAAATCCCAAAGGAAATCAGCTCAGAAGACGAGCTGGGATTGTGGTTGACGTTGTTCGACGCAAAAACCGAAGCAGATTTAGCGAAACTTGAAGCAATGGAGGTGCCAGTGATGAAACAGGCAATCGAAGCGTACTACCACGTTACCGCCACAGACGAGTTCAGGGAAATAGAACGTCTGCGCTCACGCGCACGTCACAACGAAGCATCCGCGCTCGGTCACGCACAGCGCAAAGAACGCGAAAAGTGGCAGGGCATTGTCGCAGACAAGGATGCGGAAAATAATAAACTCCGCGCTCAACTTGCAGAACTACAGGCACAACTCAACGAAACAAATTAAGAAACAAAGGTCAGGGAACACAAGTGTAATAGTTCTTGTTCTTATGGGCGGTGGATCCGACGACGTAACCGGGACACTTAAACAAATGCTGGGTTATTTATTGAGTGGGTCTTTATTCTTGGCTCGGACATCAATTATTAGTTCGATAAATACCTTGCTTCCAACAACTTGGAACACATGGGGACGGTTCTCTTGAACACATGGGGACGGTTCTCTTGTGTTTTTATCTAATTAACACAAGAGAACCGTCCCTATGTGTTTCTTGGGTGGTGGGCGGGTATGAAAAAAAGAGCCGCTAGGCTCTTCTCCTCTTAAGCTTACGTTTACCATCGCATTAGGTATCTGAAAAGATACGGCTTTTGAATTGCGTTATCCCAATTTACTAAATCGTTTTGCCCCAATTTACTAAAACAGTTTTCCCCAATTTACTAAAACAATATTGATCGTTGACTCGAAAACAAGTATGATAGTGAAGTGAAGCTAAACACCGACCAGGAGGGCTTTTTTTGAAAAAATCTGATTACCTGCCTCGAATTGTTGATAGAATACTGGAGGAGCGCCTTGAAGCAGTCGGCGCTGTGTTGCTTGTGGGCCCTAAGTGGTGTGGAAAAACAACCACGGCGGAGCAACAAGCCAAAAGTGTTCTGAAGTTACAAGATCCTGACAAAACGAAAGGCTATCTTGCTACCGCCACTGTGAAGCCGTCTTTACTACTAAAAGGAGAAAACCCCCGGTTAATAGATGAATGGCAGATGGCTCCTGTTCTTTGGGATGCAGTTCGCAATGCTGTCGATGAACTCGGTAAAGAAGGGCTATTCATTCTGACTGGATCAACAACTGTTGATGAGTCGGCAATTATGCACTCCGGCACAGGACGTATTTCCCGTATGACCATGTATCCGATGAGTTTGTATGAATCCACTGAGTCAAACGGCAGAATTTCGTTGTCGGGTCTGTTTCAAAATCCTTCGCTTGATATCGACGGCGTCGCATCTGATTTATCCCTTGAGAGTCTTGTCTTTGCAGCTTGTCGCGGCGGCTGGCCTTCAAGCCTAAACAAGAAGACAAAGAAAGCTATGCTTTTTGAAGCACAGAATTACGTTGCTAACATTTGTGATAGTGACGCTTCTACTGTAGACGGTGTAAAAAGAAGCTCAGATCGTGTGAAGGCTGTGTTGCAATCCTATTCAAGGAATATCTCAACACTTGCTTCATATAGAACAATCCTGGATGATGTTTCATCAAATTACATGGATATTTCTGAGCCGACACTGTTCTCCTATCTTGGTGCTTTGGAAAGGCTTTATGTAATTGAGGATATATCTGCATGGTGTCCGTCGATCCGTTCTGCAACGACTATTCGCTCGGGAAAAAAAAGGGGGTTCACAGATCCATCTATAGCCGTTGCGTCCTTTGCGTTATCCCCCGACGCATTGTTGCAGGATCTTAACACGTTTGGTTTTATTTTTGAGTGCCTATGTTTCAGGGATCTGAAAGTGTATTCATCAGCTATGGGGGGACGAACCTCATATTATAGGGATCGATATGGGCTGGAGGCAGATTGTGTGTTGCATCTTGCGGATGGCAGATATGCGCTTATAGAATTCAAGCTTGGCAGTAAAGGTATTGATGAAGGCGCGGCTCACTTGATAGAACTGAAAAAACTGATCCAAAAGGCAAACACCGAAAAACGAGTTCGGATACGGGAGCCAGATCTGCTAATTGTGATCACAGGAGGAGAAATGGCGTACACAAGAAACGATGGTGTGAAAATTATTCCCATTAGCGTCTTAAAGGATTAGGAAACACAGAGGAAAAGGAAATAAAACACAGAGGGACGGTTCTCTTGTGTTTTTATCTAATCAACAAAAACACAGAGGGACGGTTCTCTTGTGTTTTTATCTAATCAACACAAAAGAACAGTCCTTATGTGTTCTACCGCTTAGGGCAAAACCCATGACCCACAAGGATGCCGCAAACGAAGCCGGCACAGCACAGTCGTAGCACATGTGGTGAACCCTCCCATGAGCTAAAGCTCATGGGCTTCCAACACGCCAACTGTACTGACGCATAACTCCTTTAGGGAGTTGGAATGCCTCTCTACCATATGGGCAAAACTCAGAAAATATGGCCCTT
>Ga0099364_10003349_pt1 | contig 24880 bp, 34 predicted proteins | sample TergutTh196P3_FD_73070 | JGI IMG/M metagenome (GOLD analysis project Ga0099364, IMG submission 73070) | Microcerotermes parvus P3 segment gut microbial communities from Pointe-Noire, Republic of the Congo - Th196 P3 | ecosystem: Host-associated > Arthropoda: Insects > Digestive system > Gut ...
AAAGCATTAGGTAATATTACAAATGTACTTCCATCTAAACCGTCATCACCCTTTTCACCTTGTATTCCATCAGCACCAATAGTAAAAGGTAATAATCTCCACGGAGTAACTCCATCTCCTATTTTAATCTTTCCAGAGTGTTCGCCTTGAGTAACAAAACTCATTTCGCCTTCTTCTAATATAGGATTAACACTCATCCACTCGTCATAATTACTTCTTCTTATTTTAATTTTTGCTGGTATTGTTTGTATAACCATTTATATTTCACCACCGTCTATAATAAATTCAAATATTCCATGTGCATTTAGATTATCTATATTATTAGCATAATAATTAGTTAAAGATTCTTCTCCGGTTATATCTCTAATTGATACTTCCTCTAATATTAAAATGTCTTGTGTAGGATTTATTTCTTTAATAAAAAACGTTCTAACATTACTAAAGTTTCTATTATTTACATTCAAACTTATAAATACAATATCTAATAAATTAAACTTAGAAGTATCTACACCTACTGCTAGCCTAATTGTTTGTTTTAGATGAGAAAATCTTTCTGATAATAACTGAGCTAATTTATAAGCATCTTCTTTATATATTAAATCTGTATCAAAAGTTTTTCTTAATTTACGTCTATATTCTTTTTCTGCTTCTTTTTCATTAGTATAATATTCTAAACTTTTATATACATCATTATCTGTATAATCATAATTGATAATACAAGATGAAAAATAATTTTCTTGAGCACTATCATAATTCTTTTCAGGTTTTTGTGTTATCAACCATTTACCTATAATCTGTGTTGTATAATCAACTCCATATTTTCTAATAGTAAATCTTCCATCTATTTGCTGAATAAAATAAGCTAAATCATTTTTTAATACTTGTTGTATTGCCATTCTAACATTACCAGAAGTTATTTCTATATTTATTGGTGCCGAATTTTCTATATATTGTATCACTTCATCTATTACATAATTATTATTATTGTATTGTGTTTCAGTTCGCTTAGATATTAAATCAATTATTATTTCACCTATTTTATTATTTTGGTAACCTTCTATTATTGCTTCAGTTGCTCTAAATGCAGTAATGATATTATTTCTAGGATTAAACTCAAATGGAATACTTTCTCCATCATAATTAAATACTTCTAAGACATTTTGAATATATTCAGCAGCAATATATTGCTCACTTTCACCAGTAGTTGTATCTGATAATTCTAATAATCTAATTCTTTTTTTTCCGTAAACAATAGGAATATTTTTTCCTAAAGCTCTTTCATTAACTTCTAATGGGAAATCTTCTTGTCTAACAACTAAACAAGCTGGCTCTTCCATTGCTCTTAATTTATCAGAAGCATATAAATGTAAATTATCATAAGTAGTTTTAATAGAGTTAATTATTCCAGATTGAATTAAATTAAAATCCTCATAAGTAGGATATTCTTTCATTGATTTTTTTAAATAAATTGGCGTATTAAATAATCTCCAATCATTATCATCATCAAAGAAAGCATCATTATTATAAAGTGTAATATTAAATCCTTGATTTAAAGTTACACCTGAAATATAATCAGATAACTTAATATTAAAATTAGGTAGTTCTAATCTAATTGGTGCACTAACATCTCTTAATATATTATGCGAACCATTTTCATTACTTAATGATGAAGATAAAAATGGAATAACTTGAAAAGATTTTGAATAATAATCAGAATATAACCACGGATGTTTTGGAACATTTAAGTAAACTATAAAATCTAAATCACTACCATTTTCCTTTTTTGTAACCCACATAGAAAAGGGAGTTACTTTTAATTCTTCTAAATTATTTACTCTGATTAAAAATCTATCATAATATAATTCAATATTAGTACCAACAAAATTATTATAATTACCGCCCCACTCTAAAAAATAAGATTTATTAGGAGGTGGACTAATGTCTATATAATATATATCATACTCCCGAGATATTTCATCATAAGGAGTTGCATGAATTAAAATATCTTCTAGTGCTTTAGATAATTCAACAATAAATCTAGTCATTAAAATCTCTCTTCAAATTCCCATCTTCTTGAATATAAATATTTACTTATACCACCTTCAAAACGGAATGCCTTTTGATTTTTTTCTGTTGCATACATTTTATTAAATGGAAGTTTATATGATTCATCAGTTAAATCTATAAAGTAAGGATAATCTTTTCCAATATATTCATACCCATTTTCAATTTCTTTCATTGCTAATTCATCTATTTTATATCTACTATCTAAGGATAATGTTTTATAATTGTAACCACCTAAACCGGGAATCATTTGACCAGAAATAGTAACTCTAGAGGTTGCTGTTGAATTAAATCCGGGTTCTTTTCTAAGTGAAGTTGGGATTTTAACTCCTATTCCAGCAGCTAACCTTCCAATATAAGTTGCGTTTGTTTTATCAATATCATTCATATTCTCACTTATTACTGTTATTTTTTTTACGTTATAAGGTCTATTATAGTTTCTATCACTTATAAAATATAAACCATTACCACTTATTGGAATTGTAATACTAGATATAATTTCCAACTCATTTACAATATGTGTTATATCTAATGACAAATTATTTGTATCAGTGTTCCCTATTCCTATAGAGTTAATTGGTGTAATTTTATCAAATACTATATCAAAATATTGATAGTATAATAGCCCAGTTTCAACATTTAAATGTATTGGTAACCTAAATATTTCTGATAATATTGGACTCTTTAATTTATCAGTTTCATTGATTAAACTAAAATGTGAATTTATTTTTGCTTTTTGAATAACATCGTTAAATAATATTCTCATTGTCTTTCCTTTAATAGTTACTGGCTAATTGTAAAGTATATAATTCACCAGCTCTTGCTTGTTTATTTACTATTGAAGCGAATACTTGCCCATCAACAATTAAATTGAAATTAAAGTTTTCACCTACACCTACCATACTTCGAGGTGTAACATCAACTACTTCATCAGGATTTAATCTCATATAACTATTATCAACTCCTGTAGATTGTGGAACTATAAATCGCCCACCAGTTTCAGCTAGATTTAATCTACCTACAACACTAAAATTATTTTGATTATTACTCTTAAAATTACTTGTACTTGGTGGTTGCATTGTTCTAGCTATTTTCATTTGTTGAGCTACACCAGAAGCAATAACACCAGCCATTAACATTGCGTTAATTGGAGGTGGGGCAGAAGCTAAAGCTTTAGTTGCTGCAAGAGCAGTATTGATTCCAGCTTCAGCGTGCGCTAATGCTTTAGTCATTCCAAAAAGTGTTTTATTATTTTCGCCAGAAGCATAAAATATTTCTGATAATAAACTAGAATAACTTCCCATTAATTGAGCAGAAGCATTTGCAGCGGCTTCTATTCCATTATAAAATTGTTGTATCATTTCCCTAGAAGTTCTAGCAGAATTTTCAGCAGCTAATCTTTCCATTTCATTTTGAGCATTAAAAAATCCTAACATCATTTCAGTTCTTTGGTCATAAAACTCTAAATATAAATCTAATTGTCTTTGTAAATGAGAATCTGTTCGAGCATATTGTTCTACTTCTGCTCTAGCATTTAAATAATCTTCTATTTCGATTGCTTCTTCCATAGCTTGTATTAATCGTCTTAAACCATTATCTCTTATTTCCGTCATTGATTCATAATGCTCTCGCATTGCTTCTAATCTTTCATCTAAACTTCCACTTTGACGTGAAGCATATTCTAAAAAGTATCTAGTCGCATCGTCTAAGTTTTCTTGAAATAATGTTCTTTGAATTGCATTCCATGAAGTAAGTTTTTCATATAATGTTGATTGTAATGAATCACCGCCAGTTTCTGCTATATCATTTAGACTATCTAAAAAAGCAATCATATCTGCTAATGCTTCACCAGAATTAATTGTTATTTCAATTGGTTCTATTTCTATTTCATTAACACTACTTCTAATTTCTTGAATTGCTTCTGCAACTGCTCTTTCAGCAGCTAATAATTCATTATCATTAAATTCTTGTGATTGTCTAATTCTTTCTAATTCTGCTTGATAAGAAGCAATTCTGTCTTCACCACTTGTTCTATCTAAATCAGCTCTTTGTCTTAAATAAGTTCTAGCTTGACTTACCATTTCATTAAAGTGTTGTTGTTCAGTTAATTCTAATTCATTTAATCTTCTATTGAAAGTATTTTGTCTTTCTCTTTGATGATTTTCTTCAATTTCTCTTAAATCTTCTAAAGCACCCTCTGCACTTCTAACTATTTCACCAAAATATTCTCCAACACCAACTTCATATCCAATGTTAGATAATATTTCATTTGCATCATTAGTGAATCTTCTTAATCTACTTTCTAATGAATTAACATTTTCTCGAGTATGTTTTAATACCATATCTTGAGATTCAATTAACCATCTAATCCATGAAGGCCATTTGGTATATTGATTTTGTAATCTTTCCAATTCTGCTCTCTGTTGTTCTAATTCTGAGGTTAATTCAATAATATTATCAATAAATGGTTGTGCTTCTGCTCTAATTTGTGATTCATTATATTCTCTAATAGCTGTAGCTGCTTCAGTTACTGTAGTTTCATTTTCTTTTATTAAATCAGTTAACTCTGGATATAATCTTATCAATTGTTCAGTAATATCTTTATCTAATGTCTTAGCAGAATTTAAACCATCAGTACCACTATAAGCATCTAATAATCTTAATGCCATTTGTGAATTTTCATTTATTGCTCGAGCATTTTCTATAACTGCTCTTCTTTGTCTTTCTTCTATTGCAACTAAAGCACTTATAGCAGCAACTAATCCCATAACTGCTAATGAAGCAATTCCAGCGGGGCCGGATACTGCCGCCATTAATCCTTTCAAAGCAACTGCCATTTGTGTTACTATTAAATGTCCTTTACTTACAACAACAAAAGTTGTTAAACCAGCCGCAGCAGTTAATAAAGATGTTCCAACTACTTTTAATATTTTATCCCAATCATCTATACCACTAATAAAGTTTGTAACACCATCTATTGCTTCTGTTAGTCCGGGTAATAATCCAGCAGTTATTTGAAATTGAACACCTTGCAATGAAGCTTGTAATCTACTTTGTGCATCACCAAATAATTCTGCATTAGCAGCTGCTTCATTACTTATGATTCCGAATCTTCTAGCTTCTTCTCTTAATTCAGCAATACCTTCAGAACCTTGTAAAGCCATATTAATTAAGTCTTGCCCTGCTCTACCAAAAGCGGCAGTTGCTATTTGAGCTCTTTCAAATTCAGTAGGAGCTTGTCTAATTGCATCCATTAATAAATTAAAAGCATCTTCATTAGATTGAACATTTTTTAATTGTTCTAATAGTACTGTATTGTTATCTTTTAGATAATTATTTAATGTACCAGTTCCAGCTTGTAAGTCACCCATACCTCGATTAAGACGTTCTAGTATTGGTGTTAAATCACTAACACCAGATTGATTAGCTGCATATTGTAATTCTTGTAAAGTTTCAGCAGTCATTCCAACTACTCTACCAGTTTTAGTTAATTCATCTCCTAGTTTAGCAGTTCTACTTACTAAAGCTGCCATTGCAGTTAAACCAGCGGCGAGCGCAACCCATGTTGCCTTAGCTGCCTTTTCAATATTTTTTAATTGTTGTTCTTTTGCTTTATTTACTTCATTTAATCTTTTAACTTGGTTTTCTAATCTTTCTTGTTCTTGTCTTAATTTTATTATTGCTTCGTGATTAGGTTCTAAACCAGATTTAATTAATCTTTCTATTTCTTTTTTATAATTATTAGAAGCTGCTTTCATAGCATCAACTTCACCTCTAGTTCCTGTAAGTGAAGCAGTTAATAATTTTTGTTTATTTATAAAATCATCTATATTTTTATCTTTGAAACTATCAGAATATTTTTCCATTTTCTGCTTTGTTTCTTCAGATTTATTTGCTAGTTCTGTAAATGCTTGTTGAGCCTTTTCAAAATCAGCATTGATTCTTAGTGTTAAATCAGCCATATTATTTAGTTGTGTTTCCTACTTTTATTTAATTGATATACTTCATATTCATTATCAATGTGTTCAAACATTTTATGTAATTCAATTAACCACACAGGCATCTCTGTCCAATTCTTAAATGGTATACCAAATAATTTATTATTTTCATATATATTCAAATAATAATTAAATTCATCATTTATATATTGACCGATTTTATTATCTGGAATTACTTTTTCTTCATTAAATATTAATACTGGATAAGGGTCATTAGGAGATGTTATATTATGATTATTGGGAATAGTATTAGCTTCATCTAATTTACGATATCCCATTAAATGAAGCTTATATCCTATTTTAATTTTTTTTTATGTTCTATTTCAAATTTGTCTTCAGTCTTAGCATAGATATATAATTCTTGTGCTATATTAAAAATTGCTTCTTGTGGTAGTGTTAAAAAATCTTTTATTGTATGAATTTCTTTTTCATCATATACTAGATTTTCTATATGACTAACACATTCTTTAATAAATCTATTATAATCAATTCTATTAGCAGTAATATTTTCTATAATAATATTAATTACATATTCTAGTAATTGTTCTTTTGAATTATTAGTATTGTCAAACTCTTTAAATATCTTTGATTCTAATATATTCTTTTTATTTGCCATTGGAAATATTTCATCCACTAATGGAAATCTTTTGAATATCACTTTAGCTGGGTTATCAGATTTATTATTTTCAAATGCTTGAAATATATACTCTAATGATTTTATATTAACCGATTTTAATATTGCCATGTATTTGCCTCCTTATTTAATTAAATACTTCCTGCTGGTACTTTGTAAATTATTGGTTTACCTTCACCCTTAGTAAAGCTTAAATCTTTATTTTGTGGGTCAGTGTTGCCTAATGAAACACTCATTGAATTAATATTTATTGGTACAAATAACCAATTTTCAGTTTGTGTTCCTGTTGCGCCTGAATTAAGTAAAGTTAAAAGATATATTTGATTATCAGTTCTAGGTCTTAATTCATATTTACCATTACCGTCATCTTCCACTATATCTAAAAATCTATTAACTACAATGTCAGTTACATTATCAAAGTCTTGTGTAACATCATCATATCTAAATAATCCAGCAAGTGAACCACTTATTTGTAATATTCCATCACTAATAGTTGCGCCCGGGTCGCAATCATCTCCAACATCAACACTTCCCATACTAAATTCAAAACCAGCGCTAGTCTTACAAAATCTATCTTCATTTATTTTAAATAATCTATCGCCTGCAACTAAATCTATTTGGTCACCAGTAGTTTTTCCTGCTGGTGCCATAAAAAATGTTCCTGCACTTACTGGAATATTACTATTTGTTCCTTTACTTATTACAAAGTATTTTTGTTTTTCTGTAGTTGTTCCAGTATTTTCTATTATAGATGTAGCATCAAAGCTATCTATAAAAACTTGAGCTTTTTGTCCTGTAATCTTCATTTATTTATCTCCTATTAAATTAGTATCACTATCTTTTGTTTCCTCATCTATAGAATTAGTTTCAACAATAACTTGTGGTTTAATTTCGCAAGATGGGCAATTATTCTTTTTTATTTTAGGTTTTGTTTCCTTATTATTCATTCTAGCATTCTTAGTTGCTAATATTATTTCTTTCATATTATTTAGTTCCTTTTATATCTCAATATTTATTTGTAATTCAAATTTAGAAGCCATTATATTAGTAGAACCTTCTATATACTTAAAAAAGTTTATATTATTTATATTCACATCAAAGAATATATCATCACTTTTCATATTCATAATTAAGGAATGAAAATGAGATGCAGCTTCTAACATTTTTTTATTTAATTCTGAGGGTGTATTATTCCTATGTACTAAATAAATATTCACTAATAAGTTTTGTAATTTTGTACAATCATCATTTAATTTACTAAACGGAAAATTGATTGTGTCAAACTCTATATTAATAATAAAATCATTTTTATACTTATCAAAATCTAAATAATCTGTAACGATTTTAAAGTTTCTAATTGTGTATATTTCATCAATATATTCTTGTATTATATTTTGTTGTTTTAGGAAGTCTATCATCCTAATTCCTCATTCATTTTATTCTCTAATGCTTCCGCTAAAGCTGTATAACCTTTTGAACTTTCATTCCCAAAATATGTCTCCCATACTGGTTTCATAAATGGTTGTGCTGGAGTTTTTACTGATTTTACTTTTTTCCATTCTCCATTTACTTTGAACATTAAATAATCTGATTTTTTTGCATCTATATTTGCTCCATGTTCTCTAATATTAGAAAACCAAACATTAGATTTATTTATTTTCTTTCTAGTAGTGAAAGCCCCTTTATTATCTTCATATAATAAAAAGTTAATTGAGTTTCTAAGTTTACCTGTTCTAACTGGTGCCGCATTTTGTGCTTCCGATGTCATTTGTTTACCAACTCTATTCATTAAATCTTTAAATATTCCACCTAAACCAGATGAAAATATTTTTAATTTATTACCAAGATTGTTAGTATCTAATTTAGCATCAACCATTATATTCTTATTTTCCTATATTGGGATATTTGAATTAAATATTTATCAAAATTAACTGTGTTAATAAATGTTCTATTTCCACTATCACCAAAACTTTTTGAAGTTACTCCAATATTATTGTCACTTTCAGTTTGTAATAGTGTGGCAATTCTTAGTGCTGTCATTTTAATTAATTCAGGAACTTCCATTGATGGCATGAATTCATATATATAAGGTTGTAAAATAATAGAAGCGGGATTATATCCTAAGTACGATTCAATAATTTCCTCTGCTGAATCAATATACTTTTGTTGGAGTTCTATATTATCTGTATGCACTGCCGAATATTTACTTAATTCTTCTATACTTATATATGACATTTATTTCTCTTTAATAATTAAGTGATAGAGTTGTGATATATTGGAGGCAAATATATTCTTTAACTCCACCACTTAAAAAACTATTTTGTTTTTAATGCGTAAAAGTTTTTATCAACAATTTTAGTTCCATTAGCAAATACTATTGCTTGGAAATAAGTGTTTGTATCTCCTACTTTTTTAATTGGTTCAATAGTTATTTCAGAGGCCAAACCGAAACCATAATCAGAAAGTCTGCAACCTACTGCAACAGTAGAACCGGCGGTAATTACTGAAGGAGCATATCCGGTAAGAATACATTTAACTCCTTCTATTGTTTTATTTCTGATAAGTTCTTCTTTATAAAGTTGAGCAACTCCATTAGTTGCGTCTGCTAATAATCTATTGTAAATTACTGGGTGCATTACGATTGCTGCTTCATCAGTATAGTCTCTTAATGTCAATGCTAACATTGATAAATCTTCAATCTTTGGCGCGCCTGCTGTTTGACATATAACACTATTAGTTACATTATTAAATAAACCATTAAAGTTTTTGCCAGTTCCATCGCCTTGAATAACTTGTTTTGCAAATCCATCAGCAAATGCTTCGCCGAATATTGAAGATAATTCAGTATCAAAATTAATACTTCCTAATGAAAGTGTTTCTGCTGATACTGGTAACACACTTACATAAGCAAATGGAGTAACTGACTTACTTCCTAATGCTGCTTGTGTATCACTTGTAACATTGGTTGCTCCCTCTGTAAAAGAAGCAGGATTAGCCATTCCCGGTGATAATATTGGAATATTTGTAGAAGCATTTGGGCCGTAAAAATATCTAACTAGGCTTAATACTTCTTTTTTCTGTGCTAATTCTTTTTGTAATTCTCTAATCTGATTGATTGCGCCAGTTCCATTTAATGTAATTGCTCTTTTTTCAATCATTGCTTTTTGAACATCGGTAAGTGTTACACTTCTATCATCAGTAGGTACATTTGCTTGTGCTATCTTTTGTTCAACTTCTCTTTTTTCAATTTTTAATTCATCAAGGCGTTTAGTTGCTTCCTCTGCCTTAATCTCGCCAGCCTTTAATTTATCAGAAAGGCTTCTCATTTCAACTTGTATTTTTAGTAATTGTTCGTTCATTATATCTTTCCTTATGTATTTATTTCAGATTCAATTTCAAATAAAAGATTTGTATTATCTTCAACAGGAGTGTTTACTTCATCTTGAGTGGTTGGTTCCGGCTCATTTTCAACTGCTTCTGGTTCTTTAATTAAATCATTTAATATATTAATTGTTTCTTTAATATTTAGTTTATCATCTTCATTAAACTCTTCTTTTTCTAAAGTTTCATTTAATTTTTCTATATCTATATTTCTCATTTTTAATCCCCTCATATACACTAAACTATTCGTTTCCTCATAAGCTGGAAACGGTACTGCAAAAGATATTTCTCTTAAATGTACTTCCTTTAGTGTTCTAACTTTTCCATTATCACTATCATCCCATTTCTGCGGTATAAAACCAAATGATAATGTATTGACATCACCACGTTTAATTATTTCATAAGCATCATTTCCATAAGTAGTATTAGGTAATTCGCATCTACAAATCAAACCTTCGATTGTATTTTCTAATACTAATGTTCCTGATTCTGTTGAACCTAATACTTTATTTTCGTCGTGATTAAATAAAGCTCTAACAACTGATTTGTCAGCTAAAGTTTTATTAAATGCGGTTGATGATATTATTTCTGTCATTCCCCACATTGGTACTGAACGACTATTATAGGGAATAATACCTATAACGTGTTTTTTTCCATCATTATCTAATGTTCTTAATTCAATATTATTGAATGATAATTTTCTATTTTCTTTTTTCATATTATTTAGTTATTATTTATTTTCTCTATCCATTAAAATATTTAATTTTGCCTCAAGTCTTATTTGCATATTTGTTATTTCCTTTAATTCTAATCTAAACTCTTCCATTTTATTGGACATAGTATCTTCTAATTTATCTATACGGTCATGTGCTCTAATTAAACTTTCTTTATTCATTTTGCAATCATGATGCAAAATTGCCATCCTCCATATAAAAGTACCTACAGTTATTAAAAATGTAAGTAATAATATCCATTCGCCTATTGTTAATTGTACCATAATAATTAGTTGCTTCCTAATTTTAAATCCATATTCAAATTACCTTTTTCAATAAACTTTTCTATTGCACAAGAAACCATGAATGTAAAAGCAATTATTCCCCAAACTATTATAATTACAATTTTAATTTCATCACTAAAACCATTAAATATCATCTCTTGAAAGAAATAAGTAATTGTAGCAGACACTAAAAACTTTTTATTTAAGAAACCTATAATAAAACAACTCCAACTCCATTTTAATCTTTGTTGCATTATATTTTATCATCACCTTTACTATCGTGATTACCAATAGTGTTAGGACTATATTCATTTAATTCCTCTAATTTTAATTTTGCGCCTGCCATATAAGATTTAATTATATCATCATTTAATGGCATCATATTTGCTGGAATAAATAAGTTATTACCTGCTTCCATTTCAGGTAGGTTTTCTTTTCTTCTAATTTCATTGGGAGTTAAAATACCACTAGTTAATTGTTTTGCATAAGTATCAACCCTAGTTGTTATTGAAGTTTTCATTAAATTATTGTAATTAAATTCAAAATATATCTTACATCTTTCATTAAGTGGTATTAATTTATTTATACTTTGTTCAAATTGGGTTGCTAAAGGTCTTATTGCGTTTTCTAAAAATAAAATATATATACTTTCTATATCTTCTTGAATTGCTTGCTGCCCACCATTTATTAATGACAATGGTATTCCAAATAACTTAGCAATTTCTTTCTCTTGAAATAATCTATTTTCTACTAACTGATTTGCTCTGTTATCTTTGTAATCAGTTTCGATTTTTGCATAATCTATCTTTCCAGATTTAATTAGTGGCTTGCCAGCATTTATAATTCCAGTATAATTAGAAAGAAACTTATTTCTTAACTGTTGTATTTGTTCTTCAGTTGCATTGGGATATTCTTTTGTAATATCAATAATCAATCTATTACCTATATTATTATTGAATGAATTATTTATATAAGAATCCAATTCATTAGAATTTGCGAATATTTGACTACATTCTGAAAATATTGACTTACCAATTAATCCATCATATCCAAACCTAGAGGGAATATGTAAAATCTTTTCTGAATTATATTCTAATCCTTTATGTTTAAATACTTTTTGATTATAAAAGTTTCTAGTTACTTTAATATCATTAGGATTTAATCTAAATAAAGCAACTATATTTCCTTGTTCATTATCGTATTTATATAAAAATACATTACCATTAAAATAATCTTTTACACAATTATAAAAGAATTGAAATTTAGTTTCATCTATATTAGGATTATTTAATACATCATATAAATAATGGTCTCTGATTATTTGTTTAGTATTTGTATTATAAAAGTGTCCAGAAAGATTTGCAAATGCCGAAGCAATTAAGTCAATAGCAATAAAACTTGTAGCATCATTTGTAATTGTATTGTCGCCAGTATTAATGAATTTAGTGTTTATATTTGTTGGTGGGTTATTTCTTTTAAATATTTTTGCTAATATACTCATATTATTTAGTAATTAAAACAAATTTAATATTGTTTTAAAGTCCTTATTTAAATTAGTATTATCTCCCGCAATACATCTATCTAGTGCCATTATAGAAGTAATAACTCCATCAACTCTTTGTGTTGAAGATTTATATTGTTTCATTACTTTGTAATTATTATTCGCGTCGGGTCTTATAACTGCGTTAGTTACCATCCACTTCATTACTGGATTACTGTCTATTATTTTATCTTCCATTATGAGTCGTTCAAATTGCTTAGTGGGATTAGTCATTTGCTTGAGTGACTGGTCATATTGAACTAACACTGTTTGATGTAGTTCGTCTTCTAGTTTGTCTATCATACGATTTGACTGCCACTTATCGTAAGAAAGCTCCACAATGTTGAACGCCTCATTGTCTGAGAGTATATCTTCAATAATGAAATCATAGTCAATTATAGGGCCGGAAATTGCCGTTACAATTCCTCTGTGAATCCACTCTGATATGTTTATATTGTCCGACTTATACTTCTCAGATATTTGCTCAGAAGGTATGTAAAACTTATGGAACAAGTAGTAAAGTCCGTCTCTCATAAAACATTTAGTGTAAGCAGTAAAGTCATTTATTGATGATAAGTCTAAACCACCATAGCAATATTCGCCTTTAAATTCATTTATATCTATATGTTTATTTCTTAATTTAGTATCCCATCTTTGTAAACTTATCCAATTTGAAATAGATGTTTGCCATATACCGCACGTCTTAGCTTTGAAGTCTGCTTGATGTGATGGAGTTATAAGAGCATCAGCTAAGTCATTGTCAAGTATCTCAGGTCTAATTATTTTTCCCAAAGACGGATTTGCTTTGATGAAGTTCTTCTTGTCTTTCCAGTCATCCCCTTCATCATAAGCATATATGATTGTAAAGTATGTCTCGTCAGTTAAGAGCTCATTGAGTATCTTTCTTGCCTTCTCATTCTCAGCATAGCAAGGCCCAGATATGTTTGTCCCTGCTGATGTAATGACTAAGACTAGGTTGTTCACTCTTGCCCTACCGCCATACTTGAACGATGTAATAATCTTATCGCTGTCGTAATTCCAGAACTCATCAATTACTGAGCAACTATTCTTGTATGAGTCTGTTCCTCTTGTCTCTGATGAGAAGAACTGTATAAACTTACTACCTATTCTTATACCATTGTCAGTTATAAACGTATTCTTGTCAACGCTAAATGTCTCAATGTATATCTGACGAAGCTCAGTATATGTCTTTGTTGACTGGTTACCGTCCTTACTCACAAAGAACGCCTCAGCAGACTTTGTTGTTATGAAGTCGTATAGTATGATTGGAAAGAGCAATGAGGTAGTTTTACTGTTCTTACGAGCAACTTCACAATAACCGCTTCTGAATCTTCTACGTTTGTTGTCTAGTTTGTGAACCCAACCGAATAAATTATAATATATGAACTTCATCCAAGGCAAAAGCTTGAGCTTGCTGTCTAAGTCGGGGATATATAACACCTCAGCGAAGTCAATTACTTTGTCTGCCAAGTCTGCTCGGAACTCATACAAGAAGTCTTCGTCATTTGCTCTCTTCAAGTCTGATATGAATCTGTCAACTGCTTTCTGTGTGTAAATACCAGAGAGTATTCTCTTCTTCTTTATATCTTCACAATACTTGAGAACATCGTTGTAGTGTTCATTACTGGAAGGTTTTGATGTCGATTTTTTTGCCACTCTCTTCTCTCTCGTTCTCTTTCAGTCCACCAAACTTTGTAATGTTGTAGAACGTCTTGATTTGTTCTAGCATCGCAGAGTTTAGTTGCTTGTATGCTTCTGGCGACTTGTCAATGTCAATATTCTCTAGTCGTGTTGTCGTCTTGTTAAAGAGATTGAATAGAGTTATCTTCATTTGTTCTAACTTGTCTGAATCACTCGTGTTCAGTCTTGAATGGACATTATTTCGCAATGTGTTAGAGTCTATCTTCTCTTCCAATGTTTTAGTCTTCCCACCTTTTGGCATAGTAATTAGTTGTGGTTGTTTGGAACTTACAATGGGATAAAACTCTGAATGGCGGGGGGTGATTTATATTTTTCTCAATTTTTATAAAAATAGGGGGTACCGGTTATAAAAATTTTTTTATTTTAATTACTTTTATTATTATTTTATTAAATTGATTAAATATTCTGTATATAATTAAATATGTATACAGAATAATAATTTTTTCTAATTTCTTTCACCAATTACAAAAGTATTTATATGTATACCGTCATACATTATTTGAAATATAAATGGTAATTCTACATCTTCATATAAATCCCAAATATACTCATGAAACGATAAACTTTCCCTAGTGATTATATTATCTATTGAATAACTTCCACTTATGATTGTGTTTTCTTCTCTATCAACAATTCTATAATAAATAACATTATCCACTATACGATTATTGATATTATGTTCTGCTATAATAATAATAATTTGATTATTATAAGCTCTAATTGTGTTGAATCCTTCTGAATATTCATAATCAATACCTCTAAATATAATTGGTGTTACTGTTGTTAAATTATTGAAATTACTTTCATCAAACCAATTTACAGAGCCAATAATAAATCTATCATCAGTTGTTCCAAAATTAGAAGCATATAAACTCCTATTGAAATTAATATCAGGGTCAATGCCACTTAGTCTATCATATAAGCTTCCTACAGTAGGGCGTCTATATTGTTCTACTATTTCTATTTGTTCAATAGATTGTTCATTAGGAATAGTAACACATCCTATTAAAAGAATAAGTGATAAAATTATAAATATTTTCATTAGAGCCTCCAGCATAAAATTATATAATAAAAATTAATTCTTGTAAAGAAGCTGAGGCATAATCTTTTCTTGCCCTTGCTTCACTTGATGTCAACACCCTATGACAGCTCTTACACACTGGAACACAATTATCAACATCAAAGAATAGCTCTTCATTACCTCTAGGTGGGATTACATGATGTATATCTAATGCTAACTCTGCGTTTGTAATGCCACACTTGACACAAGTATTCTGCCTTGTTAATACTTCTCTTCTTAGCTTACGCCAGCGTGTTGTATTGTATAGATGTTGATTAGCGCGTGTTGCGTTCTCAAACGGCTTTCTAGTTACTTGATGTTGTGGGCAATATGTTTCGCTTACGTCGATTAGTAAGTCGCAACCGGGATGACAACAGATTTTTTTTCTCGCCACAATTAACGCCTCCAAGTTTGTCTGCTTCTCTTCATAGGCACTGAACTCTATATGATGCTGTTTGCTTTCTATTGATGAGCATATCTTTGAGTATGTAGAATACACGCGGTATGCCTACAAAAAAAAGGATATAAGAGCTTATACTGTCGTCTGAGTAGCACATAGTCCATGAGATTTTTCACAAGAGTGAGTGTAGAACAGTTGTCAATATATATATATCTTATAGCCAACAACGTAGTGCTTCGACTTCTTTCTCTTGCCTTTTGGTTTTTGAATTATTCTAACGCCAAACTCTTCTTCTAACTGTTGTATTTCTTTCATACTATTTAGTCTTAAGCTGCCTTCAGTCTTTCATAATATTGTCGCCTAGCTTCCGATAACTTCTTTCGTGTTGCTTCTGAGTGTTGTTTTCCATACATCGGATTTTTTGCTCCGTTGTGGTCTTTTAACAGCCCATACGCAGGATTCTTGTCTCCAAACTGATTCAACTTTCTCCACTTACTTATTTTTGCTCTAGTCTCATCAGCTTTTTCTCTTCCAGTATTATGTAGCTCCATGTGTTCTGACACATAAAGCGGAACTACTGTGTCCCATAACTCATATTGTTCATCGTTCTCTTCAATATGATGTAAAGCAATTCGAGCTCCAGGACGTTCTTTTCTCATTTCTTCTATTAGTGGCGCAAAGAAATCTAAAGCTGCTTGCCTGTGATGCTTGTATTTGTTCAGTTCTTTTTTTGTTAATTTACTATACTCTTCTTTTGTCATGCCTCGCTCCTAGTTGTTAATCTACTAAAACTAACTTTTGTTTCTTCTAAGTCTTCAATATATAGCCGCATTAGCACTACATTAACACACCCGAAGTATCTCATGTCTCTAATTACATCAATTCTATTATTACCTTCTGAAGAGTGGTCGCCGTTCTCAATCAAGTCATTGACAATGTTCTGAAAGTGAGTGTCGTTCTTAATGATTATTCCGCTTCTGTTCTCTGAGAAGAACATGAAGTAGTCTGCTCTTGTAGTGTGCCACCAACCTGGGCTGTTGCCGACTAAAAGTTCGAGCCAAATAAAATTACCCTGTCTGCCTTTGATTGCTTTATGATAATTAACTTTTGTTTCGACTTTTCCAAAGTCCTCTACAATGTAGTCAACATCTTCTAATTGATACTGTCGACTGTTTCTAACGTCTAAATAATTCCAGTTACGTTTCTGGAAGTATTCCTCAGCCTGTGATTCGGCTCTCTTTCCTACTTCTAATGATTGTGTAAAAGACATAGCGTTTCTCCTTATTTAATGAGTAAGGAGAATTCGTCTACCTCTTTATTGGTTACACAAAAAAAACCCAGACATCAACGACATCTGGGCCAAGAAGGAGAAGTGGCTATGGCTAGCCCTATATCTTGTAATCAGCCGTAAACGCTAATAACGACTGATGATATGTATAGATTAACTCTCAAACAATCTATTATACTCTTCAACAAGCTTTCTGATTCTGTTTGCCAATTCACATTCATACCCTAACATACACATTAAGCGCTCACCAGCAGCAGGATATAAATACTCTTTCAAGTATAACTCTTGTTCAATAATTTTTTCAGTGCGTTTCATGTCGTTCTCCTTTTGTTAAGACTGGAGAGAAGCCACATATTGTTCAGCTCCTCTCCATAGAGGAATATGTCTTATCTAATTAGTAGTAGCAGTTTCTACGGCTCGTTATTATGTTTATTAGAATTGTTAACTCTGCGTTTTTTGCGCCGAAGCTTCTGAGTTTTATTATCAAGTTTATTTCAAGTTAACAATTGTAATAAACTCTATCTTATAGAGTTAACAATTCTAATAAAATAGATTAAAAGAGTTTATTAGAATTGTTAACCTTCAGATAAACTCTTAATAATAAACATCGTTTTGCCCTCAAGTTCTTCAAAGTAGCCGAATTTTTTTACGTCTTTTGAAAGAATCCGCTTCTTCTGGCTCTTGATACTTCTAATTGAGCCTTCACTAGACACATTGAACTGTCCATCAGCAATGATGTTAGCGCAAAACTGCTTCATAGAATCAAATGTATAGTCTGTATGTGTGACTGTGTTGACAACGAGTATTTGTTTTCTACTTGCGCCTTCATACCAGCTTGTAATAGGTCTTTTGAACTTTCTGTAAAAACAGAGTGGTAAATAATCATCAGGTATGTCTTTTTCATAGACTATTTCACAGTGTTTGTTATCAATGTCGAGTGTTACATACTCGTTGTCAACTGCGCTCAGTTTATTGATGTAGCCAAGTCGGCGTATCTCATACCAGTCAATCTTAATGACAAACTCTTCTGTTTTATCGAAGTAGAATAGCCACTTTAACTTATCTGTAAACTTGTGTAAGATATCAGAGTCTCGTAGAGCTATCTTCTTTCTTACTTCTACGTTGTTCTCATCGAGTATTACATAATCGTCTGCTGTCATTGTAGATATTCTAGCGTTCTCTACTTTGTTGATTTTCAAATGAGCGTAGCAGTTCTGAGCGTTTCTAGTCATGCCCTTACAGCCCGACATTGTGTTAATACCCGGATAGAAGTATGTTCCTTGTGTAGACTTCTTTCTATCTGATACTGCCCACGAGATTAAGCGGTGTTTCGTCTTAGCGATACGACTAATGTTGATTAAGTTGCCAATGTTCTTGTTCTTCATGTTTGTGTCTCCTTCTGGGTGTTCTAGTGGGAGCTCCAACACCCAGAAGAACGTTTCCAATCTTTATATAGATTAACATTCAGTTTTATAACTTTGCCTTCTAGTTGAAATCAGCCAGAAGGCTCAGTTACTCACATTCTGTTGTAGCTTCCCAGCTACATCTATTTAGTAGATTAACTTGGCGCTTTTCTCCATTTTCTCCAAATTAATAAAGTTCTCTAAGTTTGCCGAATTTTACCGAAGTTACTTACCTTGATGTTAATTTAGTATGTATGAGTTTGTAGTAACTCTGTAAAAATCAAGACTGGAGAAGAATATGGAAACGCTAGAAAGAACGAGAGAAGTAGAGTTGATGACTAAAGTTTTACGAGATGCTGAGTTAAGCAGCTACTTCATTGACAAGATGGTAGAGAGCTACAAGTTCTCTAAATCTACAAGTTTTGATGATGTTAAGAAGCTACTGGACACAGCAGCAAGTAGCATTGACTTACTCGACACAGAGATTTGTTGTGTAAACTTTTATCAAGTTCGTAACAAAGCTTCTAAACACATTCATCACGCAGAAGACATGACTCTGAGAGAGTTACACAACTTCATTCATAACAGTAAAGTCTTTAATGGTTGTTTAGAATGTGATGAAGACGGCTGCGGAGTGAGCAGGCGGATTAAGGACTGTAAGATTACTACTATGATACGGCTTCTGTGTTCACTGTCTCAGTCTACTAATGCCAAACACTTCGGCTTTGTAGTAGCAGAATCAGATGGAGGAGACTACAACGGATTCGATGACATCTTTGTAGTCTATTACATCAAGAAGAACGTTAAATCATGCCAAGACTATCATACTGAGAGTGTGATTTTAGAACTCACCGAACTCATGAGTTATGAAGACTTAAAACTAGAAAAATATTGTGTTAAGACTAGGAATACTAGCTTCAGAATAGAACTGACAGATTGGAACAAAAGCTTGAAGCAACTGTTCAATCTCATCTATGAGTACGCTGCTTTTCGCAAGAAGCAACTCTACGGCATGTCGTATGATGTTCATGTTCACTACGAAGGCTGGCTGAGTATGTGGCACACAATGAAAGCTCTCGGCATGACGCCAAAGATGCTCATGTCGTTCAAGATGAATATAGCGCGAATCACTGCTCCCTGTTTCTGGGATGGCGATGAGCTAGAAATCACTTTTGAGTTAGCTCAGTAGTCATAGGAGAAGATTATGGCAAACACAGGAAAGAGAAAGATTGAAGAATTGAAGCATTGGGAGTATGCTGGGCTAAATAGGCTCAAAGACTATTATCAGTCTACACATTTTGCTGACGTAAAAGAGCGTATCGGCAGGGCTGAAGCTAACATCAATATTCTAAACAGTAAAATCAAGAATGTCAGATTCTATGAAATTGTAAAACACCGAGACTTAGGAAATTGTGTTAGTCATTACTTAATCGACACAAACAGCGTAGACACTTTGAGGAAGCTACACGAGTTCATACATACTAGTGAAGATTTTAACGCTGACTGTGAAACTTGCCTCAAGAGGGTCTGTGATGAAGTAGATTGTGGAGTTTGTGATTATTACTCATTAGTGTCATCAATTCATACATTCGATTGCGAAATGACTACAATGGCGGCAATACTAAGCTCAGTCGAAGCAGAGTGTGAAACAAAACAATTCGTATTTAAAGTCATAGCTCAAGATGACCAAGGCTGTGAGTTTACATACACAATCTTCGTAGATTTCGATTTTGTAGAGAGAATAGAAGTAGCGTATCAACCTGGGAGCATAGAGTCAAAGATTGCTGAAATAAGAAACTTCTTTCGTAATGCTACTAAGATTAAGCTTGAGAATGTTGTTATGAAGAGTAATTTTCGTATTCTAGACGTTGACGTAGAAATGAAGATGAAGCAGTCGAATCCTCTTGAACTATTCAACGCTGTTCATTGCTACTCTCAGCTCAGCAATAAGTATGGTCAAATGGGTGGTTTTTCATATAATAACGTAGTTGACTGGAATGGTTGGCTTGAGGTATACTGTATGTTACGCCAGACTACTCACTGGCCAGTAAAGTCTCACTCATTTGGACTAAAGATAGCAACGCTATTGAATGAATATCAGTCCTACGATTGGGACAAGCTGAGTATTTCATTTGATGTTGTTAGCGACAAAGGAGAATTGACATGAGTTTCAAGAGTAGCATTGAGAAGTGTATAAGCAACATACTCATGATGTGTAATCCGAGCAAGGCAGAGCTAATAAGAGATGATGAACTCGGCGGCTTTGTTATGCTCTTTCATTGTAAAGATGAGGCGCACAAAGAGAGCCTCATTGAGTATGCCTTCTATCATAATCTTTGTCCAGCGTATGCTGTTGTAAGATGTATTGTTGACGGCACTGAGTTGAAGAGATATAGTGTAGAAGAAGCGGAGCAGATTGTTGCTGAGTTGCTTATTAAGCATGACTTGAGTGAGGAGTAAGTATGGCTGATTTCGGTTTGAATTATTTTAATGGTGCTCTTTTTGTTCGAGGCGACAAAGAGCGTATTAAAGCTTTTTGGAAAGACTTTATTGTCGCAAAAGACAAAGAGTCAATAGATGAAGGCTTGTTAGAATGTATTGAAGAATACGGAGAGATTGAATACGACAAAAAAGGACGTAGTCATTGGTTTAATTTTGGACATCCAAAGCTACCCAAAGACGAGAGTAATAATGGTAATTGGGCAAGTGTCGAAAAGCTAGTTCGACCAAGCGACACTTCGATTCGTTTTGTTATGTATCTAATACCAAGAACAAACTTCTTTATAGCTATCTGTGAGTTATATCCGGAATTAGACTTCTTCTTCCGAACTCATGGACTACGTCTAGGGAGTTTATTTGCGTGTTTCAATAAACTTTACGGTCAAAGCGCCGAGGGAAACTTCTTAGACTATAAAGACATAAAACACTACGCAGCAGCAAAAAACGATTATGATGGCGACTACGACGATTATGATGATTACGATGATTATGAAGAAGTGTTTGAGATACTTGATGAAGCGCAAGCAGATTGGGAGAGCGGCGATTGGTATAAGAAGCATTGGGGTAAGAAGCCATCAACGAAGAAGAAGAAATGACACTAAAAAGGCGGCTTCACAGCCGCCTTATTTTTTGTTAGTCTTCTAGTTTTTTCTCTTGTCTAAAACTGTAGTAACAATACTTAGTTATGATAAGATGGTCTACGAAGTTTATCCCTACTACTTTAGCTGCTTCATTAAGTCGGCGTGTAATCTCTTCGTCTTCGGGTGATGGCTGAATGTTCTCTGATGGGTGGTTATGTGCTACAATGACTGCTGAGGCATTATCAGCGATTGCGTGTCTGAATACTTCTCTTGGATGTATTATTACTCTATTCACTAAGCCTATTGACGCGATGTGAACTGCTATGACTTCGCATGCCCCGTTGAGCGTTGCGACTATGAAGTGTTCTTGTTTACTCTTTGCGTATTGTTTCAAGAAGTCGTATATGTCGCCTGGAAGTTTTATCTTAATCTTCTTTCTCAGCTTTCTAGTTGTCATTACATCGTATGTCATAATATCTCCTTATATACAAAAATGGGGCTGCGTTAACAGCCCCATGATTCTTTACTTAATCTCTTTCCACTTTGTTGCTAACACAAAGTTCTCATTGGGTAATACAAAGAGTATGAAGCGTGTTGAATCAACTTCCTTGTCGTTCCTCGTGAGCTTCTTGAACGATGTAATCTTGTCGATGAACTCGTAAGATTGTCCGCTTCCCTCGATGATGTCATTGAGTGAATTACAGAACGTAACCTTGTTAGTTCCCGCTTTGTGATACCAGCTCATGTTAATCTTGTCCATGAACTTCCCGTCTTCTCTGTTCTTTACTGTGTTCTTCTTTGCTTTTGCCATTGTCTTTCTCCTCAAATTGTATATCATCTCATACGAGATGATTTTTCAAAGTTGTTGCTGATATTTGATGTTCTTCATCCATATATCAGCGAATTCAGTCTGGTCTTTCTGAACGCTCTCATCGAATACGCTCAACACGTTATTGATGACAGCTCCGATAGTCTCTTCAACTCCGACATAGTCATTACGGAAGTAGAACGGAAAGTAGTTGCCGTTGTCGTCTCGCCAGAATAACATCTCCGGGTCTCGCATCAAGTCGCCGTTCTGTTCTCCGTAGTGACAGAGTGAAATAACCGTCTTCTCAATTCTCTCAACTGTTAGCGACATATACACATCGTTCTTATTGAGTTTGAGATAGTCGTCTTCCATTAGCTCTGAGAGTTGGTCTAAGATGGCTTTTGATTCTGTGTTGACTGCTTTCATCAATATGCCTCTTTGAACTCAATGTGCTCAGCAACAATAACGATTTGTTTGAAGCTGACTTTGTTCTCAGAGTCATAGACTTGATTCTGTTTAAGTCTGCCAACAACCCTTACGTCTCTGCCTTCTTCAACAGCTCCGCTGTAGCCACCGTCAATCTTTCCCCATACTTCAATGTCTATATACACAACATCAATTTCCTTGTTGTTGTCATACCGAGTTGAAGCAATTGTGAACTTGAGAACTGTTATTCCGCCAACAACTCTAGACTCAGCAGCTTTGTGAATACGTCCTTCAATAAGAACGCTGTTTAGTTGATTCATCGTCTTACTCCTTAGATTTGTCTTAGTTCTAAAATACCGGCAGAGTTGTTGATTCTTATTTCGTAAGTCTTCCCATCTAGAACTGGGTATTTGCCGTTTACTAATACAACGCCTTTGCGAGACAGATTGTTGATTGCTGCTTTCTTTCCTTTAGTTGTAGCAAAGCAATCATTGATTAAGTATTGTTCTACGTGTGCTTTTGTCATTCTCTTACTCCTTCTGTAGTGAGGGAGCGTTTAACTCTCTCACAGTTTTTTATTCTACTTCGCAGTAGTCCATCATGATTGCTAGCGCCTCATCGTATGAGCTGCTCATGAAAATCTTGTCTTTCATCTCTTTTGCTTCAGCGTATGCTCCAACCTTCTCTAGTGCCCTAGAGCAGATTCCAATGAGATTGAAGACGTTTCCGTCTTGCCCGATTAGTTTTGCCACTGGCTTCTTTCTTTCTTCCATATACATCTCCTTAAAAATACCTTGTCAGTATTTCTCGTAGAATGAAGATGAAGACTGTCAGTAGAAGGCAGCCAATAGTAAAGTTCTTTAGGTCAATTCTTTTCAGTTTCATAGTTGTCAAACTCCTCAAAAAGTGTTAAAGTAAAAACATGGGGAGAAATTCTCCCCATGTCGTTCCGTGTTTATCTGATTAGAAAATCAATAATAAACCGGGCAATTTCGATAACCACGATGATGATAGCGCACCAGGCTAGAATCCAGTTTGCTGTTTCATCGTGGTTCCTTTTCTGTTTTTTCATCTCTACCTCCTATAAGTTTTCTACGGTTAGTTATAACTAACCGTTATGTGTTAAATATATCGCATAACGCTGATTGCGTAAATAGGTAATGGAGTATTTTGATATATTTGTGTAACTTTTTATTAAAAAGGGTTTACAAATGTTAACCCTTTATAAGGGGAAAATAAGCTGAAAAGTGTATATTTTTTTATACACTTGATTAGATATGAGATATTTACGAGATGGTCAAATTATGGTAAAATTGAGGTAAAGGATATTATATAATAGAGAAATAACCACCTAGCCGAACTGAACCCCGAGCCGCCGATTAGGCGGCGTAGCGTTAACCGTTTGTTAAGCGATGTGGCGGCGTAATCCATTATTTTATTATTCCTTTATTCTTTAATCCATTATTTACTAATTCCTTTAATTCATCAGGAATTTGTTCGATTTGCCATTTTAATTCTAAATCAGTTGATCCTCCAGTAATTTTTATTGCCTTTAATCCATAATATACAGTTCCCATAGAATGTTCTGCCATATGTGCTGTTGCAACTGCATGACCTGCAGCACGGGTTATTACAATTTCCAGTTCATTGTCTAATGTTTTTACATATTTTATTATATCTCGAGAAAATTTTATAACATCTCCAGTACTTACTTTTTCATTAATCCAATTATTCCCAATATTTATTGCATTATTGATATTTTCATTTATATTATTATTTAATAAAGGTAATAAATGTTCCAAACAATCCATAGACCATTTCATCAATAGTTTTTGCTGTTCAATTTTAAGTGTACCACCTCTATGTTTTAAAACCCATTTTTTGTCTCTCATTCAAATTCCTATTGTACTTTATATTTTTATTTTATCCTTTTGTCAACTAGCGACGAAGTCGCTTTGCATTATTCCTTATCTATTTTGCCGCCATTTCGCTTAACGTTCAAGATTGACGACGTACCAGCCCACCTTATAAAGCAAACCGTAGGTTTGCGGTGGGCTGGTATGTGGGTGAGAGAAAACC
>Ga0099364_10003350_pt1 | contig 24880 bp, 31 predicted proteins | sample TergutTh196P3_FD_73070 | JGI IMG/M metagenome (GOLD analysis project Ga0099364, IMG submission 73070) | Microcerotermes parvus P3 segment gut microbial communities from Pointe-Noire, Republic of the Congo - Th196 P3 | ecosystem: Host-associated > Arthropoda: Insects > Digestive system > Gut ...
TATTCGGCAAACGGATGGTCGCATTCCCCGCCAATGCTTGCAGTTTTGTTTTCAATGTTTTATAAAGCTCTTCATAATTCATCATAGCCGACCGCTTTCAATTTTGTTTTTGATCATCGTTACAGCAGGTGTTACGACCCCTGCTGGTTTTTGTATGCTATATCCATTTTCCAGCAGTACTGCGTATGGCACGGAGTTGCTGATGAAAACCGTTGTGCCGCATTTCACGCTAGTGGTAATCATTGCTGTAGCGGCTGAGACCGATTCCTGAATATCCTTTCGCGTTTTTGACAAATCAAATGACCGGTCAATCGTGTCAATGGACATGACCCAGTTCGCCCGAAAGGTGCCTTTGTCCACTGGCGAGCCTCGGTTAATCTCTTGAAACGCTGCAAGCGCAACACGTCTCACCTTCGCATCAGCCTTGCGCTGGATGTTTTCCGCCGCCTTGTTTAAGTCATCGATGAACGTCATGGGTTTTCTTACAAAGGATTCGCACGAGTGCCGTCGCATCGCCCGAACTGATCTCTTCTGTTGATTCAATCATATAATTCACGCCGTTTCGCCTAAAACGGTCTACTCGTTTTCGGAGAGGGACTTTTATCATGTAAGCCGGAATCACGCCGACTAAATCTCCCGCTTCAATCTGAATGCCGTCAACATGCGTCAACACATTCCGCTTCAACGTTTCTTGAATGAACTTGACCGGATAATCAGTCGCATCTGCCTGTTCGTAAGTATCCGTATCAGGGTCGTATGCCCCTTGTTCACCGGGACAGATCACCATCGCATTACCGCCCAGCATGTTCGCCAGCATTGCTGTGATGCTCCTTTCTCCCGAAAAAATACTGTCCAATAATGCCATTGTGTTATAATCCAAAATTCGGTGTTGATTTTCGTGTTCGGTAGATGAAGGCATTGCGTGCTTTCAGTAAATATTGTACCGTCTCGCTGCCAAACACTGTCCGAATCTTGCCGATAAGAGCAAGAGCAGCCGGTAAATGTCGTAGGATTGCCGGTGTACTTTGAGCGACTGCCCAAAATGTTGATAAAACAAGGGATACTGTTTTCATAATCGTTATGTAGGGTTAAGGTTTTTCGTTGCCTGCACAATCGCAGACTGTTCTTCAAGGTCGAATCGTTTGGACAGTTCGTCAAAGAGTTTGATATAGTCCTCATTCTTTTTCCGGCATCGCTGGAGAATCATTTTGATCGACTTGTTTGATTCGTTCCCATCAATCAATGCCGTGTCGTAGGTGACTTTTTCCTTGCATGCACGCAAGAGTGCCGGGAGTAGGATGCGTTTGAACCAATAGCAGACAAAGATTTCCGCCCGCTCGTAGGTCAATTCGGGAAAGAGTTTTTTGCCCATTCGAACTGCCAAAAACATCCTGCGATTTACATGCCAGATAAATGTCGCCGCCGTCAGCCGCAATTTCTCTCGTATGGTGATTGTCATAAGTAGCACACATCAACTGAAAGACCGCATCCCGATTGACGACCATTGCATCGGCGGAAGTGTCATGCTCTTCTATATTGAGCATCATTAGTTTCGTCGTTCCTTTTCGCACAGTCTTGCGAGTGTTGGAATCGATCCGCTCGATGGTGTCTACTACTTGACTCCAAACCGATATATCGTTGGTGCGGACTTAGAAGATAGTAGACAAGAGTCAGAAGTTTCGTTCTTCACTCTGACTTGCTTCTTGCCTTCTTCTACCTCTTTACTTCGAACTTCTTTTTCCAGACTCCTCTTTACTGCCGTCTTTTTCGCCTTTTTCACGGCATCCAAAATGCGGGAACGATTGCTTGCCGCTTTGTAACTTTCTACTTGCTTTTCCAATTCCGGGATGGCGGTTTTGATCTCCTTATACTCGGCTTCGATGGCATTGTACTTCGTCTGCAAATCGGACTTCTCTTTGATCATCTTCTGGACTGCATCTTTTGTCGCCGCCGCCGCTATGAACCTCTTTAAGTCCTGCAAGTTTGTTGCTTGCCGAATTCTAGTGTTCTGTAAGTTCCATAACCTTCTGGGGCAACTTCATATTTTTTCCCCGCAACGTCTTTCGCTCATTTGTATTCTCGTTTCTGCTATCTCGCAGTAGTCCGACGATATGTCTATTCCAATGTACTGGCGATTCAATCGTTTTGTGACGACCGCCATCGTGCTGCTTCCTACAAACGGGTCTAAAATGATTTGTGTGTCAGTCGAACCAATGAGGTGTTCTAGCAAGCCGACCTTGGCAACTATAAACGTCGCCGCAAAGATTGTTTACTTTGATCCTTACTTTACCTCCCGGACTCTTTTGTGGATTGTACGTTGCGGTTCAGTGACAATGCGGTCGAATTACAGGTCATTGATAATGCTTCTGTAATCGCCACTATACAACGTGCAGTTTTCGATAACTACTTTTCTCATTGCCGACATGCATCTATCTCCTCGTTGTCGTTAAATCAAAATCCGGCTGCTTAATTTCCAACAGAGCGTCGGCACTTTGCCAATAGATTCCGAATCCTCTTTCGTCTGTTTCACAAACTTGCCTCCAATGCCGTTCAAAACCTTGTTTTTTTCACGATCAGATATTGGTATGTTATCCTGTCCCTTTTGAAAGGAATCCGCAATGCCGAAATACACGAAGCCCCAGCCCAAACATCGTCCCTCCAAACTCGCCAAAAAAGTCGGACCGAATTTGGATTGCACGTGCAGGATGTCCTTGGGAATACCTGCCCAAAAACTTTCCCAGTTGGAGTACGTGTCGTCGGCGTTTAATCAAATGGGAAGAGGAAGGTGTGTTAGTAGCATCTCAACATCTACTTGTACTATTAAATAAGCAAAGTAAGTTGCGGCTCAATGAAACATTTCTGGATGGTATATTTATGCCATCAAAAAAAGGGGCGAATGTACTGGAAAAACAATGGTCGGGAAGGGTTCGATGATTATGTTAGTTGTCGATGGCAATGGCATGGCGTTGAATAGGGAAGTAGAAAGTGCATTGGCTCATGAAGGTCATCTTGCAAAACAAACAGTTGTGGGTATCAAGGTAAAAAACATCCATTACATCGCAAAAGTAGTAAACAAAACGTAATAGAACATTGAAGCCGAAGCGGGTAATTGCGGATAAGGGTTACGATGATGATCGTTTGCGAGCAAAGTTTGCATCGAGGGGTATTGGTTTTATTGTTTCTTATCGTGCCAACCGAGTAAATTGTCCTTGTGAGGATAGTAGAAAATGGAGTGGGCAAATGCGTGGTTAAAAAACTTTCGGCGTGTGGCAGTGTGATGGGATTGCAGTCTTACGGGCTTATAGAGGTTTTGTCCATATTGCCTGCATTGCTATTACGCTCATGAGGTTTTGAACGGGGCTCTAGGATATTCATTTCGATACGACCGAAGTTTGCGAAGCAAACAAGGTCGGTACAGGAACAGAATACACTCGAAGAAGTCCATCAAACGCTTCCGTGCTGTGGGGTACATGAGATTAGGTCGAATGATTTTAGTCCGATTGGAGTCGTCATCATCCGCTTGAATCGTTTTATGCGAGGCTGGTCAAACTACTGCGGTACGGGCTATCCTAGTCGGACGTTCAACGCCCTGAATCACTACGTCAACGGACGGATATGGAAATTTCTACGACATCTGAGTCCGCGTCCTTTCAAACCACCTGAGGGGATGAGTTGGTATGAGTTCATCTACAAGAAATTCAAGTTGTATCAGATGAAACCCAAACCCAAGACTTGCGTGCAAGCCTTGCGGTGAGTGCATTCACGTCCGTCGGATGGGGGAAATCCACATGTCCGGTGGGAGGAGGGGCGAGGAGGCAGAGCGAAATGGTATGCGGCTAGTGAGACATGGAAGGGGAAACCCGGAAACAGAGTTATGCCGAAATCTAAAACAAACTGTCCCCTCGTCTACTTGGCAAGTCATGCACTCCCAGAAGGCATCATTTCCCGTACATTTCAATGGAGAGCCCGCACACATAAAACAGGGAATCTGCTATAATTGTCCGAACGAAAAAACAATTATGACACCACGATTCGTCCATCTACACTGCCACAGCCATTATTCCCCGCACAACGGCACGGCAAGTCCCGAACTGCTGGCAAGGCGAGCCAAGGTACTCGGTATGTCCGCTCTTGCCCTGACCGATTATTGCAATCTCAACGGCATCGCGGAATTGTGCCAGGCGGCAAAGAAATACAATATCAAGCCGATTCCCGGCATTGAAGCCAGTGTTGCCGGGAAAAGCCGAGCCAATAATGAGAGTGCATTCGGGATCACGCTCCTTGCGATGAATAAAGAAGGTTGGCAAAACCTGAATCAACTCGCACTGCCGATGGTCGATACAAAACTGTTGGAAAAACATAGTGCCGGACTGATTTGCTTGAGTGGATTTGCCAGCGGAGAAGTCGGTTGCCTATTGTCCGACGACCCAAAAGGCGGCTCTACGAAAGCAAAAACCGTTGCCCAGTGGTATCAGAAGGTTTTCGGCGACCGCTATTATCTGGAACTGCGTCATCACGGCATTGAATCGCAGCAAACATTATTTGACCAGACGGTAGCCCTTGGAGAGAAACTGGCGATCCCGACTGTTGCGACGAATGACATTCATTATGTCGATCCGGGCGATTGGAAAGCCCACGACCGCTTGCTCCGTTTGAAAGACGACGGGATCAATGCCGACAAAGACGCTCCGATCATGGGGAGCCTTTTGCATTATTTCCGCAGCACCAAGAAAATGCTTGCCGCCTTTGCGGGACAGGAAGATGCTATCCATCGGACATTGGAAATTGCAGACCGCATTGAACCGGATGTCTGTACGTAATGAAATACTTGACCAAAATATGATCAACGAAATCGAGCAAAAACTTGAAGCCGTCGCCGCTGAACTTTGCCGGGCGAAGCGTGTGTTGTTCATCACGGGAGCAGGCATTTCAGCGGACTGTACAACACCGAAATGACCGAAGAAGGCCATTCCAGCAAGCAATGTCTTACCGCACCACTGGCACTGGTACTGTTGCGTGGCGAGTGTTCAATCCCCGTCGTATTTGTGTGAGAAAATCCTCAATCCGTGCATGCACATCTTCGGTCTGCCGAACGGCGAAACTCTCGGTGGCCAGTGGATAAATTTGGACATCCCCCTCTCCGCCCAGTCCCATACGCATCCACGACTCCGGCTCGATGACATTCTGGACAATTTCGAGCAGATCGTTATGTAGATCTCTCGTTATATCCCCCACGTAATACACCCGCGTGTGCAAATCTCCCTTTGCCCGACGTTGGCTCGTAACGTAGAGCATTTCATTCTTCACGAAATAAGTAAGACCATGCTGTTCGAGAATGGCATCGAGCACGGCCTTCATCTTAATTTTTATTCCGTTTCCTCGCGGCAGTGTAACTTCTGTGTTCGTCGGCGGAATACCGGCTTGATAAAGTGCCAACTTGTCCAAAAACAGCGGAATCTCCACTTGATCGCAGTACATTGCCAATGCTTCATCAAGAGTAGCCGCCGAACGGCTACCCAGGACAACGGGCTGCTCTAATTGCTGCAATATCCGTCGCTCACTTTCCAGTCGCATGTCTTCGGGGTCCACCGGAGTAGCGGCTAAATGATTTGCGGTTTCCTCGCCGACCCGATAGAAATGATCCTGGTCGATATACAATACCTCGGTTGCATCTTTCTTGTGGATTTGGTTTCCGTTTTGTGAAACTTCATCAAAATAGACGGTACATCTCCAATGTAGATGACGTAATTGTACCAAACCAACCAGCGGCTGCATACGCGGCGGACCAACATAGTCTGCGATTAACTCCTGTGTGATCCCCTTGACGTTGCGGACAATCCCGGCGGGGGTCGGATTCTGACTTTCAAACAGTTGGAGGATGTGCTCGTCCGAATGGGGAACGATGCTGTCCCGCGGAGCATCGAAGAGCGGAATCTGTACCATCCCTGCTTGTCTCGCTTTTTTTGCTTCTTGTAATTCGATTTGCAGTTTGTCGATTTCCGCTTGGATTTCGGCGGCGGTTCTCGTTTTTTCTTGAGCGTCGGCGAACATTGCCGTGCCGAGAAATAAGGCAAGAGTGAGGATTACGGCGTAGCGATGCATGGAATTGTCATGAAAAGTCGGCTTATATGAGCGAAGAATAGCGATTTTTTCCAGCAGAGGCAAGAGCAGTTTTTCCGGGTGTTGTCCGTAAAAACACGTATGAATGGTTCTGGAATCCATACAATCCAGAGCATATTTCTTGCGTATTTCTTTTTGCTCTGGACAAAAACCGTCATCCCGGCACACGCCGGAATGACAAAGGCGATTCCAAACCGATTCGGAATACGCTCTAGAATTCTCTTGAGGCACAATTCAACGAAGAGGAGCGGAACTCAACTTTTTTGATGTTCAATTTGTCCTTCAACAGTTCGTAGAACACCGTGCAGAACCATTCGCAAGTAGAAGGTCCTTTGCTCACCGCCACTCTGCTTTCAGGAAAAGATTTTACCAGTTCGTGATTGAGTGCTTTTGCCGGTGTTCCAAATCTGCCCGTTGTGCCTTTCATTCCGCACTGCTCGTAGCCCTGCAACACTAAATCAAGCAAGGGATCGCCTTCCTGAAAAAGAGTTGCGTGGTGGAAGTTGTCCGCCACCGCCCAAGCCAATTTTTGTGCTTCTTTCACCGCGTGGGCGTAATTGTGTTCGTCTAACTCCCCTTCGATTTCGAGGGTAAGCAACCCAGAATGTCCGTGAAGATAACTTGCTTCTCCCGGATAATTCATGAACCTGTGTGCATATTGGAAATCCAATTTCACGATTGACCTGTATTTTGCGCTCATTTTATGACTCCTTGAATTGTTTGCAGAAACCCTTTAACAGTCCCATTCTATATTAGTTAATCTCTTTTGTCAAGCATTTTTCCCGAAGTCTACCCTTGTTTTTCTCTGCATTTTGGCTAGAATCGGTAAGCGATCACACGGAAGAAATAGGGATGGAGAGTGAGTATGGATACTTTCGACAAATTGCAGTTATTGTCCGACGCATCGCAATACGATCTTGCCTGTGCTTGCGGGACACGCGGCGGTACTGACCACCGCGTTCGCGGGAAAGACGGCGGCTGGCTTTACCCTGTATCATTGCCCAGCGGCGGCTACTCGATCATGCTTAAAACGCTTATTTCCAACGTATGCGTCAACGATTGCGCTTATTGCCCTTTCCGAGCGGCTCGTGATGTTCCGAGATGCACGATCACACCTCACGAAATGGCAAAATTGTTCATAGAATTCCAGCGCAGAGAAAAACTAATCGGCATGTTTTTAAGTAGCGGAGTCGTCGGATCGCCGGACGGAACCATGGAATTGCTAAACGGCACCGCTGAAATCCTACGCCGTAAATATGCCTATCGCGGATACATTCACTTAAAAATCATTCCCGGCGCGAGCGATGCTGCCATAGAACATGCCGTTTCACTTGCCAGTGCGGTCTCGGTGAACATCGAGGTTCCCGGCGAAAAACACTTCACAACATTGTCGCAACAAAAAAATTATATCAAAGACATCATCCATCCGATGCGGCACATCGCCCGAATGACCGGAAAAGGGATGAAACATTCGCATGTCAGGCAGACGACGCAATTCATCGTGGGTGCGGCAGACGAAAAGGATGCTGAAGTGATAAAATATACTTACGAACTCTACAAAAGGCTCAATCTGGATAGGGTTTACTTTTCTGCCTATCAGCGCGGATTGGGCAGCGAAAAGATTCCCGGCGAGCGGCGTGAAACGATGAATCCAGAAGATGGATTTGTTCGGGAACACCGTTTGTACCAAGTCGATTTCCTCTTCCGCCAATACGGATTTTGTGCGGAGGACATTACTTTCGACGAGAATGGATGCCTTTTTACAGATCGCGATCCCAAACTTGTTTGGGCAGAAAGTCATCCTGAAAAATTTCCTATTGATGTCAACAAGGCGGATAAAAACACACTGCTGCGTGTTCCGGGAATAGGGCCGACCACTGCCCGGCGCATTCTCGAAATGCGGAAACAGGGTGGGAGACTGTCGGCAGACACACTGCCTGTGAAAGGTAAACGGCTTGCATTGGCGGAACAATACTTGAAGTATACTTGAAGTATGGAGGGTAATCGTACAGCATGAGCGACCGAAGCGTTTAGCCGGTACTCCGGTTGATCCGGTCGTTACATTGCGTTGCGATTCCGGCTTTCATGTCATTTCATTCGCTTCGCGGAAACCGTCCGGTACGACGTTCTTCCTTAAACTCCACCGGTAAAGGCATGCCGGGTCGCCACGAATCGGCACCAGGCACATAACCCGGTGCCTTTTCTTGCGACTCTCTTGCCGCTCTTCGCGAGGCAATCAATCGTTTTATCAAATCGGGCGTTTCGTCCAAAATTTTCTGCATCTTGTCCAGTTGCTCGTCGGTCAGTACATTCATCAAACGGTGTTGCAAGAGCGTTACAAATCTTGTTCCCCGCGCGTGCAAATCCTCGCCCTTTTTACGAAGCGTCTCGCTCGGTACAAAAAGACGCTGAAGATTCTGGAGACTTTCATTGAATTCCTCGATGGATGTGTATGATTTTTCTCTCAGCGATCCATACATGGCAACCAAACGTTCGGATTTGAACAAGGCCTGTTCCATCGTGAGACGATCAAATTCGGCTTCCATTTCTTGGGCAATTTGGTTCATTTCCTCCTTTTGATCATCCGTCAAATCGAGCGGATCAAACATCGCCGGAAAAAGAAAGCCAAATTCCGACATCATTTGCATTTCCAATTTTCGGACTTGAAGCATTTGCTCTGGGAGCAATGTTTCCTCGATGTCTGCCTGCGCTACCTTTGTAAAAAGCATTAAGGGTGCCAGAAACGCTTCTCGAAAAGCATTTTTTTGTTCTTCCGTAGCACGTTCAAACAGGGGGTCATCAGGAATTTCCGTAGCCTGTATCGCCTCCATTGCCAGGATGTATTCCGGTGTTGGATTGGCTTCCATGCTCCGCTTCCAGTCCCCAGACACTCCATTACTTTTGTAGAGGTATGAAAGCCGATGTTTTTGGTCTTCGGTCAATCCCAGTTCGGCTTCACCGCCCAGGCGTAAGAATGTATTCAATGACATCCACGACCCATGCCCTCTCCATGTGGAGCGGTAGGTGAGATGATCGGCTTCCCATTGGAGTTGCCGTCTGGGATTTTGCCTTTGTTGAATGTAGTTTTCTACGGTTCTTTGGATGACTCTCTGCATTTGTTGTTCAGAGTGTTCCTGTGCCGATGCAACGGAAAAAAGTAGCAGGCACGATAGGGCAGCAAATCGTATTGTTGTTTTCACTGGAGAACCTCGTGGGAAAAAGTTGACACGATTGTAGCAGAATCCGGTTAAAAATGGAATCCGTTATATCGGTCAACCAGAAGGTTGTGACCACAACAGCCCGATTAGTCCGACTGCAAATTTTTTGGTATCCTAATTTTTCCAGGAAGTCGAGTGGTCTGTGTGCGACGTGCATCGCCAATTTCGTCATCGGCTTACAGTATCTTTTCAATAAAGGCAACATTGCCTTCCAATGTATCAGGGTGGGCAAGCATTTCATCGCGTGTCATCCATGTAACTGCCGAAACCTCCTGCGGATTAGGCCGGAATGTTGCATTTTCATCCGACAATTTTGCAGAGTACCAATAGAGCCGAACTCCCCAGGGCGTTACGGAAGTGCCCAACTGACGAATCGGCTCGACCGCAATGCCTAACTCTTCAAAACATTCTCGGATCAATGCCTGGTGCGGCATTTCGCCAGCCTCGATTCCGCCGCCTGGAAAACAAATCTTTCCCGGCGCAATGACCGACTGCGAGCGCGTGATGGTCAAATATCGACCTGACCGCTCAATGATGGCGATAACCCCCTCGCGAATAACTTCTGTTTCAGACATTTATTGATTTGCATATTCCTCGACATCATTCTAACCAGCATTTCGCCTTGCTTCAACCGATAGACAGTTCCACTAACGGGACTTGGTTACAACGTCTCCTGTTCCTATTGTTACGACACGTTGGTTCACACATACAGGGCAAAGTTGTATGAGTAGGACAAATGGTAGCGCAACTGTCCAGCCGACGAAAACGAACGGCAACAGAATTAGTGGCGGAATATGAATGCTTATCCTTTCTAACCAAGCATTGTAAATGCGACGTTGGGCGAGTTTCGGCGGAAAACGGCGTTTATGGAAATCCGGTACTGACTTTGCAGCACGAAAAATGTTTGACACAGAATCAAAGGGAAAGACTTCAATGTTGCCGGTAGAACAACTGCTCCATTGTTCACGTAACGGAGCGAGGAATCGGCGGTCAATTTCCCATGTGAATATTCCAGCACCGACCCAAGTCAGTAACAGGAGCCAACTTGCACCAACAGTCCAAGCGAGCAGAGAAATAAAAATTATCAAACACAATGCGACGGCTTGTATTTTCGTGCGTTGGTACTTTCGTTTAATTTCAAGATCAGCATCGCTCCGCAGAAACAGAATAAACCGGCACATGAGATCCCACTGCTCTTTATTGGCGACAATTTTGTGGTCTTTCATGTCATCATAAAAACACCAGAGAATGTTTCTTGCTTCTTTGACGGCTTCGTCTTTGGTTTCGATATCGTTCAGCGCATCGTCAAAAGCAAATGCCTTAATTTCATCATTCATATACGATTCGATGGCAGCAACCATTTTATCACGTGCGTCTCTATCAATCATAAACACCTCCATCTTACAATCACTTTAACATAAACCCTTCAATTTCGTGGCGGCGATGGGCTCACCCATTCGCCAACGGTCAAATGCCCGGTCGGTCGTTTCGCCAAGCCAGGAACCTTCGGCAATGATTGGATTGTTGATACCGCAATCTTTGAGGAACAGAATGATGCCTTCAACGATTTCCGGGTGTGTCGTTGCCCCTTCGGAGGCGGGCTTGGCAACAACGAGGTTCGGCTTGATGAGCACGTTCATCCCGGGTTTGAGCCGATTGCTGACGGCGGTCTCCCGGAGGAGCGTGTATGTCATCTCCGTTGCATCCGTTCCGTAGATGATGGCAATGTCGCTCATGGCAATCACTCTAACACGTTGGAAGTGTTACGTCATCGGCAATTCGGATGACGCAATCAAGAAAGAGGCTGTCCGATAATGCCAATAGCGGTGCCATTTGGCACCGATGTTTACCGATGTTTGGCACCAAAAAACGCGGTTAACGTTGGTTGACAATGGTAGCATTTGGACAATAACGGGGCTGTTTTCTGAGTCTACAAGCGTAGTTTTTTTGCAGAAAATCTAAAAAATAGCATTTCAAAGCCGGTACAACGAGAACGATAGGGGGCATAGGTTCGAATCCTATATCGCCCAATGGCATAAAGCCTTGCATACAATACCACGAAAAAAGTCGGCTTTCCGAAAATCAGTTCGTCGTTTTGAGAACGGGAAGGACCACAAAAAAACACATCCAGCACATCCATGGTTGCAGTCGCAGTCCGTCCGGTACAGCCCCTAGCAAAATGCTAAAAATTTGCGATAATTCCATAAGGCCATTGAACCAGTCTTTATGAGCATCATCTCCGCAGAAGATTTTACGCTGTACTACGGCAGCAAAGCCGGTGTCGAACAAATTACCATGGACATCGAAGCCAATGCCGTTACGGCAATCATCGGGCCGAGCGGCTGCGGAAAAAGCACTTTCCTACGCAGCATCAATCGAATGAATGACCTCATTCCCGGCGTGCGAACCGAAGGAAAACTCCACGTCGCCGGCGAAGAAATTCACGATAAACAAATCAACCTCGTGCAACTTCGCCGAACCGTCGGAATGGTGTTTCAACGGCCCAATCCCTTTCCGAAAAGCATTTACGACAACGTCGCCTACGGCCCGCGATTGCAGGGAATCCGCCGCCGCAGTGCGCTCGACGAAATTGTCGAAAAATCGCTTCGTTCGGCGGCGATTTGGGATGAAGTTAAAGACGTGCTGAACAAATCCGCCCTTTCCATTTCGGGCGGCCAGCAACAACGCCTCTGCATTGCCCGGGCATTGGCGACGGCACCGAAAGTCCTTTTGATGGATGAGCCGTGCAGTGCGCTTGACCCGATTGCAACGACGAAAATCGAGGAATTGATCCGTTTTCTCCGCGAGGATTACACGATTTGCATCGTAACGCACAATATGCAGCAGGCCGCCCGAGTCAGCGATTGGACGGCATTTTTCTGCCTCGGAAAACTCATCGAATACGACAAAACCAACACGATTTTCACGAATCCCAAACAAAAACAAACCGAAGACTATGTTACCGGACGCTTTGGATGATGCATGATTTCACTCAACACCGTTGGCCGACGCTTTCCCAGCCGGACATTGACCAACTCTTGAAAATCGTTCTGCACGAAGATTTGCAGACCGTCGGCGATTTGACCTGTCTCGCGCTCGTTCCCGAGACCGCCCAGGGAGCAGCACGGATTACCGCCCGAATTGACGGAATCTTGGCCGGTGTGCCCCTCGTTCAGAAAATACTATCGCTCGTCGATGCTCGCCTCGTTTGGGAAAACGGACTCGCCGACGCTGCCGAATTTGCCCGCGGAGATGTCATCGGCACGATCCACGGGCCGGCAAGGGGGCTGCTGATTGCCGAACGGCCCGTCTTGAATTTCCTGGGCAGATTGTCGGGAATTGCAACATTGACAAAACGTTACGTCGATGCAGTGCAAGGGATGAATGCCGAAATTTACGATACTCGCAAGACCACACCGGGCTGGCGGCAGTTGGAAAAATATGCCGTCGTGTGCGGCGGCGGTCGGAATCATCGTGCCGGACTTTACGATGCGGTCTTAATCAAGGACAATCATTTGGCACTGGGCCGGGAAGGCGACGAGCCTTTTTCGCCGGCGGATGCCGTCATCAGGGCCAAGGAATTTCTCCGTGAACGCTTTGGGGAGCCGTTGCCGATTGTCGAGGTCGAAGTCGATACATTGGAGCAGTTTCGGGCGGTATTGCCCGCCGAACCGGATATTGTGTTATTGGACAATATGACGGTGCCGCAACTTTTGGAGGCGGTCAGAATACGCAATTTGGCCAATTCTGGGGTGCAGTTGGAGGCGTCGGGCGGGATTACGCTGGAAACGGTGCGGAGCATCGCGGAGAGCGGCGTGGAGCGGCTGAGTGTCGGAGCATTGACTCATTCGGCTGTATCGCTGGATTTCGGACTGGATTGGCAACCGAGTCGGCGGTAGCCGACAGGGAGGCTCCATATGCGGAGTACCGCAGTTGCCGTCCGGCAGTCGGCCTGCACCCCCATCGAGGGGACTTTCTTTATCGCCGCCTTTTTGGTAGACTCTCGGGGAACAACACGAGATAATCTGATACTGAAAATCAAAGAAATTGGATGACAACACTCGCAAACACTGCTCCCACAGACATTATCGTTGAAACCCGAAATCTTACCAAGGTCTATCGGGACTTTTGGGGACGACAAAAAGTTAGAGCACTCAAAGCACTCGACCTGACCGTCAAACGCGGAGAAGTGTTCGGTCTGCTCGGGCCCAACGGCTCCGGGAAAACGACCACCATGAAACTGCTGCTCGGACTCCTTTTTCCAACCAGCGGCGAAGCAATTATGCTCGGAAAACCCGCTACCGACGTCGGGAAAAATGCCAAAATCGGATACCTGCCCGAAGAATCCTACCTCTACCGATTCCTCAATGCCGAAGAAACCCTCGATTTCTATGGCCGACTTTTCAGCATGTCCGGTGCCGTCCGCCGACAACGCGTTTCGCAACTGATCAATATGGTCGGCCTCGAATCCGCCCGAAAACGCCAAATGCGTGAATACTCCAAAGGTATGGCCCGTCGACTCGGACTTGCCCAAGCACTCATTAACGACCCGGAATTGATTTTGCTCGATGAACCAACGAGCGGACTCGACCCGATTGGAACGCGGAATATCAAGGATTTAATTCTCGACCTCAAAAAGCAGGGTAAGACAGTCATTATGTCCTCGCACCTTTTGGCGGATGTTCAGGATGTGTGCGACCGGATTGGCATTTTGCACCAGGGCGAACTCAAGGAATTGGGCTTGGTGGATGATTTGCTCAAGGTATCCAATCAGACGGAGTTTCGGGTATCGGGCTTGAGCGACGAGGCCAAAAACAGGATTCACCAGATCATCCAAGAGGATCAGGGAGCGGAATTATTGTATAGCGGCAATCCTTCGACGACGTTGGAAGACTTGTTTTTGCGGATCATCGAGGAGAGCGAGGCTCGGCCGGGTCGGCGTGTCCGCGGTGCTGTGGAACAGCCGTCGGGGGAGTGATCGCAAGCGGAAGCGAGGGCGTGTCCTACGGGGGCGCACGTCCCTGGCTCCTGTTTTAGATCGCATCTAGGGCATTTCTAGAATTGGCGTGCATTCGTTTTCGTCATTCCGGCGTCAGAGCATATGCGGAGAAACCAGCCGAATCGTCAGCATGCCAGTCAAAGTATGCTCCTCATGGCCGCCAAGCGTGTATACCCGTTTCCTGTTGACGAACGGAAGACCTGTTCCCTTTTTTTCGATCTCCCCATCGGCAACAAAAGGAATACTGTCCATAAACACAACAAGCATGCCGTCGGCAGGCCAAATTAAATCCTCTTCCGACATAGTCAAGTACTCCATCGTGCTCCCTTTTGCCGTTTTTACGGGAAAAGGAAGCGACGCCTGTGCCGATTGAATAAAAGCGAGTTTCGGGAATTGCGGAAAATGAATATCAATATCGCTACTGACCGTTTGACCATCAAGAGAAATCACTGAAACCGATGCAAATACATAAGGAGCAGGAATTTTTGTGCTGGCCGATGAAGACATGTACCATTTTTTTTCCGAAAGCGTAAAGGGAAATGACACATCCGCCAGTATTCCCTGTTGTGCATTGGAGGTCATAACCGGTTGGCCCTGAAAGTGATGGCGAAACCGACTGCCCCCTTTGAGGTGATGAACATGTTTGTGCCACGCTTCCTGCATCTTCGGTATATCTTCCTTGGCCACCCAATAAAAATTGATGCCGGAGAACGACGTCTTGCTCGGCCCGAGAGTGGGCTGGACTGTAATCGGATGCAGATAGGGATGTATGGGAGATTCGATGCCTGCAATCGTTGGATGCGGGATATATCCTGTTCCGGTTCCTATTGTAAGCAATCCATATTGGTTTTCTTGCCAAAGAACTTGTTCTAAATTATTGGTGTTGTATGCCTGCGTGAGGTAATTGATTTCCATCACGAATCGGACATTTTTCGCTTCCGGCCTCTGAAGATGGGCAATGTTTTCCGCAATGTGTTGTTGAATATCCGCTGTGCCATACACGGAAAGCGTGTTTTTGGTGCTAATGGTCGTTATTTTCCTTTGTGGTGGGGCTCCTCTTTGAAGAAGTTTTGTGCGCCAATCGCTTTTGGGGAGTTCTACGGACAATTTTTCAACGGAGAGATTATTGCTCACAACATTGGGCGGCGGAATCTCGATTGCTTGGAGATTATATTTACGCCAAGTGTTATCTTGTGCATTTATTGCCTGAGCAGCGAAGGAAATACAGATCAGGCAAAAACACCAAATAGAAGCAAGAGAGGGTTGAAACATGGATTCCTCCGAAGGTATGTACCGCTGGGACAGTTGGGGCATATCACTCGATGCCCGTTACATTGCCGACGTTAATAATCGACGAGCCGACGAAGAGTTTTGCGTCGCCGTCCTCGATCGTTACCTTGTCGACCTTGCCAGTTACGGATTGGTTGAGCGAATCGACGCCGGTGATCGTTTTGCCGATCAAACTCGATGCGGTTGATAGTGCCTGCCCCAATGACAAAGACTCGATGCTCGTCGTCAGCCGATCGTTCGATGTGATCGACCGCATTTGGCTGATTTGTTGGAGCATTTCGGTATTGCTCATTGGATTCATCGGGTCTTGATTTTCAAGTTCGGCAACCATCATTTTGATGAAGTCGCCCATGGTTAATTCGTTCATGCGGTCATTTTGGCCGGATGACGATGTGGGCGTTGCCGTACTGGGAAAATTGAAATCGATGGCAGACATACTAACAACTACAATGAAAAAACAAGGGGGATGTTTAATCACAAACGCACTGACTTATATCGGAAGGGTTTTAGAAAATCTTGCCCTTATTTTTGGAATTTTCGGAAAATTCCATGCAAACGGCATAATCGTTAAAATCGGCAGAGAGTCCCATTCCCAAAATTTTACACACTGCGCCGCGATGCAAACTGTTCCGCTTTGAGAATGATCGCCTTGAGCGTATCCAGCACCTGCGTCAAGATGAACGGCTTGAACAATGTCTTCGTGATGCCCGCCTGAGATGCCCGAACCGTAATATGAGCACTGTCATATCCAAAACCACGCATGAAAACAAACGGAATAAACGGCACCGATACCGACGGACAACACGGGTCATCCTTCGGCGGCTCGCAAAGTGTCTCGAGCGGACGTTGCTGAATACGCTTGCAATAAATGCACCGAACCCGTTTGAAAAAATCAAATGCCGACATATCCGGCAACTTAATATCACTCAAAAACGCGTCATAATGCGTCGTTTCCAGCATTTTGACCGCTCCAAATCCCGACGTGGATGTCTCGACCGTACAGCCGTAATAGAACAACAATCGGCCCAACTCCCGGCCAACCGACTCATCGCTGTCCACCATCAAGATTCGCCGATTTCGCAGCATCGGGTAGTTATTGCAATCCGTCGCGGAAAGTTCCGGTTGCAATTCCGGCGTAAGCGACGCAATGTGTCCCTGGAATGCCGACTGAATTTGTCGAGCATATTCGCGAACTCTCGTAAATGATGTTACGACATCATCCAGGTTGATATAGTTGGGATTATGCTGCAATTCGTCCAACGGCAAACAGGCCGTCTCGTTCAGTATCAAATTAAGCGGGCCTATCGAATCGCTGAAAACCCTTTCGATACTGCGGAATGCGGTCTCTTTTTGTTCGACCGACAGGAGTTCAAGCGTATGAATCGCCAGCGCGACATCGCTTGCGAAGATTTCGAGCAACTGCAAGTCGTAATCGTCAAACGCATTCGGCTTTTGGCTTTCGACGTTAAATGTCCCGATCACTTCGCCCCGGCAAAGAAGCGGAACCGTCAGCGAACTTCTTGCTCCGGTGGCTCCTTCGATGAAAAAAGGGTCTTCGCTCGCATCATCCATTTTGTAACTCTTGCAGTGATAGGCAACCCAGCCGGTGATCCCGTTGCCGTCTTGACTGACGTAGAGCGTTCGCTGCTGTGCTTCTTCGGAAATACCGAAGGCAAATAATGGTTCCAGGAGATTTTGATTTCTTTCGGACTTGACGCGAATTTCGACGGAATCGAATTTGAGGATTTCGCGGACATATTTGGCAATTTTCGCCTGCAAAATGGTTGTGCGTTCCTTCGGAGAACGCTTGAGAATGTCCTTTTTGGACAGGTCGGCAAGTTCTTTCCCGGCTTCCAAGAGCCGAAACCAGGTTTCTTCGCGGAGAGTGCGGTCGGTAACGTCGTGTAGACTGACGACGTATTGAACCACTTTCCCATCGGAACCGAAAACGGGACCGACTTCCATCTGCAAATACTGCGAGGCATTTAGCATTTCGAGGATGGTTACGGTGGGACTGCCGGTTCGCCTGACTTTGGAGAAGGGGAGGAAGTCGGGACCTCGCATCGCGGGTCTCCCGAGTACGGAGAAAAATTTTCGCCCGACGGGATTTCCTCCGCCAGTCCAACGGCAAAACTGCGGATTGCACCACGTAATGGTCTGTTCCAAGTCGGTCAAGACGAGTGCGGCGGGAATGTGCTCCAAAATGCACCGCTCTGGGTTGCCCGACGCTTGGTCAATGATATTTGCCTGTTCGGACATGGTTCAATTCCCTGCGATTTTATCCGCAATGCTTCCGACCGATTATAGCATGAAATATGGGAAATGCAAAGAAAATTTTGGCTTGAAATATCAGAAAAAAATCGTTATAGTACACATACGCACGCTTTTCCCTTTGCAAAACCCATATGGCAGGCGAAGTTCTCTCACAAGAAGAAGTTGAAAATCTTCTTAACATGATGGCCTCCGATGTGCCCAAACCGGCCGCCACTCCCGGCGGAGCTGGACTGGGACGGGGAATCCTCGATGAAAAACCCATCAAAACCGCGGGGCACTCCTGGACGCCCAAGGAAAAAGTGACGTCCTACGACTTCAAAAGTCCAGACCGCGTCGGAAAAGAGCAAATGAAAACGCTCCAAACGATGCACGAAGGATTCGGCAGAAAATTCGCGGCCAGCCTCTCCGCTCTGCTCCGTGCCGTCGTCGAAGTGAAACTCACCAGCGTCGACCAACTCGCTTACAGCGAATTCATCTTCGGATTGGATAATCCGACCTGCTTCAATCTGCTCCGAGCGGAGCCGTTAGAGGGGAACTTGATCCTCGATATTAGTCCGTCGATTTTGTATCCGATGATCGACCGGCTCCTGGGCGGCGGCCGCGAGCCCGCGATGACGACCCGGCGGCCCCTGACTGAAATCGAACAACGGCTCGTCCTGCGGGTCGCGAAAATGTTCCTGCAAGAACTCAAACGCGCTTGGGAAAATGTCATCGAACTCGAATTTGAAGTGATTCAAACCGAGAGCAATCCGCAGTTGATTCAAGTCGTTCCGCCGAACGAAGTCGTTATTGTGCTGTGCTTTGAGGTGATTCTGACCGATGTGCGCGGCAGTATCACGCTTTGCATTCCCTACAATTCGTTTGAGCGGATAGCGGGCAAACTTTCATCGACGGCTTGGACGGGATACAGCAGTCGAAAGCAGGCGACGCCGCAGACGATTAAGAAAATTAGCAAGGATATTCGGAATATGAAGGCCTTGGTGAAGGTCAAGTTAGCGGAATCCAAGATGAAAATGCATGAATTCGTCAATCTTCGGGTTGGTGATGTGATTTGCACGCAAAAAAATGCGTCTTCGCCGCTTTTGGTGAGCGTGGAGGGCATACCGAAGTATTGGGCGACGCCGGGCTTGTACAAAGGCTATACGGCCATCCAAATCGAAGAGAACATTGATGATCCGACGAATATCATCGCCGTGGAATGAGATGGGGCCGATTTTGTATGCCAACCGTAGAGCGTATTCAGAATTGGTCAGGACGCCCCTACGTCATCCCGGCGCAAGCCGGGAACCAGGGAAGAGGTATGCACGCTGCTCGGCTGGATTCCGGCTTTCGCCGGAATGACGATTTTTTGTCCAAAGTAAAAATAGATTCGCTCTAACCCCTAATTTACGCCGCGGGCCCTGTGAATGAGTGTCCCGTCAGAACAAACAACCCCTATGAAACACGCCATTCGATTCGAACACGACACGCTTCATTTTTCGGCGTCGCACTTCATTACGTTCGACACGCCGGAAAAGGTCGAAGCCCTGCACGGCCATAATTTTCGCATCAAGGCCGAAGTTACCGGTCCGTTGAATCAAAGAGAGTACGTCGTCGATTTTTTAATTGCATTCGATGCTCTCAAAAAGGCCTGCGAGATGCTGTCCCACAAGGTTTTATTGCCGCGTGATCATCCGTACATTGCGATCAAGACGGAGTCGGAAACCGTGCATGTTTCGATGCCGCCGCTTCAATGGTCTTTTCCGGTGGGCGACACATTGATATTGCCTGTTCGCAACACGACGACGGAATCGTTGGCGTCGTACATAGCGGGATTTTTTCGGAAGCAACTGGAGCAGGGCGGAGCGTTTGAAATGCCGGCATCGCAGTATAGAATCACGATTGAAATCGAGGAATCGCCTGGCATGTGGGCCGTATTTCGGGATTAGAGCGTATTCACTTTTGCTTTGGACAATAAATCGTCATTCCGGCGCACGCCGGAATCCAGCCGAGTGGCGTGCATACCGCTTCCCTGGTTCCCGGCTTGCGCCGGGATGACGGAACGGCGTCCAGAGCAACTCTGAATATGCTCTAGAGCATATCTCGAAATAGAGCGGCTTCATAAGCCGTCATTCTCAACTAAAATGAAAGTGCAGCATATCGCCGTCTTGGATCACATAATCCTTCGGCTCACGACGGACAAGATTTTCCGCCTTCACCGCACGCTCACTGCCCAACCGGATGATGTCTTCCGCCCTGATTACCTCGGCCCGAATAAATCCCTTCTCCATATCCGTATGAATCGCTCCCGCCGCCTCCAAAGCCGTTCCGCCACGCCGAACAAGCCAAGTCCGCAATTCCTTGTCGCCCGCCGTAATGAAAGTCATCTGGCCCGATGCGGATAACAGCATTCGGATTACCGATGCCTTATCCGTCGAAGTCAACTGCATTTCCTCAAGAAATGCCGACTTTTCTTCCGGCGACATCGCGGCAAGTTCCGATTCCAACGAAATGCTGATCGCAATGACCGGCATTCCGGCTTGCGAATACTTTTGGTATTTTTCCAAGTCGGTTTCGTCATCCGGCGTATTGACAATCATCATTCCCGGCTTGCCGCTGAGCAAACGAAAGCCCTTAACGACCCGCTGCTGTTCCGGCGATAATTGTTCCTCCTTCAGGGGATTGCCTGATTCGAGGCCGGCTTGCACAATTTCGAGCACCGAAAGTTCAAATTCCAAGCGTTCATGTTCCGATTTCGGGACGGGCCGGCGGTTTTGTTCGACGACTTTTTCGATGCGATTGAGCACGATTTCGAGGTCGGCAATGATTGTATCATCTCGAAATGCGGCAATTTCCGTGTTGGGATCGGAGCCGTCGAAGACGGGAATGACCCAAACGAGGGCGTCGGCTTCGCGAAGTTGAGCGAGTCGGGTGGGATTGCCGTGCTGGTCACGCGCGAGGCCGGGCGTATCGACGATTTCGAGGCTGGCGTGTGTGATTTTTTTAGGATTATAGATTTTGGTCAATTCCGCAAATCGTTCCTCGGGAATCGCCGCCGTTGCGGACTGCAAACTATGCGAAAGGGCCGGATCGGGAGCGATGCCCGTAAGCCATTGGAATAATAAACTCTTGCCCGAATTTTTGTAGCCGACTAATCCGATTTTCATTGGTGCTGTTTCGTTCGCGTTTATGCGACTAATCCTCGTTTGCAAGTGTTTTCCAAAAAATTACGCAGCAACCGTTTGCCGATGACCGTCATAATTGATTCGGGATGGAACTGGATGCCTTCAATCGGGAATTCTTTGTGCCGAATTCCCATAATTTCTTTATCATCTTCCGCTTCCGCCGTGATCATGATTTCGTTCGGCAGCGTTTCCCGGCAGACGGCAAGCGAATGATACCGCATTGCTTCGAAAAGCCCATCGACACCGTGAAAGATTCCCTTGCCGTCGCCGCGAATTCGGGAAGTTTTACCGTGCATAATTTTCGCAGCCCGCACGATGTTGCCGCCAAACGCGTGTACAATGGCTTGATGCCCTAAACAGACACCGAGAATGGGCACACGGCCAGCGAACGTTTTGATCACGTCAATCGCGATGCCCGACTCCGCCGGATGTCCAGGACCGGGCGAAATAACGATTCCCGCCGGCGAACAGGCCTGAATATCCGGTACGGTGATAGCATCGTTACGCGACACGCGAACCTCCGCACCGAGGATGCGGAAATACTGTACCAAGTTGTACGTGAAGGAATCGTAGTTGTCGATGATGAATATCATTTCGCTTCTCCGTGGCCTAGGATGTTAAAGTTCTCGCACAGGAACATGTACACCAAAATACCGCCCGTTACGAGCCCGACCGTTACCAAAATCTCCGTGATCGCAGGATAATAAACACTGCCGGTTTCCGCCCACATACCCGTTACGACGACATTCATTCGATTCAAAATCACTCCAAATACGGTCAGAAAACCGTACAAAATGATAAAAATACGATAGTTAACCAACGGCGAAAATACGATCATGATCGGAATCACCAGGCCAATGCTGATTTCCGCCAAAAACGCATAACTCTCAAAACTTCCCTCCCAAATGAGATGCAATTTATCGTGATACGCCAGGTCGGCAAAACGCAACACGAGGTATACCAACATGACCGAGCCGCCGATTCGGGCAAGCGTTCGCAGTACCGAAAGCGGCGCGAGGTGTTTGTAGGAGAAATAGGTCAAGAGCGACTCGACGGCAATCATTGCAGGCCCCACAAAAAACGAGGACAGCAAGAAAAAGAAGAAAATATACGGGCTGAACCAAAGTTGGTGCAGTTTCCCATCCATCATCAAGTACAGGGCACCGAGCGAGGACTGGTGCAGCGTCGGCAACATGACCCCGAAAATAAGCAGGAGGGGCATGATAAACACGAAAAATCGGTTGAACATGCGGAATACCTTTTCGGTAATGATTTCGCAAAGTTTCAGTACCTGCACGACGGTATACGCGGAGATGCACATGAAGACCTCAAAGAGGATGGATTCATGTCCCCAATAGATGAAAGGCACCCAAAAATTCCACCATCTGCCGATTTCGACGAATAAACTGACGACAACGAGGATATATCCGATGAGCGAGGTCAAAAGCGTCGCTCGAGCGATGGGTTTGAGGTCTTTATTATGCAGGAAATAGATGAGTAGGGCGGTGCCGTACCCCCCGCCGGCGAGTGCCACGCCGCAGAGCACATCGAATCCGATCCAGAGTCCCCAGGGCCAATCGTCGTTGAGGTTGGTAACGGCCTGCAAGCCGAGGACGAGGCGGACGAGGACGATTGCGACGGCCGCGGCGGTGAGTGCGAGCAAAACCAGTCTGGCGGGCGTGAGTTTGAAGGACCATTGGTCGAAGCCGAGTCGGACGGTAGTCCAATTTTCGAGGGCGATGCGGAACAGAGGCGGTTTCGGAGTGGATTCGATGTTTGACGCGGCGGGAACGGACATGCGGCTGGAAATTATGCAAAACCCTGGGATTACTTTCCAGGATTATAACACGGAACGGTGCCGCTGTCTATATTGCCGACCGGCGGGGCGTGCAGAAGTGCGGGAGTTCTAGGGCATGTTGACACTAATTTCTCATAAAGACGACGATATTTGTGAAGGCAATAAAAGCATTATAAGTTTCATCCAACTTGTCATGCCTCGCAAGCACACGACGGAACTGCTTGACATTACGGAAGTTACGCTCCGCAGCATGCCTGCCTTTGTACAACTCCTTGTCCTACTCCCACGGCTCCTTGCGGTTGCTCTTTGGAGGCACCACCGGAATCATGCCATAACTTTTCGCCTTCGCACGACACACATAGCCCTCATACGCCTTGTCCATTATCAATGATTTGCTCTTCGCTACTTCTACTATCAATAATTCTACTTCAATATCTTCTGCTACTGATACAAACAGCAAGATACATATAATCGGCAAGGTTTCATCAGCAACAATCGAGTGTATTTTAGTTGTTAAACCGACTCGACTTTTGCCGATACTTTGCGGCCCTTTTTTTGGGCTCACCCGTACCATCAGGATGAACTTTGATGTAAGTGCTATCTAATGCAAGAGCCTTAATCCCTTTGATATTAGAGGCTTGCGACTTGAGATGTTTCTCGATGCGGTCGAAGATGCCGCGATCAATCCAGTAACGAAAACGGCGATAGATACTATTCCATTTACCGAATTCTTTAGGCAGTGCTCGCCAGGTGCATCCGTTTTTTGCGATGTAGTGCAAGGCTTGAAAAAACGAAAGATAATCAATTTCAACATTGCCTCGTTGTTTGGGAAACAGGTGTTGTATCCGTTCGATGTGTTCTTGTGTCCATTCCATCAGAGGAGTCTAACAGAATGAAAATGCCTGTCAAGAGTAGTGTCAACACGCCCTAGCATTTGGACAATGTCGATTCTGTCCGCAGTTTACACGCGCACTCCCTTCCAGGGACTACGCAACTTTGTAAACACCGAAAATTTTCTACCCGACCTTCCCATTATGGTACGGCCGGTTGGCTTGCAGAAAACTGCCGTCCGCCAAAGCGGTCTAATTTGTTTGTTGTCGTAACTCTAATTCAATCCGCTCCGACGAATCGGAACAGGATTTCTAGTTGTCACGGACAGTGTAGCATGCTTTTGGGGCAAAAGCATGCATCCCCGGGCATTTCTAAAAAAAGCGGAAGGCTTTCGCCCTCCGCTCTTTTCGCTAGGAAGGATTGCTCCTGCCGCTTCTGTTGCGGCAAAAACAATGCAACGATAAGTAGGATAATGCCGACGAAGTCTGTCCACCATAACGGCGGGCGCACTACTCCGCATTGTATTCCCGCTTGTGTGATGCCAGTAAATAGCAGTAGCACTGCCAGTACCAGAGGTGTGATCCGACAATGCCGTAGTAGTCCCTTGCACTTGAACCTGATATAGCCCAAGAGCCAGCATATTGCCGCTATCAAAATGATAGGTAAGAGCAGATAAGACAAGATACTACTGCCAGTGTTGGAGTTCACAACTCTTTCGGTCGTGCCTGCTACTACTGCCGCCGCACCTTATACAAAGGGTTCAGGATTAGTAGCAATGGTTACTGCCGTTGTTCCGACAGCAATACTTCCCTTGTTTCGTCAGATGACCGCAGAGATGTTATCGCAAACCTTACCGACTAAATTGACGGTATTTGAGACTGCTCGCTTGTGTAATGGAGCGGCCTCTGTTGTGCCAGCACTGACCGCCAATACACAAATAGCAATGATTCCTGTTAAAAACTTTCGCATAGTGTAATCCTTTTTGTTAAGTGTTGATTTTGATAATATAGTAGAATGGGAACATGTTGTCTCCATTCTGACTACTGTTAACAGCACACACCATAATGGTCGCACATACTACATTGCCAACTGGGGCGGTAGTTGTACACACCTCTATCAAGTGCGTCCAAGTATTCACGAATCAAACCAAAGAACCGTTCATAATGTTCATCAGTCCTTGTAGGGA
>Ga0099364_10003351_pt1 | contig 24879 bp, 26 predicted proteins | sample TergutTh196P3_FD_73070 | JGI IMG/M metagenome (GOLD analysis project Ga0099364, IMG submission 73070) | Microcerotermes parvus P3 segment gut microbial communities from Pointe-Noire, Republic of the Congo - Th196 P3 | ecosystem: Host-associated > Arthropoda: Insects > Digestive system > Gut ...
GAGGGGAATAAAGCGGTATTAACCTAACCGCTTGCTTGCTTGCTTGCTTGCTTGCTTGCTTGCTTGCTTGCTTGCTTGCTTGCTTGCTTCTTCTCTAATTATAGCACATTTCAGCATAAAAGTCAATCCTTTTTCGGGTTTTTTCGCATACACAGATAATTATATCATGGAATAATTGAAATGTCAAGGAAAATTTTTTGGGGCGTGGGCTGAAAAAACGGGTTTTACCCCCGTAAGGGGGTAGTGGATAGCAAGCATGACAAGTGTGTACACACTCGTCCGAAACGCTGAATTTCCCCTGTCGGGAAAATCAGCGTTTCTATGCTTGTTGGTGGTCTGCCGACCCCCAAGCCCCCGCTATCGGGTTACAATTTTTCCGCAGAAAAATTGTAACCTTACTCGGTTTTACTTTCGTAAAACGTATTGAAAAAGAAAAAAGCCCCGCCCTCGTCAGCTTACAGCCGACGGGGGCGGGGAATAAGTCAGAAATGAATTATGTCATTGTTTCGCTCTTTTTCTTTTTCGCGTTCGGGCGGGTTTTCGAGTAGCGTATCGACGTTGCGCTTGATTGTCGATATGTTTTTCATCTCGTCTTTGGCTTCGTAGTATTCGGGATATAGCTTGCTTTTCTCGTTATAGAGTTCGGATAATTCGGCGCGTAGGGTTTTAATGAGCGGGTATCTTTTATCGGGGAAATGGATTTTTAAGGCTTGCTTTGCGGCGTTGTGTAGGATAAAATCCGTTTCGTGTTCGCGCCTGTACTTGTCCTTGAAGATAACGCTATCAAGTTTTTCTACGACGGGTTTTGTTTTTCTGAATGTGTCTAAGTCCTCAATCTGCGTTTTCAGTTCCTTTACGCGCTTTTCGATTTCCTTAATTTTTGAAAGCGCGGCGTTGCGCTTGCTTTTGATTTCGTCGTGCTTCGCCGCGAGTGCCGAATAATCAAGTAAGCCGTTATCCGATAAGTAGCAAACGGTCATAGCCGCCATTTTTAAGTTCTTGACTTTCGCCCAATGTGAAAGGCTTTCAGACTGCCTTATTTTCATGCGGTTCTCAATATCAATGAGCAGGGAAATTCCCGTGTGTTCGGTTTTGGTTTTCGTTTCGGGCTTAACTGCGGGGGCGGTGTTGACCCTGCCGTATATTTGCGCCTTAATATTCTTTTCGGTGTATCGGTCGCCTAAAGTCTTTGCACGGGTAAAGCGTTCTTGGTCTTTCGACCGAAAAGCTATGTGCTTACCCTGCTTGACTTCGTAGTCCTCGGCTTTCATCAGCGCGAGGAAGTCCTCAAAGTCACGCGCTTGCAGAATACAGCGGTCAATTGCTTCGCGCAGTTTCGCTTTCCAACTTGTACCGTCCTTTTCGGCGGTGTATTCTTTGTAGGATTTGCCCCTGTTGCCGCTCGGCTGTTCTATGACGGACAAGTTATTTTCATGGCAGAGTCTGTCGCTTTCTTCCCGAATGTTAAAATAACTCGGAATGGTGGAGCGGTATTTATTTTTACCGTTAGTCGGTACGCTGTTAAAAATTATGTGGTTGTGTATGTGGTCGCGGTCAATGTGAGTTGCTATAATGTACTCAAATTCGCCTTTGAGGTGCTTGTCGGCTAACTGCTTCCCTATCTCGTGAGCGGCGTAATATTCAACCTCGCCCGGCGCGAATGATTGTATAAGGTGATAGGCGAGTACGCCGCCCTGCTTGTCTGCGGATTTTTTTGTCATTTCAAATTCATAAGCCGCCATTTCGGGGGTACAGTTATAGCCCGAAATCAAAAGCGTTTGGTCGGTTTTGTCGGGGTCGCTGATGTAGTCAATGGCTTTCGTCAGAGTAGTTTCGATTGCATGAATTTGAGTAACCGCCATACCTCGCCCTGCCTTTCTTTAAGTTCCGTTATGTCCTCGGCGTAGACGTTACGGGTCGAATTTACCCGCTTCGCTATTTGGTTTATATTACGGGAAATCGCGCTGATGTCAGCGAACAACGCCCGAAATTCCGAAAAATCCACGTTGAGGATATAGCCGTCAATCGCCATTTTGCGGATATATGCGGATAGGTTTTTTGTTTTGAGTAACGCCATTTTCTTATAAATAAATTCACGCTCCCGCTCACAAACGAAGAATTTTATTTGAATAGGTCGCTCCCTGTTTTTCTGTTCCATGTGGTTTAATTCCCCCTTAAAAAAAATATGACCGCGCCACTCGGCGCGGTCTATCTGTCGTCGGAAATATCCCGCTCTTTGCTTTTGGTCTGCCCGTTTTTCAGTTCTTTTTCAATCCCTGTCAAGACTGCGCCACGCTCTTTTAAGAATGTTTCACGCTCCGCTTTAGTGCCGAATATGAATATTTCCTTGTAATAGTTATACGCGCTTTCCTCGTTTAAGCATTTTATGAAAAGCGGGTGCAGCTTTTCGTCGTGGGTTTTCGGTGCGTAGATATTTCCGCATTGCTTTAAATAATCACAGTAAGCTGATAACAGCCTGTACGCCCTGCTTTCGCGTTCGGTGTAATTAAACTGCTTTATCCGATTTGTGATTGACGGCTTATTCAGCTTCGCGCTTGCCGTAATTCCGAAATCCCCCGCGAGTTTGTTCGCGGCTTCGAGCGGGGAAAGGTTGAAAGTAATCGAAACTAAGTCTATAACGTTGCCATGCGCCCCGCAACCGAAACAATGAAAGTTATCGTAGTCGCCGTTCTTTTTCTCGTACAGCTTCATGCTCGGCGTTTTTTCGTTTTGAAAGGGGCAGTAGATGAACCCGCCCCCGTCAACTTCAAGCCCGTAGTGTCGGGCAACGTCAAGGATTGAAAGCCGCGCTTTAATGTCGCTGAATATCTCGGTCTTATTCGTCCGTGAAATTTTCATTGAAATTAACCGCTTCAAACTCGGTTTGTGTAATGCCGTCTAACTTCATAATAGACTGCTCCGCAATTTCGATAAGTTCCGTTTCGCCGTTAAAGTTCGGTATGCCCTCCATTATGTTTGCAACCGTTTCCGTCTTGGAGTCGCCTAAGAAAATGCTTATAAAATTAATTTCGGGTACTGTAAATTTGTTCATGTTAAACCTCCTATAAGTCTAATTCGTTATTATTTTTTGTTACTGTCGGCGCGGATTTTTCGGCGGTTTTCTTTTCTTCCCTGTCCGTTTCAAGCCGTGCCGTGATAGATTTTTTAGGATTTGCCTTTGCTTTTTCCTGTTGCCGCTCCTTGATGATTTCACGCGCCTCTTTTATTACTCGGTATTCGTCGGGTACTTCCGCACCGTCGAAAAATCTGTCTATATCGCCTGTCTTTTCGACGAACCCCGCATCTGTAAAATCACCGCTTGCATTTAGAGAATAGTCACGCCCGTAACTCTCGTAATCAATGTACTGCGCGAGTTCGCCCATGACCGACGTGTCAATATCGCCCCGTTCCTCAATCAAGTAACAGCCTAATTCTTCCTCGTCGAAAACGCCGTGAATAATATAGAAGCAGTCGAGATTTTCCGAAAGGTTTATAACGTCGCTTATTTTATCGCCGTCATAATATTCTAAAATAGCTTTTAACTGCTCTGTTTCATATTCCGGCATTTCTTCAAGTATGTTTGCGAGATAATTTATAACGTCAAGGTTATCGTATTCATTTATGCTTATACCGTCAATGTCCGTCTTATAATCCGTTATAAACCATTCCTCATAATTAACGCCGTCAACCCCGATTTTTTCAAACGTCCGCGCCAACGCTTCGGGCGTTGTGGGGAAAGAAAGCCACGCTCCCGCCATTTCGCCCTCGGCGTACTTGCCGATATTAGTTATAAAGGCACTAATAGGCGCGTTTATTCCGTGATGAGTTAAAACCGTTTCCATGACTGCCCCCTTTATAAATCGGGTTCGTCTTTTTTATTTGCTTTGACAGGCGCGGGGTTTTCGGGTGCGGTTTTCTCGGCGGTGCGGCTTTTTTCAATCCGCTCTGTGATTGACGATTTTTCTTTTTGCGCGGGTTGTTCAGTCTGATGTACGGGCGGCGGGGTTTCTGCCTGTGCTTTTCGTTGCAATTCTCGCGGCGTTTCCCCTGTGAGCGGGTGAATAAATTTCATGTCCTCGACCGCCCAAAAAGCGTTACTTGTCAACTGCCTTTGCCATGCTCCCGCTTTCGGCGACCATTTAAACGCTTTGCTTTTTAATACCTTACGTGTATCTTCGTCGGGCTTTTCGTCAAAGAAGATTTGCAGACGGTTTTCCTGTTTATTAACTTCAACCCTGCCGCCGTCAAAATCCCAATCGGCGTATGTTGTTTCGTTTTTACGCTTTAATTCCTCTATGCGTTCCGCAACCCTGCGAATATCGGCGTTATTATTTGTCAAAGAATAGGCTTCAAAGGGTTTCGGGTCTGACCGCCAACTACGCGCCATGCTTTCTTTAAGGCTTTCTATTACCTCCGCTTTTAAATTCGGGCAACCGTCAAGGGTCTTGTGCTTACGGTAATAGGCGTTGACGGATTTCATCAGTTCTTGAAATTCCTTTAAGCCCTCTAACTTGGCTTGTAACCGCTCTATTGCATTCGGGTCGTCTGCGCTTATCCCGCCTGTGCCTGTGCTTTGGATTTTATGAAGATACCCTTGAATGTCGCGCCATTCCCCCATATTACGGTCACGCGCCGCGTTTTGTTTATGCTTTTTGGCGGTAGGAAAGTTACCCGCGCCGGATATGAGTATAGAGGGGACACGGGCTTCAATAGAATAATAGTTATTCCTGTTTTGCGCTAACTTTCGGGCGTAGGTGTCAACAAGCCTGTCGATTTTTTCATGGTACTGCGGCTCTACGCGCTGTTTTTGTTGCTCCGCTATTTCATACGCTTTATCTACACTTTGCTGATATTCTGCTGTCGCACTCCCCGCCTTATAATCGTAAAAGCTGTTAGCTTGCTTTGAAATACGCGCCATTTCCTCATTGATAGGGTAGTATTTGATTTTCGGCGCGGTGGGGGGTTGCTCTGCCGTTTCGGGTAGCATTTCAAGTTTTCCGTCGCTGTACCCGTAACCCTGCGCCGCAAGGGTTTCTAATGTACCCTCTTTGACTTCGCCGTGATTTTTCATATCCTCGTCAATAAAAAATTGTAGCGTTTCTTTGACTTCCTCGGTTAATTCTTGCATGGCATTTTGTGTTTTATCGTCCATAAAATGAAATCCTCCTTTATATTTCGTGTTCTTCTTTTTTCTTGCTTTGGGTTTTCGTGGGTTCGGCTTTTTGCTTTTCGCCTTTATCAGAAGTTTTCCCCTCCGCTATCCGCTGTTTGATTGTCTTTTTGGGTGTCGGTTTTTCGTTTTCTTTGCCTTTTGCGGCTTTAGCGGGTGTTTCGGGCGGTTCTTTTTTTGCTGTTTTCTCCGCTTTTACGGGCGTTTCCGTTTTTATTGGCGGCGTGGGTGTCGTCGGTGCTTCGGGCGGTGGGGGTAGCTCGGAATGTAAAGGGGGCGGTTCGGGCGGCGGAACGTCCGAAAGCGGGAAATTATCGTAGATTTCAGCTTTTGCGGGCTGCTCTGCGATTATCTGTTGTCCCGTTATAGCCTTTTCGATTTCCTTGTATGCTTCTACATCAGCCGCGCCGATTGTCAAAGTGGTTTTGTTGCCCTTAATTCTGCCGCTGAAATTAACGCCCTGCGTTTCCAACTCGGCGGCTATTTTCTGCGCCGTGTTGTTGTCATGCGGAAAATACTGTCTGTCTATAATATCCGCAAAAGCCGTGTTACCGATAATGTTAAACGTCTTTTCAACGTGTTTAAAAGTTTCGCTGTCGGCTTCACTTACTGCAAAGGTGGTTTTGTTGTTGTCCTGTTCCTTTGCGCTGAATTTTACGCCCTGCGCTTCGAGTTCTGCGGCGATTTTCGGCGCATCGTCCGTGTGGACGTTATAATGCTTTTTGTCTTTTATATCGCGGTAGCTTATGTTTCCGAAAATAGCGGGTTTATCTTGCGGCGGTTCGGGAACGGGCGGGGTTAAGTCGGGTAGCCTGTCGTTTGTCAGTTCAATGATTTTACTGTCAACGCCTTTAATTAAGCTGTCAGCCGCTTTATTGACACTATCGAGCAAGCCCCTAAGTTCCGGTACTTCCTTTCCCGCTCCCCATTCGGAAACACGCTCTAAATTAATCCCTGTCGTGTCAATCCCGTAATGCTTGCATACGGTGTAGGCTATAGCTTCTACCTCTGCAAATATCGTTTCGGGTTCTTTGGGCGGCAGTTCGTGACTTTTAGCATCTTCGCTTTCCCTTGCTTTTAATAGGGCTATGCCTTGAATGGCGGCTTTTACAATATCCGACTCGCTCATGCTTTCGTTAATTGTTATTTCTCGGTTCTTAAAACTGCAATTACCTTTACCGCCGCCCTCAATCTCCGCTAAACTGAATTTATAAGGCGCGGCTTCTTTAAGGGCTTTAAAAAACAAGTCAAAATCCTTGACGTTGCCGTTTAGTTCGGGCGATTTATGCGCGGGTAGCTTTTTACCGTAGGTCTGCGAAACGTCAAAGACGGTAACGGGCTTTAAATAGGGGATAGTTACGATAATTGTTTCTTTTAACTGCTTACCGTCGCCGCCGAACATGGGCTTTCCCGTTATTTGGTTTACTCTGTCCTGTTCCTCGGTTTTCTTGAAATAATCCGGCGCGAGAATTACAACGCCTTTCTCTTTGCTCGCTACTTGCCTTTCATAATCGTTTATCCATGCGTTATAACCCTCGACACGGGTCGCTTGGGGGTTCTGTTGCATTATGAGGACGTTATTTCCCGCGCTGTAATCGTGGAATCTCGCCATAACGTCAAGATATTCTTGCATTTTATTGTTTTCAAAAATATCACTTATGCCCTCTGCCGTCCGCGCCTTTAACTCGTTTACCCGTTGCTTGTTTTTGGATATTTTTTCGACCTCTGCTGTCGAAGCTTCGGGTGCTGTCATTGTTGCGGTGGTTGTCGCTGTTTCTGTCATAGGTTTTATCCTCCTTTTAGTTTTTGGAATAGAAAAAGGGAGCGTTACCGCGCTACGCGCTTACGCTCCCTTTTAGGGTTGTTTTTTTGTTTTTGTTAGACTGCGGTCGCCCCGATTTTAAGGTTGTACTTCTCGCTTGCTTCCTTGAAGCTGTTCATATAATATGCCGTTACCTCGTCGGGGGTCATGCCCTTTGTTTCGTCATAAATCATCAGCCTTATAGCGTGTACTTCGCGTAAAGGCATAGGCTCATTTATGATTGCGGGATTATTCATATAATCGTTAAGACTCCTCATTTTCGACCACCTCCATTGGTGTATAAATCTGTACCTTGCGATACCCCTCGCGTACATTGACAAGTTCTGTAAGTTCAATCGTCTTTTTCCTTACGATATGCTTAAAATTAAGACTTAGAATCATTTCTAAATCGTTTATTGTCGCGACTGCAATATGCCTTGAATCAACAATACTTGTCTGCGGGATAATGCCCTCGCTCAAGTATATATCCGCTAATTTCTCGGCTTCGGGCGACGGTTGCAATATTTCTACGTTGTATTTATTGAACAATTCGAGCATTAAGCCTCGTTTTTCTTCGGGGGCTTTCATCAACTCGTCAACAGCGTAAACAGAGGAAAATGCTTGATATTTCCCCGCTTTGACTTCTTCAAACAGCTTTACGGTGTCAAGGTGTGCATCACGCTCTTTGTCGAAATAATAATTGAACATTGTCGTTTCGAGGTAAATCTTGGGTTTTCGCATTTTATCGCTCCATTCTTAACTTATATATAAATTATACCCCATAATAGCGCGAAGTGTCAAGCCTTTTTCGGAAATTCTAATTTAAAATTAATGTACTTCCCTTTATCTTCAAGACAAACAACCGCCGAATAGGTCTTACTCGTTTTCTGCGAATACAAGCCGTCTAAGGCTACTTTCCCGTCTTTGAGCAGGGCGGCGGCGATTTCCTTTGTAAACGGCTTTTTTGCGTTCTCAAAGAATTTGTTATTTTTCCACAAGGTAAAACCGCAAGCGCAAGAATAGGCTTTAGGCGTTTCGTGTACGTTAGCTTGACAGCGTGGGCATTTCCCGATAGCCGCGCCTTTTGGCTCGTATTTCGCCACCTTGTCGGGGTTGACGTTACTTTTGCCCTCGGTTATGACGGCGCGGGTAAGTTCTTCTATCTCGGACATGAATTTCACGGGGTCAAGCGTACCGTCTGCGATTTGCGCTAACCCGTTTTCCCAATCGGCGGTAAGCTGTGCCGATTTAAGAACGTCGGGCATGAGCGAAATAAGCTCCGCGCCCTCGGCGGTTACAACGAGGCTTTTCTTTTCGCGCCGTACAAACCCCGATTTAATCAGCTTTTCGATTATCCCCGCCCTTGTCGCGGGGGTTCCTAAACCGCACCGTTCGGTGTTTTCGGCTGTTTCTTCAATGGCGGCGCGTTCCATTGCCGATAAAAGAGTGTCCTCAGTAAACGCTTTTGGCGGCTTCGTATACTGCTCGGCAATAGCGCAAACGGTGTTTTCAAGGCTCTGCCCCTCGGTTAAGTCAAGCGTTGTTTCCTCGGCTTCGTCCGTTTCGTCTTTGCTGTCGCCTTTTATAAGCCGCTCTATGCTTTTCCACCCGTCGGAAATAACCGTTTTACCTTTCGCGGTGAAAGAATTACCGCCACATTCGATAACGGCGGTAACTGCTTCATATTCTTGCTTGTCAGAAGTAGCGCAAAGCAGCTTGTTTGCAATAAGAAGCAAAATTTTCCGCTCCCCGTCGGGCAATTCGTCAAGTTTTGCGGTCGCGACTTCTGCGGTGGGGATAATAGCATGGTGGTCGGTGACTTTCACGTTATAAATTACACGGTTTAAATTACCCTTAAATCCCGCTATGCCCTCAAATTCGGGCAGATTGTCAATTAAAGCGGTAATTACAGCTTTAACGGTGTCGCTCATATCCTCGGTTAAATATCGGCTATCGGTTCGCGGGTATGTTATACAGCGCATTTCGTACAGACTTTGAGCGTAGTCAAGGCTCTGTTGAGCGGTGAAGCCGTACAGTCTGTTGGCTTCGCGTTGCAGACTTGTAAGGTCGTATAGTTTAGGCGGGTTTACGGTTTTCTTTTCCCGCTTGACGGAAGTAACAACCGCCTTTTGCCCGTTGCAAGATGTTTTGACGTTTTCGGCTTCTGCCTGCTCCGTGAATTTTTCAGAAACCGCTATGTCGTTTAGCTTGACATTGTAATACTTTTCTTTGACAAAGCCGGATATTTTCGCGCCACGCTCGGCAAGCATGGCAAGGGTCGGGGTCTGAACACGCCCGACGTTCAGCTTTTTGTTGTACAGCTTTGTAAAAAGCCGTGTTGCGTTTATTCCGATAAGCCAGTCGGCTTTACTTCTGCATAATGCCGATTGATAAAGGCTGTCATAATCCGCGCCGTCGCGTAAGTTATTAAAGCCCTCGACTATTGCTTTTTCCTCCATGCTTGAAATCCAAAGTCTTTTAATCGGCTTTGTACAGCCCGCTTTTTCGTAGACAAGCCTAAATATTAATTCGCCCTCACGACCTGCATCGCAAGCGTTAATGACTTCGGTAACGCGCTTGTCGTTCATCAGCTTTTTAACAACCTCAAATTGCTTGTTTTTACCCTCTGAAATGACGTACTGCCAGTTGTCGGGAATTATCGGCAAGTCTGCTAAACTCCACTTTTTGTAGTTTTCGCTGTAGCTTTCGGCGTTCGCAAGCCCCGCTAAATGCCCGATACACCATGTAATGATGTAGCCGTTACCCTCAAAGTAACCGCTCTTACGGGCGGTTACGTTTAAGGCTTTGGCATAGCTTACAGCGACGGAGGGCTTTTCAGCTATGATTAGGTTCATTCGTCGTCGTCCTCGCTTTCCTCGTCGTCGTAATTGTTGCGGTTGTTTTTGTTAGGCTTGCCGCCGCCTTTCTTGCCTTTGATGAATTTGAAATAAACGATACCGCCTAAGAACAACACGGCAATTCCGATTGTTACATATCTTTGAATATCAAGCCCGTTTTCTTCGGTTTCGTCGTCGTTTACAGGCTTTGCGGGTGCTTTGCTTTCGGCTTGACCCGCTTCAAGCGCGGCTTTTTCGGTTTCAATCCTCGCGGCTTCTTCCTGTAATTCCTCGTAGGCTTCAAGTACGCCGTCGGGGAAGTTTTCGGAAAATGACAGTAAATCGAAGTCGTCAACGGCGTTGAGAAAATACACGTTTTCGCGGTTATTGTCATAATCAATGACAATGTAAAAGATATTACCGCCCTTTGAGCGTACCGTTATAAATTGGCGGTTAATATCGTCGTCGGTTACATCTTCAAGTAAAGTTCCGTTACCCTCTGTTACGGGTTTTCTTATCGGTGTTTCAGATACCCCCGCGCCGTTATTATCTTCGGGCGGTTCGGGGTCGGCGGTGATTACTTCGCTTGCAGGGGCTTGTAACTCCGATATATCCGACATAATAATTTCAGATGAAACTACAATTAATTCCGGTTGTGTGCTGTCGGGTGCGGGTTGCGGGTTAGCGTTGGTGGTTGCATTGAAATCCTCGGCAAAAGCGGGGATAAAAAAAGCCCCGCTTACCGCGAGTGCGAGAATTAGGCTAATTAATTTCTTCATAATCTGTGTTTTCCTTTCTGTTATTGGTTTTTTCTGCCGCGCTTGTCACGGCTTCCGGTATTTGTACGGGGTTTGCCGCCCCGCTTTTCGGGTTGTCTAACAGCTTACCGCCGCCGTTTAAAATCGTTTTAAGGTCGCTTATAGACATATTACGCTCCCGCACGATTTCAACGATTGCAAGGTTGCGGGTTTCCTCTGTTTTGACTTTTTTTTGACGTAGCCGCTCCTGTAATTCCTTGACTTTTTCCTCCATATTGACTACATCATTTTCAAGGTTTTCAAGTTTCTTTTCTGTAATTTCAGACTTTGCAGACATATTTATCCTCCTTCCGGTAGGCTACCGGACGCAATACCGCCGCTTTGCGGCGGGCGTTCTTTGTTTTTAAGTTGTGTAATTGGGGAATAGGTCGGGACGAAAGCCCTGTGTTTCCATGTACATAAGGTATAGGTCATACATTGACGGGTCGTAAGGACTGCCCGAATTAAAGACCGACTGCGCTGTTTCGTCCTCTGCTCTGCGGTTGACTACGATATACAGGACGGCATAATCAACGCTTATATCGTTCCCGTCGTTGTCTGTTCCCGTCGCGGTATAAATAGCTGTTGCATATTGGATTTGATAGAGCCGATTGATAAAGGCTTGTATAGCATTTCTCAAACCCGCGCTTGCGGCGTTAAATGAGTTATCGTATTCGTCGCCCGTATCTGTGAAACTGTACGCCGACAAAAACGAAATCAGCGCGTAGGGGTTAAATTCAAGCGTGTAAGGTTCAATATATACAATGTCATGCACGACGGAAGAAATAACATTGTCTATAGCCGCCTGTACCGCTGTTTGTGAATATTCGTTTGCATACTCTACAGCGGCGTGTATTTGTTCGTCCTCCGCGAGATACGCGCCGAAAAAAGCCCCGCTGTTACCGCCGACCGCCGCGAACAGGGAGAATATGAGCGAAACAATGAAAATTACCAAAAACACGATTAATAAAACTAACAGGACATAAGGGTTGAGCAACACTTTTTTAAGGAAAAGCCCGACTGCTTTTAATACTTTCGCGAGTTTTTCCGCTACTGATGTAGCTTTTCGCGCCTGTTTCGCCCTGTTCATGTGCTTTTGCGCTTGTTTTTTCATCTGCTTTTTTGTGCCGCCCTTACGCTTCGCGTATAATTTGGCGTTGGCTTTATCCGATTTTAGTTGTAACTTCGATACCTTTTTATAGGGTCGCTCCTGTAAAAATTTGTGAGTGTGTTTGACGGTTTTTACTGCGGCGTGTTCTATTAGCCTTGCGCCTGTGTTGGCTATTTTCGCGCTATCATCATTACCCGCGCCTTTGTTTAATTGGCTGTGTATGCTCTGTGAAAGACGTACCGCCGTAACAAGACTCGCGCCTTTCAAACCCTTTGTAACAATCCCGCCCCGCCCGTCTATGGGTTTCACTTGCTTGTCGAGAATAAGGCTTTTTTTGACCTTGCCCGTTTCAGAATCGAATTTATACGACTTTCTTATTATCCTGTGTTGCGGCAAGTTACGGCTTTTATTCGCCCTGTTCAGCTTGTTTTCGAGTTTTGCGGCTTTGCGTTCGCTCTTGTCCGTACTCTCTGCCGAATATCTTGACCGCTCGGAATTGCCTTTGTCACCCGCCCTATAATACAGGCTGTCGCTCCGCTTATGGCGTAGCTTTTTAGACTTCTCGGAAACGTGGGAGATTTTAGTATCGCTCTTTAAAACCGCCCTGTCGCTTTCGGCGCATTTTAGCGATAAAGCCGTATGCTCCGCGCTTTTTTGGAAGTTCGGCTTTTTCTTTTCCTTTGCGTAGTTTTCAATACTGCTGTATTCTTTTTTAATCTGCGCGTAAAGTTCCTGTTTGACCGCCTTATTCTCCGTGCGTAGCTCGGTATTCTTAAATTCAAGCCTGTATTGCTTTCGTTCAAGCCCCGCGCCTTTTCTTTCGCTTGAAACGTCGTTTTTTCTTTGCGCCGTGATATTCTTGTTTGTAAATTGGGTTAAAGATTTATCGGCGGTGTAAGTGCGTAGCGCGTTATGAACAATTACGCCCGTCAAAACCTTTTCTTTGAGTTTAGAGGGGCGGGATTCCCCCGATTCCCGCGCCTCATGTTCAAACTTCTTTGACACTTTATTTAATTTTCACCTCCTTACCCGCCTGTAGAGCGGTATTAATCAGCTTGATTCCTCTAATTTGGTTGTCATAATCCTGTATAACTGCGTATCTTTCGGGAAACGGTCGGTAAAAGGAATAATGGTTGAGCCGTAGCAAATAAGCCCCTCACCCGCGCCTGAGTTAGTAACGTAGGAAAGTTGGTGCGGGGAAATACCAAGTTTCTTTGCTAAAATCTCCCTGTCGCCGCCCGCTTGATTGAGCAAGTAGACAAAATCGGAGTTTTCAAAAATATTCTCTACGTCTTTACTTGCAAGCAGGTCTTTTACATTCTGGGTCAAGCCAGTTGGGATTCCTCCCCACTTTCTGAACCGTTTCCATATTTCTATGGAATACGCCGCCGTCTGTTCGTCCTTTAAAAGCAGATGAAACTCATCAATGTAATAGCGGGTTGACTTTCTTTCTGCGCGGTTCACCGTGACCTTATTCCATACGCAATCTTGAACTACAAGCATCCCGATTTTCTTTAACTGCTTTCCGAGTTCTTTTATGTCGAAGCAGACTATGCGATTTTTAATATCGACATTTGTACGATTATTAAAGATATTGAGCGAACCCGTAACGTATAGTTCAAGTGCGGTTGCAATGCGCTTTGCCGCCGATTCGGGCTGTTCAAGGATAAGGTTATACAAGTCGGCTAAAATAGGCATATTTGCCGTTTTTGGGTTTTGCAAAAACTCACGATATACAAGCCTTACACAGCGGTCGATTATGGTTTTTTCAATGGGTTCAAGCCCGTTTCTGCCGCCGAGTATTAACTCACAAAGACTAAGGATAAAGTCACTTTTGAGGGAAAGCGGGTCATCGTCATCTGCGTAGTCAATATTAATATCAAGCGGGTTGATGTACTGGTCGCTTGTAGGTGAAATCTTTATAACTTGCCCTTTCAAGCGGTCTACAAGCGGGTAATACTCTGCTTCGGGGTCGCATATAACTATGTCGTCTGTGGTTGTCAAAAACACATTAACAATCTCACGTTTCGCGCTGAAACTCTTACCGCTCCCCGGTGTGCCGAGTATCATTCCGTTGGGGTTTTTTAATTGCTTGCGGTCACACAAAATCATATTATTCGACAAGGCATTTACGCCATAATACAACGCCTGCCCGCTTTGAAACAATTCTTGTGTAGTGAACGGCACAAAAATAGCGGTACTTGAAGTTGTCAAGCCCCGCTTAATGTCTACAAGATTAACCCCTATAGGAACAGTCGAAAAAAGCCCGTCCTCTTGTTGGAAGTCAAGCCGTTTCAATTGGCAGTTATGCTTTTGCGCGATACCTTGTTGTTGGAATATGATGTTATCAAGTTTGCGCTTAGTGTCGGCGGTGTTCATAATCAGAAACGTGACAAGGAAAAACCGCTCATTTCGGCTCTGCAAGTCATTCAACAGGCTTTTTGCTTCTTCTGAATACGTCAGAATGTCGGGCGGGATAATATCAGAGTCATAGCCCGCTTTAAAGGCTTTTTTCTGCTCGTCCATTTTCATCTTGTCAATATCGGTAATAGCGCGTTTAGCGATTTTTATTGCCTTGTTTTGGTCTATGCTCCGTAGGTGTAAGCTGATAGTTACAGGGTGTTCGATTGAAAGGAAATCCGCTAACATACGGTCGGACATTTCGCTTGCCATAATCGACACGAACGAAACCGCGCCGAATTTGCCGCCCATAGTAAAGCCGTTACCCTTTGCAAACTCAAAACTTGACGGCGCGATAACGTCTTTCGTTGACATTCCCGACTGCGCTAACATTTCCCATGAGAAATTAAACGCGCCGCCGCTATCGGGGTTGAAAGACGAGTGCAAAACTGCAAGCCGTTCCGTGCCGTTAAGCGGGAAAGATGAAACGCCCATGACCTTAAAATTGTTTATAATATCCGTCTGTATGCGTTCAAGTTTGGGTTTTGCCGCCTTTAGGCTGTCTGCTTCAATGCCGAATGTAACATACTTTGATTTTACAAGCCCGTTGTTTCCTTTTGATAACTGGCTTTTGAGCATTTCGACGTATTCACGCCGTATGTCGTTAAAATCGTCGTCCTGTTCGTCAATTTCAAGCTGTCGGTTAAATTCTTCGGTGTCAATGTTATGATTGCAAAAGGATAATTGCACCGTTATTGACTGGTCGAAGTAATTAAGAAAATCGCAATAGTTCTCAAAAATCGCCGTCTTATCGTCGCTTTGCGCCAATTGATAAGTAATATCCATAAACTGAATAGTCTTGTTGTACAGCTTTTCATTGACCTTGCAAATCCCGTCTTTGAACATCTGCTTGAAAGGTATTGACTGTTGCGCTGTTTCGGGGCGTTTATCGTTTCCTTTGGGTTTTGCCCTGCTTACGGCGGCGGTTATCGCTTTTTGCTGTTTTCGGGTTACTGCCTTTGACAATATTTCTTACCTCCTTGTCTAAATCCGCTTGTATACCAAGCAAATCATAATAATTTTGTGTTTTGTACGGTCTGCGCTTGTTGCGTAGTGCAAAAGTGCGTAATGCGTTTAAAAGCACCTTTTCAAAAGGCTGTCCGTCTTTCTCATACATAGCCGCCAAAAATGCGGGTAATGCAATGACTATCATTGTCATACCCGCCGCTGATGTGCCGATTATGTCCTTTAGGGTAAAAAACGCCGTACCCGCTGTTGCGGCGGCTATTCCGAAACAGATTAACTGCCTTTTCGTAAGGTTTAACGCGACTTTGGTCTTGACTTTGGATAAGTCTTTAGGCATTTTAACGTAAGGCATTTATATATTCCTCCAAAACACAGGGGCAATCGGCTAAAAGCTGTTTATAGCCGTCCCTGTTGAAATCGTCGTAGAATGTTTCCAAGTATACAAGGAAATCCGACTCGACCGCTTTTACAGCCTTACGGAAATGCTTGTCCGGTTCCCATTCTCTGATGAAAGACAAGCCCTCGCTAATGCGGTATTCGGGCGTGTTACGGTAGCTGTCAAGACGAAAATGTTTGCGGTAATCCTGCCAAAGCGTTTTATACGCTGTACGGGCGAATACGCGGTAGGAAACAGAAGCGGTAGAGCCGCCGAAAATTTCACGGACATTCAGCCGCGCCGCCTGTCTTAACTGTTCCTGTTCGCCGAAGTCTGCCGTTGCGGTATAGTAAAGGGTTGCGACTTCTTCCTTTAATTCGGCAATACGGTCAAATGCAGCCGCGCCTATTCGTTCCGACTTTTCCAAAGCCGCTTGTAAATCCTTGACAAGCGCGGATTTTACACGGAAATAGAAGTCAACGAGATACATATATACTTCCCACGCCTTTTCGGTGTTTAGGCTTTTCGCGAGAAGTAATGCACCCGTTTCCGTCCAAAGGTAGAGTTTATGCACGTTTTGGGGCAACAAATCATTTTGATTTGTTGCGCGGAAAGCCTGTAGTAATGCGCCTTGAAGTAAGTAGTAATGCTTCCCCTCTTTATACCGCGCCTTGTTGCGGTTGAAGTTGTTAGTAATTATTTGCATACTCGTTTCATAGGCTTCGGCGAGTTGCGCCGTTGTTAATACGCGCCGATTGTTGGTTTCAATTGGCGTGATTTTGTTAATTGTCATAATTAAATATTCCTTTCGTTAAAAATGCCGCTAATTATTTTAATTGGCGGTAAAGATTGATTTTGAGATTGCCGACGTTTTGAATAACATCATACAAAGGCAGATTGAATAACAAGCCGCCAATGAAAGCGAACCTAAAACATTGTTGTAGTCAATCGTAGACACTAAAATTCCGTAGATTGATACCATTACCATAATGAAAAATGCTTGAAACGTCAGCGCGACTATGTTCTTGACGTAATTCATGCCTATATTGCCCCATTCTTTATTAGCGAACGTGGCAAAGGGAATCGGCGCGACTGAGCAGTAAACGTACATTTCCATAAAACGCCCTATTATAACAATGAAAACTATAATCGTAACCGCAAACATGATGAGCCGAACGGTTAAGCCAGTCATAAGCATAAGGACTAACGCGCCTATGCTGAATTGACCGTCCACATTGTCATACATGGCTTGTAACAGCGACATATCATAGCCGCCTAACGTGTTTTGAGTAATACCGAATTGAGTTATTACGCCCTGTACGAGTACGCCCGATAGTTCAAATACGCCGTTTACTATAGCAAAGGTATTCGAGAGCAGAAAAACCGCTATACAAGCCTTGAAAAGATACTTGAAGAATAAAAAGCTGTCTAATTCTGCCATGTTATTTTTTTCGGTTACAAGCGTTATTAACTCATAGCAGAGTATACCCGTTATGACAAGTGAAGCGATAGGTAATACTACGTTGTCCGAGATATTCCGCATCAGAGTGAAAATCGCGTTGTTATGCGCTTGCGGGGATAGACCGACTACTAATCCTACGTTGTTTATTTGCTCGTTTGAACTGACGTATAGGTCAATTAGCATACCAAAGACAACCTCGCATAGAAAGTGCCGTATGCCCTCTACAATCATATTGATTAAGCCGTCAAACAATAAATTCCCTCCTTTCGGGGATTAACAGCTTGCCGCCTACGTTTTATACATAGGCGGTAAGCGATAATCTTTTGTTTTGAGGATTAACCGAATAAACTGGATAACTGCGGGATTAAGAGAACGCCGAGTAAAACGATACCGCCGCCCGCCATAAATTGTTTCATTCCTTGCGATTTCGCCCCTGCGTTATCGTTGCCGTAGCCCTCTAAAAGATTGACTACGCCCCATACTGCAAGCCCCGCGCCAAGCGCGATTACAAGCGTTTGTAAAACTCCGATTGCTGTGTTAAAAAATTCCATAATTTTTTCCTTTCGTTTTTGAAAATTTATTTTTTGCATGAAAAAAACCGCCTTTTTCGGCGGTGTGGTGTGGCTTTAGCCACGGGATTCCCCCGTGAAGTCAAAGACTTCCGCTATTTGGGTTTCCTTGATTTTTAGGTTTTTCGCACCTCTGCGTTTTTGGTTTAGATACCTTGATATGTCAAACGTGTTTTTGTCGTCATAGTCTGCGGTTAAGCGTATATTAGGGTGCTTCATTAAGTCATATTTTTTTGACAGAAACGGGCGAACGCCCCGGAGCATTAAAATACACTTAGAGCCGTCCATGACAGCAATTTCGTCTTGACTCATTAAGTCTTTGCCGAGTTTTTGAAAGTTCATACCGTGGGATAATTCCCGCCCTCTTGTTTCGGACGTATTGTAAAGGTCAATTGTTTCTTTTCCTAACACTTCCGATAACTCTTTGAGGGTGGTTTTTTCTTTCCCGCCGAGGAAAAGGGTCGTGTCACAGTTACCTATAATGGTATCCATGTTGTCTTTATAAATGGCTTTTAATTGGCTCTGCGCCTGTAGGATTATGCAAGCCGAGATTTCGCGGCTTCGTATGGTTGCTATCAGCTTTTCAAAGCGCGGTATACTACCGATATTAGCCATTTCGTCAAGAATAAACCTAACATGGACGGGTAGCCGCCCTTTGTGTACATCATCAGCGCGGTCACACAAAAGATTAAACAACTGCGTGTACATGATAGCGACAATGAAATTAAATGTATCGTCGGTGTCGGAAATTATGACGAAAAGCGCGGTTTTTCTGTCGCCTATTTTATCAAGCCGCATTTCGTCATATTCCATAAGGTCGCGGAGTTCCCCTATATCGAACGGAGCGAGCCTTGCGCCGCACGAAATGAGTATACTTTTAGCTGTTTTTCCCGCCGCTAATTTATACTTGCGATATTGACGGACGGCGAAGTGGTCGGGCTTTTCAGCTTCGAGTTCTTCAAACATTTCATCTATGACATTTTTATAGTTCTCGTCGTCCTCTTTTGTTTCCGAAGCATTAATCATGTCAATCAAGGTGAGTATGTTTTTTTCGTCGTCCGAAGCTTCATAGTAGATGTAGCCTATATATGCTTGATACAAGAGCCTTTCAGCTTTCGCCCAAAAGTCCTCGCCGCCTTTTTCACCGTCGCCCTTTGTGTTCGCCATGATTGTATTGACGAGTTTCAAGATGTCCTTTTCGCTTCTGATGTACTCAAAGGGGTTGTACTTCATAGACTTTGAAAAGTTAATCGTGTTTAGTACCTTGATGTCGTAATTATGCTGTTTTAGGGCGTTTCCGACTTCAAGCAAAACCGTTCCTTTCGGGTCGGTGACAACGTATGACGAGTGCATTTGCAGAATATTCGGCTTGACAAAAAAGCGAGTTTTTCCGCTCCCCGAACCGCCTATGACGAGTATGTTCTTATTTCGGGCGTGTGCGGGATTTTTCGGGCGGCTATTCATTGTCAAGTGTTCTGTTTCGGAAAGTATCACGTTGTTTTGGAACGTGGGGTCTTTGTAAGGTTGCCAGTCTTGCGGTGTCCCCCAACGCGCCGAGCCGTACTCTATCCCTTGGCGGTACTTTTTGGCGTTTTTGCCCTTAAAATAGACAACAGTCTTGACAATTACTGCACCTACTACGCCGATTAGTAAGTCCTGCGGGTTTAGGCTCGGTAGCGGGTTTTCAAAGGCGGCGTTCAGCGTTGTAAGGGTGTTTAGAAGTTTTGCCCCCATATCTGCGCCGTCAGCCAAACGGTAGGCTTCCCCTATTTTGTTCGCAAAATAGCCAATAAAGACAAAAGGTAAGGTTTTTATCAAAAGCTGTTTATCCACTTTTAGGCTCATAAAATTTCCTCTCTTGTCTTTTTCTTTTCGCGTTTCCGCTCCCTGTTTTTGTCGCGCTTTTCTTCGCGGTTCTGCCCCCTTTCGGCATTTACCCGCTCCTTAACAGACTTTTTCCGCTCGTTGTCTACTACTTTTGCGGTAAACTCTTTAAATGCGGCGGTCAGTACGTTAATGTCCTTTGACTTGAAGAATAACAGGCATTGGGTCTTATTCTGCCCGTCGGGTTGCGGGGTTGCGGCTTTTTGCATTGAGTAATCAATCCCGTACTTTCGGGCTACGCTGTCAAAAATCGCCGTCTTGTCTTTGTCAAGCGGTATGTTTTCAAGTTTCGCGCCGCTCCCGATAAGCGTTTTTATGCTCTGCTTGCCTTTATAGACCTTATCGCTTTTCTCGGCAAGTCCGGCTATAACCTGTTTTGGGATAAACGCCGCGAAGTTAAAAGCACCCTTTAAAATATCCGCTTCGGCTTTAATCAAAAACATAAACAACTGCTTTCCCGCTCTCGCGGCTTCTCGTGCCGCCTGTTCCGTCCTATTTTCTAAGTCGTGCTGTAAATCCACTATCAGCCCCCCTCTTTCAATGGTCTTTGATATTTCCGTATTTCGCGGAAAGTCAGCTTGTCGGGTAAAATACCCCTGCAAAAGTACGCACTCCCGAAATGTATACCGCTTTTTGATTCTTTAAAGTTACCCTGCGTATGGTAATCAATACGCCCGTCAAACACAAGTAACTCTAAGCCGTGTCTAAAGGCTTTAAACCGCGCCTTGCCCTGTATAGCGGTTACGGGTAACAACATTGCAAAAGGCTTTCCCAACTCATACAGCCGCGCTATGACCTTATCCTTTTTTGAATAGGGCGGGTTGCTGATGATAACGTCGTAATCGTCAGACGGCTCATAAATGAAAAAGTTTTGACCCTCTTTTAATGAACTTCGGATAACGCTGTAGCCGTTTTCGGCGAATGTGCGGGGAAATGCACTCCAATCCTCGTCGAAAGGAAACCAAATGCGCCAATCGCGGGGGATAAATTCAAGCAACGGCGCGACGGCATAAAACGGCGTGTAACACTCGTCACTTGCCGCCGTACTGCTCGATTGAAAAAATGCTGTGTTTCTCGTGGTTCTGCTCCTTTCTGTTATTGATTTGCATTAAAAAACGCCGTCGCAAAGCCCGACGGCGTTATGCTTCTGCGAACCTGCCTTAAATTCAGACCGCATCCCTTGTCATAAACGTAGCCGTCGGGCAATTTAGGCAAGTCCCGCGAGTTTAGTTGGTCGAACTTCGTTTTTTTGTACTCGACAACGCTCTTTTCGGGCAGCTTGAAATTCCCCCATAAGTGGGTCAGCTTCATGTATGGGTCGCCATACTCCCACGGGTGGAACTCTAAGGCGGGTTTTCCGAGGAAGAACCGCAAAAACCCGCGCGGATTTTCTAACGCCCAAAACTGTAACGTCGTTTTCAGCGCGGTTGGCTTCGGTAGCTTGTACTGGCATTGCCAAATAATCTCTAAGCAACGCCTAATCAGCTTTACGGCATTTTCCAAGTCGCGGGGTGTTTGGGCGTTTGTCCTTGCAAAGCTGAAATGGGTACAAGTGGGGGCGGCAAGTATGCCATAAACATTTTCGGGCGGTTCATAGCTGAAAACGTCATATTCGGGCAGGGTAATAACCCGCACATCATAACCCGCCTCGCGGTATGGCTTGCTCCACATTCCCGTACCGCCGCACAAGTCAAGTATTATTTTTCTGCTGTTTTCTGCTCCTGTTCACCTCCTTTCCGTCACCGTAGTAGTCGCGGTTAAAGGCTACCTTAAATAATTCGTCGTCGGCGTTCTCGCACCAAAAACAATTATCTTTTTCGGCTATTTCGCTGATGTACAGCGTTTCGCCCCTGCTCCTTATCCCGCGAATACAACGGTCGCATAATGTAACCATTGTTTAAATTCCTCCTTTCCGTGTTTTTTTCCATAAAAAAAGCCCCTTTTGTGAAAAAAGGGGCGCGGGGATACTATATTATATATGGACGGGCAGGGGGGACACACCTAAAAGTTGGCACAAAAAAAGACCATTTCAAGTTTTGAAACAGTCTTTTTTGTTTCCGTTTGCCCCTCTGCCTGTAAAATGTTGATGTTTACAGGGTTTAGCGTGGTATTTTTATGCTCTTTAATACTTAATTATCCAAGCCGCTCTTTCAACGCTTCCTGCAATACCCCCGAAAAGTTTATATGCTCTTTTTCGGCGGCGGCGTTCAGCCAGTACGGAATAGACAAGGTTTTCTTGACGGGTTTATTCAGCTTTTTCATGTTTTCCACGTCCGCAACAACAAGCATAATACAACCGTCTTTTACATTTTCCCCTGCGATTTCAACAGGGACACTTACATCGGTAAGTTTTGTCGGCGAGGGGAGGGTTTCGCCGTTTTCGAGCAATAACTCGATATGCCCCTCTAAGGCTTCAACCGCCATTACTGCCGATTCCTCCAACGTGTCATAACCACCCGTGAAACAGCCTTGTAAATCGGGGAAAAACACCGATATAGAGCCATTTTCCTCGTTGATAAATTGCGCGGGGTATGCGTATTTAGTTGTTTTCATAAAGCTCACCTCATTTCAGCCCTGCTCTGCTTCGTATAGCGTTTTCAAGCCCTTTTCCCATTTCCTTATGGTGATACGGTACTTGAAAATAATTGCCGTTAATGCAGTAATGATAATGACTGCCTTTTACTTTGATATGCTTATGCCCTTTGCTTTTTAATAGCTTGACCATTTCAACACCTGTCATTCTCATCACCGCCTTACGATAATATTTTAACACGTATTTTACGTATTGTCAAGACATTTTCAAAATAATTTTTCTTACACACGGGTGTGTGTATATTAAATTTTTGGTATTGTCAAACTTAAAAAGATATGCTACTATATATTATGTATAGTATGGATTATTGGGGGTAAAAAAAGACCGCTCCACTATCTTTAAAGTGAAACAGTCTTGTTTTTAATTTAAGAAATGCGCCGTTGTGTTTATTATTTTCTTGGGGTTTATTTGGGGTTTATTTGTAATTATAATGGCTTGAAATTACTTTAAGCCAATAATTAACGAACGGCGCAAACCCTTTCATAGTGAGGATTAACAGAGATTACTGAAAATCAATATAAGTGTAGATTGTTCTTCAAGTCCTCTCGCCCCTGTAGTTATATAGCCTATATCTTGTGGATATAGGCTTATTATTTCGCCTTATGCCACTATATATAGTAGCTTGTTAAAATTTACCATGCACTGGTAGACACGGTGGTAGACAAATTGATTTTTATGTGCTATAATAGTCTTAGCGGTAGACCGATTTTGAAACTTGGTAGACAATTGGTAGACCGAAAAAAACGAAAGGGGTTGACTTTATGGCACGTAAAGCGATTGCAAAAAATATCGCCTATGACGAGCAACGTAAAACATATTATGTTACTATGGATTATGGCAAGGACGAAAAAGGAAAACGGCTTAAAAAGGTAGAAACTTTCAAAGAATTAAAAGAAGCTAAACAGGCTCTTAAAATTTTTGAGGGTGATAAAACAAAGGGCGTTGTCGTTAAGCCTGTCAAGGAAACAGTAAAAGACTTTTGCGAATACTGGTTAGAATTTGAGAAGTCCGGGACAAGACAAACGACTAAGTGGGGATATGTAAATATTCTTAAAAATCACGTCTATGTTTATTTCAAGAATAAGGAATTACAAAAGGTATCGAAACAAGATATACATCGTTACATGGTTTGGCTGACAGATAAAGGGTTGTCGAGTAATACCGTCTGTAAGCACTACACTTTATTAAAAGATATGTTTTCATCAGCCGAACGAGCGGGGAAAATCTTCGTATCGCCGCTAAAAACGATAAAACCACCGAAAAAAGAAAAGCCTAAAACAAGCATATATACTGTGGAGCAAGTAAAGGTTTTACTTGAAAAGGTCAAGGGTGACAGAATAGAATTACCTGTGCGGTTAGCTGTATCAATGGGGTTACGCCGTGGGGAAATATGCGGTTTGCGTTTCAAAAATGTTAATCTTAAAGAAAAGTATATAGACATTGTTGAAAGTAGGGTTGAGATTGGAGATTCCATTGTTGAGGGCGGCGTTAAATCAGATTTTTCAGAGCGGCAAATAGAAATACCCGACAGCTTGATTCCTGTTTTAGAGCGAATAAAAGCCGAACAGAAACAGAATAAAAAAGACTTTGAAGATGACTATTATAAAGATGATTTTGTTTTCTGTTGGGCAGACGGCAGACCATACCGCCCGAATTTTTTAAGTGATTTGTTTTCGGATTTTCTCAAAAAACATGAACTGCCGCATATAAGATTCCATGATTTAAGACATACTTTCGGAAGTATCGCTGTATTAAATGCTCCGCTTCGAGAGGTATCAAAGGCTATGGGGCATAGTCGGGAAGATTTTACGGACAAGGTTTATATAAAGGACTTGCAAAAGACAAAGCGCGTTGCGGTTAATGCAGTTGATAATATTTTGAACGTGTAAAAAAATTCCCGCCCTGTACTTCCACAAGGCGGGATTAATTCTCATGCTGTGTTGTTCAACTTTGTATAATTAGAGGAGCGGACGGGCAATAATGGGGTTGGCACAAAAAACCGCCCCAAAGAGCGGCGCAATAAAAAAGAACGGCTAAACCTTACGTTTACCGTCCCTTTTTCAAACAGGATTCAATCATCGAAATTATAACATTATTGAAAGAAGTGTCGTTTTTTTCGGCTATTTCGTTTATTTTCTCAACTAAATTATCAGAAATATATAAGGTCTTGTAAGAGCATTTAACCTTTTCTTTGGTCTTTTTCAATTCCCATTTCATAAAGTACATCAACACCTTTCTAATATACATTATAAGGTATTTATAAACTATATGCTATATTAGATATTTCTGGTGTATTTTCGTTGACAAGTACTTTAGTTTATGATATAATGTAAACTACCGCTTATTTATTCTTACAGGTTCTGCTAAAATAATAACCATATAAACCCTAATTATAACCATTCACATTGTGCAACATTCACAAACATCGCGAAAAAGCAAAAATTTTTCAAAAATTTTTAAACCTTTCGTATTTTAAATTCGTCCTAATTAATAGAGGTCAAAATTTTAAACTAACTTTAAATTTACAAAGCGAGGGCGTTATGGAAAAGTCAAAATTAACAGAGATAGTAAAAGCGGCGCAGTCGGGCGATAACAACGCCCTTGAAACGCTCTATAAGGAATATGCAAGGCAAGTGTATTTCTTATCGCTGAAACTGCTTAAAAATAAAGAAGATTCGGAAGACATCGCGCAAGAGGTTTTTATCCACGTCTTTCAGAAAATCGGGGAATTGAGCGAAGCCGAAGCGTTCCCCGCATGGCTCAACCGCATAACAACGAACAAATGTACCGACTTTTTACGTAAACGGCGCGAACCAATTGACTTAGATTCGGAAGAACTCGAAGAATCGGCGT
>Ga0099364_10003352_pt1 | contig 24878 bp, 17 predicted proteins | sample TergutTh196P3_FD_73070 | JGI IMG/M metagenome (GOLD analysis project Ga0099364, IMG submission 73070) | Microcerotermes parvus P3 segment gut microbial communities from Pointe-Noire, Republic of the Congo - Th196 P3 | ecosystem: Host-associated > Arthropoda: Insects > Digestive system > Gut ...
CCCCTTAAAACGGAAAAAACTCCCTTCCAAACCTCAGAAAAAACTGCTTTCAAAACACCAGAAAAAACTGCTTTCCGAACATCGGTAAAATTACCTTACCATTCACACGCCTCGCATACGTTTGATTTCGACGAGGCGTCTACACGGACTCAATTGAACTCAAATTGGTATTAGTTTAATTGGGGATGTAAAAGGTCAATAAAAGTAAGAAAAAAATCTCATTTCAGTATGATAGAAATGAGATTTTTTTGTTATTCTTCCATAAAATCAATTTTTGTGAATCCGATTTCTTTTCTTACAATGGAATCAATTACTTTGATTTGAGTAAGGTATTCTTTGGCTCGCCTTATGGGGACCATATTTGGACCGTCGCATTTTGCTTCCGCCGGGCTGGGATGCGTTTCAAAAAATATTCCATCAATCCCTACGGCTGTTGCTGCTCTCGATAGCGGCAGAACAAAATGACGATCGCCTCCGCTCACCGAGCCGCCTGCTCCAGGTTTTTGCACGCTGTGCGTCGCGTCAAAAATAATGGGGCAACCAAAAGCTCGCATTTCTACCAAGCTTCTCATATCAACGACAAGCTGATGATATCCCATGGTGGTTCCTCTTTCGCACAAACATGCTACGCCACCGCTGTCGCGGCATTTGTTAAGCGCTGATAACATGTCCTCCGGCGCTAAAAATTTCGCTTTTTTTATATTTATTGGCTTTTGAGTTTTTGCGGCGGCTACAAGCAGGTCTGTTTGCCTGCAGAGAAAAGCTGGAATCTGAAGCATGTCTACCGCGTTTGCCGCAATTTCGGCTTGCCATGTTTCGTGTATGTCAGTCAATGTAGGGATATGAAGCGTTTTTCCTATCTTTGACAATTGATCAAGCCCTGTTTCCATGCCGGGTCCTCTCCAGCTATTTATCGAAGTTCTATTGGCTTTATCAAAAGAAGCTTTGAATATATATTTAAAACCAAGTTCTTCGCAAATATCGCGTAAAGTCTCTCCAACGTGAATTCCAAGTTCGTAACTCTCAAGCGAACATGGTCCGGCTATCACAACAAGACTGTCTCCACCAATATCAAATGGTTTAAAATGACCGTCTTTTGATTCTACTCTACAGGTTTGCATACTAAACCTCTACAATTTCATATTTTTGGGCGCCTATTCCAAGCTTTTCGGCATGATCCAGGCATACTTTCCAATTTGTCTCGGGATGGATGGAAGTAAAATGATCGCCATCTTTGCTCTTAATTTCGTCGAGAATACTTCCGCTAACAACGGGCGCTTTATTTACCGCATCGACGCAGGCAATGTCAAGCGCTACCGGGTCAAATGAAGCGAACATTCCTATATTGGGAACTATAGCCGCGTCATTTTCAGAATGACAATCACAAAATGGAGACACGTCCATTATGATGTTGATATGGAAAGCTGGCTTATCTCTTAATACCGCATAAGCATATTCGGCTATTTTCATGCCCACAGTATCATTTGCTTCATCCCAGTCCGGCTGGATAGCGTCAAAACTGCATGCGCCGATACATCTGCCGCAGCCTGCGCATATATCATGAGAAATATACGCCCTTTTATTGTAGTCAAAGCTTATCGCTCCATGAGCGCAATTTGACGCGCATACGCCGCAAGCTTTACACTTTCGCTCTAAAACGTTTGGTTTGCCGGAGTTGTGCATTTCCATCTTTCCGGCTCTTGAGCCGCAACCCATACCGATATTTTTTATCGCTCCGCCAAATCCTGTAAGTTCATGCCCTTTAAAGTGATTTAGAGAAATGAATATATCGGAGTCCATGATGGCGCGCCCTATTTTAGCCTCCTTTACGAACCCGCAGTTTATCGGAACGTACGCTTCGTCCGTACCTTTGATTCCGTCCGCGATTATAATATGGCAGCCTAAAGTAAACGGGTTGTACCCGTTTTCATACGCGGCGTCCATGTGTTCAAGCGCGTCTTTTCGGCGTCCAACATAAAGCGTGTTGCAATCTGTCAAAAAGGGCTTGCCTCCCAAGCTTTTTACAACGTCTACAATCACTTTTGAAAAATTGGGGCGCAGATAAGATAAATTCCCCGGTTCTCCAAAATGCAATTTTATTGCCGTGTATTTTTTGTTGAAATTAATTTGTTCAATACCAGCCTCTTTAACAAGTCTCTCAAGTTTTTGAAGTAGGTTTAGGGAAGGCGTTGCTCTGAAATTTGTAAAATATACCTTTGATTCTTTCATTTTGTTTGTCTCCTCCAAAATTCAATGGTTTATTCCTGCTTGTTGTTTTTGAAACCAACTCGGGTTTGGCGCGGCAATTAAGATTTGTTTTTATGCTTTTAAATTTAATTTCATCTTTTCTTAATTATACCTTGTTAAGTGTATAATCACTAACAATAAATAATATTTATAGGAGTAAACATATTGATGGATATTATGAACGCCGGCGGCTCGCTCATGTGGGTAATAGCAGCCCTGTCTGTCTTAGGGTGTTCTGTCGCCTTAGAAAGATTGTTGTTCTTCTTCAGCAATTCAACGAATCCTGAGACGCTTGAGCTTAAGATTGGAGAAGCCCTTTGGAAAGGAGACAAAGAGACGGTCATAGAGCTGGTAAAAGGAAAAAGGACGTCGTTGCACCGTCTTTTTTTCGCGGGGCTTACTCATTGGGAAGCTCCTTATGACGCGTTAAAAGAATTGCTGATGCAGGAGGTCAGGCGGGAAACTTTTCGTTGGAATAAACGCGTTGATTTATTGTCGACAATTGCAAGAGTTGCGCCGTTGTTGGGCTTGCTTGGAACAGTGCTTGGCATGGTGGATATGTTTCGAGCTTTGCCCGAAGGCGGCTCAATGGTAATGGTGGCCGAAGGGATATGGAAAGCGCTTTTTACGACAGTCGCCGGCTTAATAGTTGCCATCCCCGCGCTTCTTTTACATACATGGTTATGTGGACTTGTTGATAACGAAGAGGAACGATTATATCGAGCCGCTGAGTTTTTGATACGCGAGAGGATGTTATGAGGCGCAGACGTAATTCTCCGGAAATCGATATAACTCCGCTTCTGGACGTGATGTTCATGTTGATAATCTTTTTTGTGATAACAACCAGTTTTGCGCGGGGAGAGATTACTGTGAGCCTTCCGGGAGGGCAGGGTAACAGGATCGAGGGGGAGATTACCATTTTGAATGTAGAAAGAGACGGGAGACTGGTTATAAACGGAACAGAAGTTGCAAGCGCCGACCTGGTGAACGCTGCCCTTCAATCCGAACAATCGGGACGCAGGTTTGTAATTGCCGGAGATAGAACCGTACCCTATGGGGTAATCGCGAGTATTCTTGAGTTGTTGCGAGCGGCGGGGGTATCAACGGCGACGCTTGCCATTGAGGGTTATTAGAATACAATTTACAATGCACAATGCGCAATGAAAGGGGTTAGCCCTAACGGGCGAGGACGCCGCTACGATTGTTTTTAAAGAAGGATGTGACGCGTGGGTGACAAATACTGGTAGAAATATTTTTTGTTTATTTCTCAGTTTACTGTTTCATTTTTTGATTTTTATTACATTATTTGCACCTGTGTCATTCCGCGCGCAAAGCGCTCCGCTGGAACATAAAATGGTTGCGGAGGTTATGCTGACTCGTCCAAAACAAGCGCAAGAACCGGAAGGGCAAAACTCTGTGATTCCGAATAATATAGAAAAAGTGGAAGAAAGTAAGGCAATAATACAAGTAAAGGAAGAAGAAAATAAAGTGATCGAGACTCCAAAGGTAGTTCCAAAAGTGGCTGAGCCGCAGAAAATCGACGTGAAAAAACAGGCTAAACCCACAGAAAAGCCTGCGCCTCAAAAAACTATAGCCAAAAAAACTATTACGGATGATAGCCGAAAAGGCGATACCTCTTCTTCAGTTGTTATGAAACCTGGTATTAATTCTGAAAGCGCGGCGAATCGCCAGTCACAGTCGCCTGAACCCGCTTCAATAGCCGCAGTTGAATCTGTTACGGTTATCAATAGGGTTAGACCGGTTTATCCTCAGATTTCGCGTAAAAGAGGGGAAGAGGGGAATGTGGTTTTGCTTGCAAACGTTGTAAATGGAAAAGTAGTAAGTGTAAACATAGAAAAAAGCAGCGGGATTAAAGCTTTAGATGCAAGCGCTTTAACGGCTGTTGGTAAATGGAGTTTTTCGGCTGACACAAATACTGTTGTCAGGATACCTGTTTCGTTTAGATTGAAGGATTGACATGTCATTTTCTCCTGAATTCATTTCTTCGTTTTGTTTTGAGCTGGACAAATACATTAAAAAGCAAAACCCCCGTATTTCAAAAATTGAGGGCGGAGAGAGCTGGATTGCGCTTTGCGTAGGTCACGATTGGCTGCTTTTCTCCTGGGGAAGTCGTATGAAAGGGGTTTGTTACGCCACAGAAAGCGAGATATCAATACTTAAAAAATCAGCTCCCGCGAGGACTCCGCTTGTTGAGTTCCTAAGGAGTCAAATTGTAAGAGGGCAGCTTACGGGAGCATCTCAAATTCAAAATGACAGAGTTATCAAAATAGAAGCTATCCGGCTTGTAGGAGCGGGTTTTTCGAAAGTGCGTTACATAATATTTGAAGCTACGGAGCCCAATGGAAATTTTTTGCTGTTGGATGAAGATTTTTCAATCATGGATCTTGCGCGTCATTACTCTCCCGATGAAAATCGTCATCGCGCGCTACTTCCCGGTCATTTGTATTCTCCGCCGCCTCCTTTTAAAGGGCTGGATTTGGATGAACTTAAAACAATAGACTATGATCAAGTGCGTGAAATTAATGGAATAGGCAGGCAGCTTGCCGATTTGATACAAAGCCATTGGAACGAAAGCTCACCCGGGGAATGGCTTACATTTTTACAAAAAATTAAAAGCGTTGAACAAAATCCTTCCGGTTGTTTTTATCAAGTAAATGGAAAAGGGTATGTGACAATAGCTCCAATAGTCTTTTCGGAGTGTAATTATCTTGGCGAATGCTCGCGGGTAGCGTCCAGATTTTTAATTGGCGAACTTTTTAAGTTAACGCGCGGCAGGCTTTTGTCTTCCGGATTCAAGATAATTGATAAAACAATCCGCAGTAAGCAGCGGCATAAGGAAGGAATAGAAAAACAAATAAGCCGCAATTATTCGGCGGATGATTTTAAACTACGCGGGCAGTTGATTCTTGAACACATTTCAGAAATACCGCCAAGAGCCGAAAAAGTTTACCTTTCAACCTGGGATATGGATAAGAAGATTGAAATAACTCTTGATCCTGAGCTGACAGCCACAAAAAACGCTGAGCGTTATTTCAGCAAATATCGCAAGGCTCAAGCAAATGCTAAAAAAATAGAAGAATTGCATAGCGAGATAAGCTCAATAGATCAATCCATTAATGAGCTTATTGAACAAAAAGAACTGCTCTCGCTGATTGATGACGCTACAGAACTGGAATATGCTGTCAGAGACATCTTGGAATGGCTTTCTTCAGGAAAGACTATAAAGAATAAGGACAATAAAAAGGTGAAAAATGATAAGGCGCCCGCTCATTTGAGATATGAGATAGATGGCGCATTGATTCTTGTCGGCCTGAACGCGCGCGGCAATCGCTTTGTTACCTTTAAACAAGCGGCGCCTACCGATCTTTGGCTGCACGCGCATGATCTTCCGGGGTCGCATGTGGTAATCAAAGGGAATGCAACGGATGATGTAATTGAGTTTGCGGCGTCTCTTGCCGCTTACTACAGCAAAGGTAAGAATTCTTTAAAGGTACAAGTTGACTGCACTTTGAGGAAAAATGTAAGAAGTATCCCCGGCAACGCTATAGCCCATGTAACTTATACCAATCCTCGCGCGTTTTTTGTATCGCCACGCAAAGAATTTACGGGAGGAAAACTTTAAACAAAAAACATGCAACATTGATCTTAGTTGCATGTTTTTGTGCAATCATATTAAACTTGGAGTCGCCTAGTAATCAATGCCGTACTCTTTTATAAGGCTTTGAAATCTATCTTCAACGTTTAGATTTTGGGAACCGCTTTCAGCATAACGTACGATAGGTTTTGGCGCGGTTGGCGCAATAGTATTGTCAGGTAAACTTGCGTTCGTCTGTCTTTGCGCCGCGTTTCCCGCTGGAATTTCCTCGGCATTTGCCAATAATTCTCTTTCAAGAGCTTCTTCTATCTCTTGTATGATGGCGTGATCCTGAGCGATTTTTATAAGGACAGGCGCTTTGTAATCGGTAATAGAGCCTGCTCCTCCATGTTTTGGGCATTTAGTTGTTGGCGCGCTCCCTCTTTTTAAGTACAATGGCGCAGTTGGACAAGAGGAAGTGGCAAGAAAACCGCTTGTTCGGCAGATACCAACCAAAGAAACGTTCATAGTAGCGGAAGGATCGTCGAATTTTGACTGCAGCTCTAAAGTGGGGATTGCATATGTCATAAATTCTTTCCATGGAGGGGCTGCGATATCTCCACCAGTAGCCCCTCTTCCCAGAGTTTTATGGTCGTCTTTTCCCACATATACCGAAGCTACCATTCCCGGAACTCCACCTATGAACCAGGCATCAATGAAGTCGTTGGAAGTGCCGGTTTTTCCGAATACTTGAGTGTTGGGGATTTTTGCCTTTGCGCCTGATCCGGAGGTTACAACGTCAAAAAGCATGGATAATACTGTCCATGATGTTTCAGGAGATATTGCCTGTATTGTTTTTTGATTGTTTTTGTCTAAAACATTGCCATTCCAAGAACGAACTTCCCGGATAAATATTGGCTTTTCAGCTCTTTTTCCGGAATTAGCAAATACCGAATACGCAAAAGCCATTTCAAGCGGAGTTAAGCTGGCTGACCCAAGCGCTAAAGACATATCGTCGGGGAGATGCTGGGTGGTTATTCCGGCATTTCTTGCGAAATCGCGAACATTACCGGTCCCAATATGTGCAATGCAGCGTACAGACACAGTATTAAGCGATTTTGTAAGAGCATAAAGCATTGTTACCTCTCCATGGTATTTTCTGTCAAAATTTGTGGGCGCCCACTCTTTTCTGGTTGTTTTGAATTTCACCTCCGCGTCTATAAAATGGTCGGATGGGCGCAACCCTTTTTCTATCGCGGCGCCATAAATAAATGGCTTAAAACTTGACCCTGGCTGCCTGTAAGCTTGAGTTGCCCTGTTGAATTTACTCTCGTTAAAATCTTTTCCTCCCACAAGGGCGAGGACTTCGCTTGTTCCCGGCTCTATTGCCGCAATAGCTCCCTGATTTTTCATCCCGGCCACAATTTCCTGAGCTTTATCCTGCAGCCTTATGTCAAGCGTAGTGTAAATTTCTAACCCGCCGCCGTATACTTTTTCCGAGCCGTATTTAGGGAGCAATTCACTGAAAAGTATCCAGGATACAAAATATGGCGCGCGATTGTACTCCTGAACTTTATTTGGCGTATGTTTGAATACAAGTTCCTCCTGTTTTGCCTCCTCGGCTCTGACGTCTCTTATCATTCCAAGAGATTGCATTCTATTAAGCACATACGACTGGCGAATTTTTGAGCCTTCAAAATTTGTTATTGGATTAAATCTGTTAGGCGCAGGGATTATACCGGCTAACAGCGCGGATTCAGCTACGTTTAATTCGGACGCGGGTTTTCCGAAATATGTTCGCGAAGCGGTGTCTATTCCCCATGCGCCCTGCCCAAAATAAATTGTATTTAAGTACATTTCTAAAATTTTATCTTTGGAGTAAATACTTTCTAATCTAAAAGAGATCAGCATTTCCTTTATTTTGCGAGCAAGAGTTCTCTCTTGCGAGAGAAATAGATTTCGCGCCAATTGTTGCGTTATGGTGCTTCCGCCTTGGATTACCCCTATCCCATGATATATATGCTGTATATCTGCCAAAATCGCTCTCGCAATTCCTGAAACGCTTATTCCCTTGTGGGAGTAAAAATCCGTGTCTTCAACAGCCAACACAGCTTTGATCATCCATGGAGATATTTCTTTGAGCTCGACAATATTGCGGTTTTCAGTAAACAGCTTCGCAATTACTTCGTTATTTCTATCGTATATTACGCTTGGGATATTCATTTTGCACGACTTAATCTCTTCATGAGAAGGAAGGTCTTCCGACGCTTTTATTATATTCACCGATACGAAAATAAAACAAGCGGCTACAATTGATGTCATCGCCAGAAGCAAGGATTTAAATACAAAAAAGAAAAAAATTTTTATAAATGAAAATTTTTTTCTTTTTTTATGTTCATTGGATGAATCAACGTCTTTGATGTTTTTTCCTGAATTTTGGCGCTTATGTCTGTTTTCAGAAATCATGTTTCCACACCAAGCCTTTCATCCCGAACTTATAGCGGCGCAAATCAGTTGCAAGAAGCGCTAGTAGAGTGGGATATTTAATTTATTTCTACTATATTTTTCGGCTTGAGCGAGGTTACATTTTAATCTTTTATTCCATATTCTTTAAGAAGCTGCTCATATTTATCCTCAATTGTTTGAGGGTTATCATGCGGAATAATGCGCACGTTTACAGGCGTTCTGGGGGTTATGATTACGCTTTCTGTGACCGTCTCCCGCTGCGTCGGCTCTCTATAAAACTGTTCATATCTTCTTAAATTTATTTCATATTCTTCATCAATATCCTGTTCATAATTTCTGATCTGTTGTTCATATTCGCTGAAAATATCCGCGTCTTGATCTATTCTTATTAATACAGGCGCCATATCGTCGTTTACGTTCCCGCTCCCTCCGTGCGTTGGGCATGTTGATGTAGGAGCTGTACCAGATTCAAGATAAAGGGGAACTGTTGGGCAGCCTGAAACGCTTAAGAAGCCCGATTCTCTGCAAATGGAAACTCTGTCAACGTTTACGCTTGGCGTTGGCGTGCCAAAGTTGGCTTTTAATCCAAGCAAGGAAATAGCGGCAGTCATGAAATCTTTCCACGGAGGCGCCGAAACAACTCCTCCAGTTTTATTTCTACCAAGAGTTGTATTATTATCATTTCCGGCGTAAACGGAAGTAACGAGCCCAGGTACTCCGCCTATAAACCATGCGTCAATAAAATCGTTGGTAGTTCCCGTTTTTCCAAATACCTGAGTGTTTGGTATTGCTGCCCTTGTGCCGGTTCCGGCTCTAACTACATCAAAGAGCATGGATAGTATTGTCCATGACGTCTCGGGGCGTATGGCTTGAGTGACGCGAGATTCGTTCTTTTCTATGGTTTCACCTGTCCATGACCGTATTTCACGTATATATACAGGTTTTTCGGACCGTTTTCCCTCGTTTGCAAAGACGGTAAACGCAAATGCCATTTCAAGAGGCGTCAGGCTGGCTGAACCAAGCGACACCGATAAATTTGGCTGTAGATATTGCGTAGTAATGCCGGAATTTCTTGCAAACTCAATTACGGGAGACACTCCGATATGCGCGGTGCAGCGAACAGGCACTGTATTGAGCGATCTTGTCAAAGCGTTGACCATCGTTACCTCGCCATGGTATTTCCCGTCATAATTGCTTGGAGTCCAAGTTTGGTTCCTGCCTATTTGAAAAAATAATTCAGCGTCCATAAAATGATCCGACGGGCGCAACCCCCGTTCTAACGCGGCGCCATAAATGAATGGCTTAAAACTTGAGCCCGGCTGCCTATATGCTTGAGTTGCCCTGTTGAATTTACTATCGTTGAAGTCTTTTCCGCCGACCAGCGTTAAAACCTCTCCCGTTTCCGGTTCAATTGCGACAATAGCACCTTGAGTTTCCATTTTTGACACTATTTCCTGAGCTTTATCCTGAAGTCTTATGTCAAGGGTCGTGTAAATTTCCATACCTCCGCCGTAAACCTTATCCGTCCCATATTTGGGCAGGAGGTCATTAAAAAGGATGTGAGATACAAAATAAGGCGCGCGGTTGTACTCTTCCACCTTGTTGGGGGTATGCTTAAATACCAGTTCTTCATCCTTAGCGATTTGAACCTGCTGATCATTCAGCCATCCAACTGTTTTCATACGCTCAAGGACGTATGCCTGGCGGATCTTGGCTCTTGACAGATCAGTCTCTGGGTTATATCTGTTGGGAGCGGGTACAATTCCCGCTAAAATTGCGGATTCCGCCAAGTTTAATTCAGAAGCTGACTTTCCAAAGTACGTATATGCCGCAGTATCTATTCCCCATGCGCCGCGTCCGAAGTAAATCGTATTTAAGTACATTTCAAGTAACTTGTCTTTTGAATATATTTTTTCCAGTTTAAATGAAACCAGCATTTCTTTGATTTTACGTTTAAGACTTTTTTCCCGGCGGTCCAGGAACAAGGTTCCAGCAAGCTGCTGCGTAATTGTGCTTCCGCCTTGCATACTATCCGAGCCTTCAATCATTTGCGTGATGTTCGAAAAAAACGCTCGGGCTATCGCAGTCACGCTTATTCCCTTGTGGGAATAAAAGTCGGAGTCTTCAGCGGCTAAAATTGCTTTTACCATCCATGGAGATATATTTTTAAGCTCGATCAAGTTGCGGTTTTCGGTAAATAATCTGGCTATGACCTCGTTATTTCTGTCGTATATGACGCTTGGAACGTTTATTCGGTGAGTCATAAGCTGAGAAGCGGGAGGTAATTCATCTGCGTATTGTAAAATTAAAATCGTTCCGGCAACAACAGCGCCTGCAATAGCCAAAAGTATAAATGTAAAAAGCGAAAGTAAAATCATCTTTAGGATTGAACTTTTCTTTTTTTTCTTTTTATTATTATTCGCTTTTTGCGTTTTATGACCGTTATTTCTTGTATAATTGTTTCCGCTATTCATAATTAGTATCACCTACCATAGAATCGTTTCTCGCTGAACTTTACATTATAAGAGATAATGCCCAAATAATAAATACTAAAATTTGCTCCAAATCTCCTATAATAGAGTTAACCCTCACTGATTGTTCTAAGAACCTTATTTTAATGGACGGATTTGTTATTAGCGAATGAGACAATGATTGGCTGACTGCTCAAGTACAACGAGATTTGTTAATGAGCTTTAGTTTGCGTGTCGTAAGAGTCTGTCGGGCATTAGGAGAAAACTAATATACCAAGTAATATCTATAACACTATTCTAATAAAGCAATGAATTTGAAATTTTAAAGGGTTCTGGGTTGTAAGAAACATTATAGCTGCTTGGCGACGTTTCCACTTGCGCCGTTACATACATCATCGTGTCGTTTGCTACAACGACGGCTCCCGGATTATCACGCTCGACGCTAGTTTGGGCTGTGACCTGAATTCCATCAACTTCGCCTTCCGGTTTTATTGTGATATTCGTGGCGGCGGACGCTGACAGCTCGTTAATATCAACCGCTTTTTGGCGTGAAAATGGACTTACGACAGAAGGAAGACCAAGGATATATTTAGCCATATCTTTTATTGCTGGCGATAGAAGCCCTCCAAAGGATTCCATAGAAAAGAAACCTACATGGAAATATTGAGGGTTCGCGGTAATACCTGTAATAATGTTTGTTTTCAACACCTGCACTGAAGGCATACTTAAAATGGCAGCCTTATCCGTGGCGGTTAGTATTGTAAATGGGCATAACACTGAGAGAACTAGGTTATCTTCATCAAGCAATAAAGAGGTTTCGCCGGGGAAAATAATACCTTGTCCATAAATGTATTTTTTCCCGTCCGTATCCTCATATATAAGGATCACTGTAGTCGCTTCGTCGGCGAGTACTTCAATGTTAAGGAATTGACCACGAGAGTCAATGGCATAACCATCCTCGTCAAGAAGAGAAGAAGATATTCGTAAACGCTGATAACGCTCGCTCGTTTGAGGTAAGTTGACGGTACCTGAGACGAGTCTCGTTCGGGGTGTTAAATATAATTTAACAGGATTCGTATCTCCCATAGCGTTTCGAAGGTAAAGCGGACCTTCTTTTACATCTGCTGGAATTAGTACTCTAAGCTCAGTTGATGAACCTCTCGAGTTATCGATTTGCTGTGTAGCTCCTATGAAGACGACGTCAAAGGCTCGGTTCAGATTGACGCCCGTGATAATCGCATAGTTGTTTGACTCGGTTGCTTTATAGACAATCGTATCCATAAAGTCTGCGTTTTTTACCATTATACTTGTTGTTCTATGGTTTTCAGAGACCGGAAACATTTCCACTTTCCCGCTTTCGAATCCTTTGGGCCACGTAAAATACAATCTTCCCTCCGCGTCAAGTCCTTCAGGTTTAACATTCAAAGGTCTGTTGCGGTCTTGACCTCTGAGTACGATCCAGGCATTTGTATCCTTGACGGTTTCGCGCGAAGACTTTAAAGTGCAGTTAATTGAGACTGTGTCTCCTTCAATCGCTACATCCTCAATTCCGGCGCGATCTTGGTTAATGATTCCCTGCAACCAATAATCATAGCGTTCCAACGCAACAAGCCGATCATTATCGTTAATATCGAGAAGTCCATCCCCGTCATCATCTGCATCAAGATAATCAGGTATTCCATCGCGATCGGTATCTATCGGATTATCGGGGTCCGGACCGATTTCTTCCGAATTTGGAATGCCGTTTCCATCGCTGTCCTCGTCAATAAAGTTTGGCGTGCCATCTCCATCGGCATCGTTCCTTCTGCTTCGTTCAGCTTCGGAAAAACGCATAGTTATCGCGAAGAAATATCCTATATAGTTGTGTCTATCCAGTATTCCATCGTTGTTAGCATCGGAATCCACGTCAAGCCATACTAACTTTTTCCCTTGCGGCGCCGCAGCTTTGATAAAGTCTTCTTCGGAGTACATCCCGGAAGCTCTGAAAGGTTCAAGCTTCTTTTCTACCCATAAAAACTCCAATCCGTCAGAAAGACTGTCCCCGTCAGTGTCCGATACATTAGGTTTGCTTCCCTGGGCTATTTCAAGATCATCCGGCACGTAATCCGCGTCGGAGTCCTGAAATATTTTGATCTCATAATTATTATCCGGTATATTTGTTGACATGACACTCGTTATTACCAGATAATAATCGCCTGACTCCGGTATTCTGAAATTACGGGCATGCATATCATTACCAAGTGGCAATTGCGGTATCACTGAATCGTCTTCAACAGATTGACCTTCTTCGTCAACAATAGATATGGAAACTATAATCCCCGGCTCAAATGCACAAACTGCCGAATAACTGCCGGCTTCAGGGACAAACAATCTCCAAAAATCTATATCAATCTGTCCGGATGTCCGTAGGCTTCCAATTAATCTCGCGGGAAACTCAATAGGGGAATCTTTGTATTCCGCTACGCTGAATCCGTCATTAGTGTTGCCGGAGACTTCTATTTCTTCATAAGTAGGATAACGATCTCTTGAGGGGTCCAACGGATAGTCGTCAAAAAAATCCGCAACTCCGTCTCCATCAGTGTCGATAACAACTTTCACAGTTTTCGGCGTCGGGATATTTGCGCTTTTGCCACTGCCGCTACCGGTGCAACCACCAAAAACGCCTATCATAAAAATCAGTAAAAATACCAATGAATACTTCCAAAAACCTTTCATGATTTCACTTTCCCTACATTTTGCATAATTCTGCGACAAAGTACCTGAAAGATATACAGAAAAAAAAATTGACATTCAATCAAGGTCTCCATCGGAGCATTATAAATATTATTACACATTGTTTGATATTTCAATATTGATAACAATTTGTCCGCAGTCTCCATCTCTTCTTTTAAACAGTAAACTATCTATAACGGTAAGTCTTTTTTTATTTAGATGAAACAGCGTTGTTTCATTAATATATTTACTTTTAAAACGACAGGTGATTAGGAGATTCAGTATTTTTTCATGATATAATTCTCAAGATTTAGAAATAAAACAAGGAAAATAGTGAGGTTAACATGAAAAGGAAAATTTTAGCGGTTTTGTTGGTTTTGCTGTTTGCTACAGTAGGGAATGCGGCTCTAATAGACAGGTTGGAACCGATTTTATCGGGCGATTTTAATATAGCCGTTGATACATTTATAGTTGGAACGCATGATAAGTATATTGCTACTATAGTAAGAGATATCGACGATGAGATCATCAAAGACTTAACCATGACCATGGCCGATACGCTTAATGCTTTCGATAGAAGCAGCCTTGCTATTGTTGAAAAACGAGTTTTTGACAAGAACTCTAAAATGATTTCGCTGGTTGAGCGTAGACTGTCGCTTAAATCTAATCTTCAAGTGCCGATTGTCTCTGAACCTTTGATCAACTCAGAGCTTCTGGAAATAGAACCGGGAACTGCCGAAGAATTAATATGGGATGGAGTAGCGGGACCGAACGGCTGGGGGACGAAAATTCTAAACGATTATCCAAAGCCTGTTTTATTATCAGAGGACAAATGGCCGGCTGAAATAGATAAATACATTCCCGTGATGAGAAACGAGATAGGCGGTCTTTTTATCGATAAAGGCAGCATCGAAGGCGCCCCCGACGGCTGTACGGCGTTGGCTGTGCAAGCTTTCAGTTACGACGGGGAGCTGCAAATGGGCGGCATGGTGATGCAGTACACACTTCAGCCCTTCGAGGACGCTATTTACGCCGTCTCCACCTCGGATTACAGTTTTACAAAAAAAGCCGTTCGCCAAACGCATTTTACTGTTTTTGGCCCGGGAGACAAAATCATTTACTCGGTAAAAATAGTGGATCCAATTTGGGAGGACGTCGATATGAACCCTATGACTATGCCCTCTCTTGGTCTCCTTGGCGAAAACCTTCCGGAAGATTTATATTCCGTCCTGTCCTCCGACGTGAAGGAATTTGTTGAGTATGCAAAGGAAAGGTATGAAGAGTTGAGAGAAATGTTTCCGCCTGAAGAAGAATTCCAGGATGAAGAAATCCCGGCTGAGGAGTTCCAGGATCAGTAGTATTAATCGTGATTTATTTGTGGTAGCGATATGCCAAAAATCAAAAAGAAGCATGACGGGAAACTGGAGAATGACGCGCTAAAGCTGGAGAGCCCTGCGCTTGGAAAATCTGTCGAGCGGCTTTCTTTTTCCTGTTTGGCTTTACTTTTTCTTCTTTACGTTACCTTGCCATCATTTATCCTTTCGATCTTTCTTCTTTTACGCATCGGTTCTCCGCAGTTCGCGTACTGGGTATCAATGGCTGTTTTATCGGGGATAATTGTTTACAACCGAGACAAGATAAAAGTCGAAAGCTGCCTTGTTTTCTTTGGCATTCTGCTGATTTGCCACGTTTACGCTTATTTTGGTTTCGATGGTTCTTACGACGGATTTACATATCAACAACCTGCCGTAAGGCATATAACAAACGGTTTTAACCCAATTTATGGCGGCTACTTGAACTTAGGACGCCCGCTTGACCATTGGAGCGATCAGGTAACGTATTTTCCAAAAGCGATATGGTATTTCAGCGCGGCTGTTACAGCGGCGTTCGGCGATATCCAAATTGGAAAAGCTTACAATCTGCTCTTGATTTTTGCCGCTTTATTTTTCGTGCTGGACGCTACCAAAAAAGAACACATTATAAAGCGAACGCTGTGGACTATAGCCTGTCTCAATCCCATAGCATTGACCCAAGTACCCTACTATCTTGTGGATGGTGCGTTGAGCAGTCTTTCCACGATATCTTTATTCTACGCGTACCTGTTTTTTAACGACAAACCCATAACGCGGTTTCAACACTTCTTTTGCATTGTCGCCCTATCCATGCTTTTTTGCGTGAAGACGAGCGGATTTGGTTTTGGCGGTATAGTGATATTTTTCATAGTGTTGAACGGCTTAGTAAAAAAATACCGCGAAAAGTCGGCGGCGCCTGGCGCAAAACGATTTTTAGTGGCTTGCAAGACGACGCTTAAGCTTAGTTTAAGCATTGGACTGCCGGTTGCTTTGCTGGTCCTCATATGGGGCTTTGCGCCATACGCCACCAACCTCTTAGGCGGCAGGCACATTTTTCATCATCTCATGGGCGCCGAAAGAAGCGGTTGGGTGCAATCGGACACGGAAAGACGCGCAGAAGCCGTTTATCCAGACGCCGGGAACCGTTTTACGAGGCTTTTGTACTCCATAGCGTCTCACACCGCGATTTCCGCAGAGCCGGCGAAGATTAAGAATCCGTTCGACTTATCGTTGTCCGATTGGGAAGCTTTTTCACATTCAACCCACATATTAGCCGCCGGACTCGGACCATTGTTCTGCCTGTTCCTCCTGCTGTCCATTCCTGTCCCGCTCATATTCCGCTTTCGCGGGAACGGCTGGCTGTTGATTACGCTTTTGACGCTTTTATTCGTGCAGCCTTACTCTTGGGTCATGCGCTTTGCGCCTTTTTTGTGGATTTTTCCGCTGGCTTGCCTGATGTCGCTACCTGAAAAAAGGAGCTTCTTCATCTTGGCGCCTCTTTCGATAGCGTTTATAAATATTTTTGGCTTATCGTATTTCACGATTAACGGCGCATGGCAGTACTACTATAACCTTAATCGAATCTTCTCGTCCCGCGCGGGTGAAGTTGTGATGCTGCCCCAATCCATCTTTGAATATCACGGCATATTTGATCGGTACGGAATTAAGCAAAAATACGTAAACCCGGAGGAAACTTATTTTTACGTACAAAATGTGAACTTTGGTTCATTGCCCGGATACCGTACGCCGGATGGCGTAAATGTTTTCTTTAAAAACGAGCTTCCGCCATTGCCGGAAACTTCTGTTGTTTTCGCGCGCAGGGCGGCTAACCCTTGGATTAGGATGTCCGAAGGCCTTATGCCGTTTGAGACAACCGGATTGAATTATTCGCGAGTAACCGAGTGGCTGACCTATTCGGATAAAGTAAAGTTTTACATGTCGCTGGATAAAGAGCCAAAGGAAGACTGGGAATTGACTATGAAAGGCGCCGTGTACGACACTAAAGGAAGTATAGATCAAGAGCTTAAGGTCCTGGTATTTATTAACAACAACGAGATTGGAGAATGGCAAGTTTATACAGATTCCCGTTATGTGACGTTTACGATACCAAGGGACATTTTGGTAGAGAGCTTCGTGGATGAGACCAGTCTCGTAACGCTTATGCTGCGACTTCAAAGAGATGCGCAGACTTACGGTCTCAATCTGGAAGAAATGCGGATCCGCCCGAAGGTATTGCCCTAATATGAAGCTATCCGTCGTAATTCCATGCTACAACGAAGCCGCAACCATAGAAGCCATAATTGACGCCGTGAGGAATTCCCCATACAGCTCAAAGGAAATCATTGTGGTTGACGATTGCTCCAACGATGGTACACGCGAGGTATTACAAAATCTGCGGCATAAAATCGACAAAATTCTGTTCCACGACGTCAACTGCGGAAAAGGCGCCGCGTTGCGGACAGGGTTCCGCGAGGCCTCCGGCGACTTTGTTATTGTTCAGGACGCCGATCTGGAATACGATCCTGCCGAGTATCAAAAAATCATTCAGCCGATGCTGGACGGCAAAGCGGACGTCGTGTACGGCTCCCGCTTCATGGGGAGCGAGCCCCATCGGGTGCTTTATTTTTGGCATCGGGTAGCTAACGGTTTGCTCACCCTTTTTTCCAACATGTGTACCAATCTTAACCTGACGGATATGGAGACGTGTTATAAAGCGTTCAGGCGAGAAATAATACAATCAATTGAGATAAAAGAGAACCGCTTCGGCTTCGAGCCGGAGATTACGGCAAAGCTGGCAAAAAAACGCTGCCGGATTTACGAAGTAGGTATTTCCTACCACGGTCGCACCTATGAGGAAGGAAAAAAAATTGGCTGGAAGGACGGATTTCGCGCCTTATACTGCATCCTGAAGTACAAATTCAGGGATTAGGAGGTAAGTTTATGTTAAAAGGCATAGTAAAAAGGGTTTTAGTGACGGGTGGAGCTGGATTTTTAGGTTCTCATCTGTGTTCGGCTTTGTTGGACAAAGGGTACGAAGTTCTTTGCCTTGATAATTTTTTCACGGGCAGAAAGGTCAATATTATATCTTTGCTTTCAAACCCTTTTTTCGAGCTGATTCGTCACGACATTACTGCTCCATACAACGCCGAAGTGGACGAGATATACAACCTCGCGTGTCCCGCAAGCCCGGTTCATTATCAATTCGACCCGGTGCAGACGGTGAAAACCTGCGTTCACGGAGTTATAAATTTTCTTGATCTGGCTTTGCGAATCAAGGCGAGAATTTTGCAGGCGTCCACCAGCGAAGTTTACGGCGACCCGGAGGAACATCCTCAGAAAGAAAGCTACTGGGGTCGCGTTAATCCCATAGGCGCGCGCAGTTGTTACGATGAAGGAAAACGTTGCGCGGAAACCCTTTTTTTTGATTTTCACCGCCAATACGCTCTTCCCATCAAAGTTGTTCGTATCTTTAATACTTATGGCCCCAACATGTCGATTAACGACGGCAGGGTTGTCAGCAACTTTATTATGCAGGCTTTAAGAGGAGAGGACATCACAATTTTCGGCGACGGCAGTCAGACGAGAAGTTTTTGCTACGTTACCGACCTGATCGAAGGATTAGTTGCGGCTATGGAAAAATCCGGCGAAGCCCCAGGTCCTTTTAACCTTGGGAATCCTGAGGAATTTACAATATTGGAGCTGGCGGAAAAGGTCATTTCCATAACCGGTTCCAAGTCAAAAATGGTTTTCCTCCCTCTTCCGTCCGACGACCCGTGCCAAAGAAAGCCTGACGTCACAGTAGCGCAAAAAATGTTCCAGTGGTCGCCAAAGGTCAAACTTGAGGATGGCTTGAAAGAAACGATTCGATATTTTAGGGATTTGGTTTGAAACAATCAGTAATTAAATATCAGAAAAAACTCCAATGAATAATCCTAAGCTTTTAGATACTTCATCTTTTAGAAAAGCGTCCAATTTTTTCACCATTTTACCCATTTCGTTAATAGGAGTTTTTATCCTGAAATCATAAGGGTCGCAGTCCATGCCGAAATGACCGCTTCCTATACCGAAAGAATCCCTTCCATAAGCCTCGATTTCACCAAGTGGCGAGGTGTTTTTTTTGAATCTGTTTTCCCAGATATCGCGTCGAACCATTTTCCCGTCCGATTCGCCACCTATTTTGACATATTCTTTGCCGCTTCTTATGATGATGTTTGCTTCTTCATTCATTTTCTTTATCTTGCTTTGCTCACCTTTTATGATAAATTTGCTTTGTTTTTCATTATCCATGAAGCTATATTTATTAACATATCCGTAACTAAAAGAAGCAGTATCTAAAAAATCAATTGCTTACTTATATCGACATATTTTAAAAGCAACTTAACTTGAAAGTTTTGTGTTTTTCCATCATTGCCTCCGCCAACCCATCATTCAATATTGTCAATGTATTTTATAAACTCAGGTAATGAATCTACTATTGCATCCCAAACGATGTTAAGTATTATCCCTTCATAATCGTGAACAATCCTGTTTCTCATACCCATCATCTTACGCCAAGGAATATGGGGATACTTCTCATAAAAATCGTCTTCCAACCGCCCTGCGAGTTCTCCCATCTGGCTCAGGTTAAAAACGCAAGCTGATATAGTCTTCGCATCCTTTGAAAACGTCTCGAAATCCATATCAGCCTTAAACTGTATTATTTGCTCCGCATAAGCTTTCATTTTCCGCAATATTGACTTCTCACGCTCTTTCATAAATGACCACTCCTGTTTTAGTAATTTCGTCATGAGTCCGACCGCCTTCAATAATCTGTGAAGCTTCAATAAGATCAACCGGTACGTGAAAGGCTTGTGAAACGTCCTCAAGCACTCCAAAAAAATCTAAGCCGCGGATTTCTCCCCTGCTGTCAATGACTATGTCAATATCGCTTTTTGCCATTGCCGTACCTTTGGCGTATGAACCAAACAAAATTGCCTTATATATTGGCGCAGCTTCAAAAATCGGTCTTAGTTTTTCTCTGATTTCTTCCAGATTGTATAATGCGCTCATAATAGTCTAGCCACCTTTCCTTACATAGACTCCTTGAAAATTTCTCCAAGCTTCCGCATGAAGCTGAAGTCAAGCCGGACAGCATGGTCGTATTTGTTGAAAACCGTGGACGGTCAGTAGGAACTGTATCACGAAGCAAGAATCAAGTCAACTTAAAAGTTTGCGAATGGAATTACTCTCTGCTTTCCGTGTTTTAGAATAACGAAAACGATGTTTGTGCTAAGCCATTAAAAACATCGTTAATCACAGTTTAGTAGATTCTGGCATCTTTTTGGAATATTATACTTTAAATTACCTTTGATAGCAGAAGTCGAACGAAGCATAGAAAACGTCGCTACAGCGGCGTAAAAAGATTTCCAGTTGTTGCCCAAGGTCAAACTAGAGGATGGCTTGAAAGAAACGATTCGATATTTCAGAGAGTTGGTTTGATAATGTTTGATATCAAAACCAGATTCTGGAGATTCTATAGTATAGCTCTTAATACGAAAACAGCTCTGTTACAAGCTCGTAGGGGACGACCTCGGGTCGTCGAGGACGCCGACCCCTACCACTTTTATTAAGCATAATCATTAAATTCTGAAAAACAGATGGTAACGCCCCGTTGGGGCTTGGATGTTGTGGTTACTGTCTTGTCCTCCGGTTGACACCGGAGGTTATAGATATAACGTCCCTTCGGGACTATTGCTTGTTCCCCGCCGCGACGGCGTAGACAGATCTACGTCTCGCAAGGCGCGCAATGCCTATCGCTCGCCTCGTTGGCGCCTCCGTCGCAAACATATGATTTAGAATTTAAATTATCTTTTTCATCTCATGAATACCGGATATAATTTCGTTTCTAAATCAAACGTAGGCGAGGCGGCTCTTGTTCCCCGCCGCGACGGCGTAGATAGACCTACGTCGAGCAAGGGGAACAACGCCTATCGCTCGCTTAAGCTCGCTGGCGCCTCCGTCGCGCCACGCTCCGCGCAGCGCTCCTCCTGGAACAACGATGCATACGTTTGATTTAGAACGAAACTATTTACCCTTTACTTTCTTCTCACAAATACTGGCCAAATAGCAAGTAAAACTAACAGTGCAAATCCTGCGTTACAGCCTGCCTCTTCTTTTATTCTTTCAAAAAGGCTCTTGCGCTCGCCGGAGAACTCAATCTCAAGGTTTCTGATTTCAGACGTTCCGACTTTCACAAGTTTCACCGTTGCCGTCTCGTCGTATGCGTCCCCAGTGAACGTTATGACAACTTCGCCGTTAAAGATGCTGGCTGTCCAGCCTTTGCCGCTCTTGGGCGTTACATCGGCGATAATCCAGCCGTCAAGCATGGAGTCGCTTAATATTGTGGCTTTCTCGCTGAACATCTCGGTATACTTGATGCCGTTCTTCGTCAATATGGCGTTTTTGGGAAGCTGCTCGTTTTTAAACAGCTCCAAAATTTCATTGACAACTACTTCAACTATACGGACGCCAATTAAGTCGTCATTTGCCGGCAACGCGCTTGGAATTGTGCGATTGCTGCCGTCGCCTACCACCGGGCGACCAGTTGCCGCATCAATATCTACAGTGAACGGAAGTCTTCCATGATCAGCAATCACCACAGTTCCGACATTCCAGCCAACCATAGTTGTTGAATTAGGAACCAGCTTTTCATAAGTTCCATCCTTTTTGAGGATGAAATAACCTTTTGTGTTTTTGCTCGTCGGAAGCGTTATATCAAATTTTCCGCCTTCAAGCGCGTCCGTTCTTGCGTGAACCTGAAAATCATAGTTGTAAACCCTCACGGATATCTCTCCGACGGCTTTTGCTATAGCCTCGATTTCCTCCTGCGTATTATAGTTAAAGAAACGCGCCACAGCGCCCTTGCTTACAAGCGGGTGAGAATGATAGAGATCGTAAGTAGGAAGGTCAACTTCCTTAAGATAACGGTATGCGGGCATTTCCACGCCAATTAACCCTTCAGACAAATTTCCGGTTCCAGCTCCGCCCATGGCAACGCTCATGTACGGAAGGAATATGCAGGAGGCAACGTTCCAGGGAAGGTCGGGCTCCATATAGATTGGTATCAGGTGTATTGGAAGTTGCGCGTTGTAGACAACATAGGCGCCTTTTTTAAACACTCTGTCCTTTAACTCGTATACTGTGACGTCCCTGTTTCTCCAACCTGCGGCAGTGGTGCTGGTAAAATCAATGTAGGGACGCAGATTATATTTCCAACCCTCAACGTCAATAGTAACGTCCTCTGCAAGGCGCTTCACTTCAATACCAGCCATCAGCATACGCGAGGCAAGTTCTTCCGCGTACTCTCCCTCAAAAATGTAAGCGTAAGGACGGATACGCTCCCTTATATTATGTCCCAGCCAAGTGTAATCCACTTTAAAGAACTGGTGATCTCGCGTTCCGCTCTCGTCCTTCACAGCTTTATAATTTCCCGCCACGCCGCCTATAGCCTCAGGATCGCCTGACGCGACCTCTTTGAGAGCCTTGGTTCCGTCATATCTTACTACTGTTGAAATATCCCTTGCTCCTGTAGGGGTATACCCATTGTCAAGGTCAATTATTGTCCATTCTCTGTCCTTGACATATACCGGTCCTGGCGTAATCGTGAGAATCGGTATCTTATCGTCAGGAGTTACGGTTTTGCCCTTTTCAACCCATTCTTTTCTCATGCCCTCAATAATCGGAACCAGCTCATGTCCTCTGTTCGCAGCGGTTGTAAGAGTTGAAAGGACACAAATATATCCTGTGGCAACCCTGCGTTCCCAAATTGTTCTCCCTGAAGCCGTGTCTCCTTTGTTTTCAAAAAGCTGGCTTATCAGACCGAGCGTAGCGTTTATATTACGGCTGCTGCGAGTATTATAACCGGCTTCGGAAGTGAGGTAATACGGAGCGTCCGGGTCCCAGGCTTTGTTGTTAACCATGTGATTGGCTCTGCTGCTGCCGGTAAGCCCAGATTCCCTGTACGGCGCGCCGTTTGGAAGCTCCGCCGGCCATGGTACAGCGCCAACTGTGGTTGAGTAGTTATTATACTGCCCATGAGCAAAATAATCCGGGTCCTCGCGATATATCCCAAAATGAATGTCGTACTTTTTGCCGAATTCCGCAAGATCCGGTTCCATTATGTTATAACGAAGCGCTACAAGTTCTATCGGAACTTGAGTTATAGTTGTTCCGCTGGAGCCAATATCATGCGCGTCGACATCCGCCAGTATGCCAAAAGTACTCTGAACTGACGGGCTGATCTGATTTGCCGGGCGTTCATGAAGGTCCACGGTAAAATGCGGAAGGTAGGATGTTATCATTTTTCTCATCGCGCGGGTCACCGGAAGGTCGAGAAGCACGTTATCGCGGTTAAGGTCTCTTGCGGAAAGATCCGTGGTCCATTGAAGCGCTCGGATATCATTAGTCGATCTGTTAAAGTTCTTGACGCCGTCTGCGCAAACGCGGGGAAGTATTATTACGTTAACTTTATCAAGAAGGTCGTCATGTTTTCCATTGGCTAGGCTGTGCGCCATAGTCAGGGCGCCTTCTCCGGTACTCCATTCATTACCGTGAATGTTGCCCTGTACCCATACCAACGGCTTGCCGGTTGCGCGTAAGCCATCCGGGGTACGGTCGGCGTTGCCTTTTGAGAAAATCAGGAACGGGAATGGGAAACCTCTTGGAATCTCGCCAAGGTACTCCACCGTAAGGTTCGTTCTGGGCAAATCTTGAATGAAATCAACCATTTCAGAATGCGTAGTTGCCAAAGCACGTCCAGTAGTAGCCGGAACATTTGTTGTTGGAGCATTAAGCAAGGCGTTCCAAGCTCTTTCTTCCTCAGCTACTTTGTCTGAGTTAAAGCTTGGGGTATTCCAGATTCCCAGATCATATGATCCGCCTTTGCCTGCGCCGGCGCTGAACTCATGCTTCATGAACTCATTAAGCCGTAATGTGCTTACTGCGTCTTCCATATTTGAACTCGGGCGGGCGAATGTCGTTGACCAACTGCCTAAAAACGCGCCGCTTGCCGCTGTCCCCGTCTCATTGATGGTTCCGGGGTTTGGATCGTACGGGAAAGCAAAAGCCGCTCCTACGAACATCAGAAGCGTAACAAACACTGTAAATATTTTTCGAATTGTCATCAATAATTCCTCCATATTCTTTTTTTCTCATGCGAACATTATTTCGTTTCTAAATCAAACGTAGGCGAGGCGGCTTTTGCGCTTGAGCCGCGAAGGCGTAGATAGACCTACGTCTCGCAAGTGAAACAACACCTATCGCTCACTTAAGCTCGCTGGCGCCTCCGTCGCGCTACGCTCCTCCTGGAACAACGAAGCATACGTTTGATTTAGAACTAAATTAACTACTTTCTTCTCATAAATACCGGAATCGCAAGCAACAACAAAGCAAACAATGCAAATCCGGCGTTACAGCCTGCCTCTTCTTTCAACCAGTCTATAAGGCTCTTATGCTCTCCGGAGAACTCAATCTCAAGGTCTATGGTTTCGGATGTTCCTACTTTCATAAGTTTCACCGTCACCACTTCATCGTATGCGTCGCCGGTGAACGTTATGACAACTTCGCCGTTAACTACATTGGCTCTCCAGCCTTTGCCGCTTTGCGGCGTTACACCAACGATAATCCAGCCGTCAAGCATGGAGTTGCTTAATACTGTGGCTTTTTCGCTGAACATCTCAGGATATTTAATGCCTTTCGGAGTCTCAATGGCGTTTGGAGGAAACGCTTTAAACAGACTCCCTATCTCGCTTTTCGCCACTTCGACTATACGTACGCCGATAAGGTCGTCCCATGTCGGCAATGCACGCGCAAGAGTGCGATTGCTTCCGTCGCCTACAATCGGGCGATCATCGCTTTCGAGATCCACCGTAAACGGAACGTTTCCATGATTGGCGACCACCACGGTGGCGACATTCCAGCCCATCATGCTTGAATGCGGGGTTAGCTTCTCGTATGCGCCGTCCTTTTTAAGGACAAAGTAGTCGCTTGTGGATGTGT
>Ga0099364_10003353_pt1 | contig 24877 bp, 20 predicted proteins | sample TergutTh196P3_FD_73070 | JGI IMG/M metagenome (GOLD analysis project Ga0099364, IMG submission 73070) | Microcerotermes parvus P3 segment gut microbial communities from Pointe-Noire, Republic of the Congo - Th196 P3 | ecosystem: Host-associated > Arthropoda: Insects > Digestive system > Gut ...
ACGAACCATCGCTCGCCTGACGGCGCACAAAAACACCTTCATCATTTCAAAGATCCCTCTTGCTCTATTTTCGATTTTGTGGAGATTTGATCATCAACGCAAAATGTTCACACCGTGGGGATTCGGATGTGGAGGAGTAGTGAAGTTTATCGAAATCTGAAAAGCTGAGCCGATTGTCCACTCCCGTATAAAGACCCAATTTGACTTTACAACTAATTTAAGGTATAATTTACAACCAATGCGGCAATTTCACGCCGCATCGCTTTGCATTAAAAAACATAGCAAAAAAACCGAGGAGAAACGCAATGAAACTCAGTCAATTATTCGGTATGCGCTTTAAGGAAACCCCTGCCGACTGCCAAATCCAAAGCCACATACTCATGGTTCGCGGCGGCTACATCAAAAATGTGGGTAATGGCATTTTTTCCCTGCTGCCGCCCGCAAAGCGCATTGTACAGAAAATTGAAAACATAATCCGCGAGGAAATGAACAAAATCGGCGGACAGGAGGTGCTCCTGCCCGTGACAATGCCCGCGAGTCTGTGGAAAGAATCAGGGCGCTTCGACAGCGTAAAAAGCGAGCTGATACGCTTTCAGGATCGCGGCGGAAATGATATGGTTCTTGGCATGACCCACGAAGAAGCGGTGGTTCATCTTGCACGAAACACTGCTCAATCCTACACCGACTACCCATTCATGCTTTACCAACTCCAAACGAAATTCCGCGACGAACCCCGCGCCAGAGGCGGGCTGATTCGCGTACGGGAATTCACAATGAAGGACGCCTACTCCTTCCACACCTCCCAGGGCGATTTGGAGGAATATTATCAGCGTTGCTACGAGGCGTACCAACGGATTTTTCAGCGGGTAGGACTGCCTGAGGTGATCGCCGTCAAATCAGATTCAGGGATGATGGGCGGAAAAATCGCCCACGAATTCATGCTCCTCACTGAGGTGGGCGAGGACAGTCTTGTCATATGCGATGCCTGTGACCTGCGTTCCAACATGGAGGTCGCCGAATGCATTGTGGAGAATGCCGATGCGGCGGATGCGCCTTTGGAATGTGTCAGTACTCCCGGCACCAAAACAATTGATGAGCTTTGCGGGCTGTTTTCCGTTGGCGCGGAGAAAATCTGCAAGGCGGTAATGTACCGCAAGAGCGAGAGCAATGCGTCGGTTGTGGTGTTTATTCGCGGCGATTTGGAGGTAAACGAAACCAAGCTACGCAATTTCCTGCGCGAGGAAATCCACCCCGATACGGACACGGATAGGGACGACGTTGTCTATGGTTTTACAGGACCTGTGGGCTTTTCCGCCGATGCCACGGTGCTTTTCGATCGTTCTTTGGAGAATACCCACAACTTGATTTGCGGCGCAAACAAGGCGGATTTCCACTACAAAGGCTTCACCCCAACCCGGGATTTGACTCATTCACCAGAATATTTTGACTTCGCCAAGACATACGAGGGAGCAATTTGTCCGCTGTGCGGCAAACCCGCCATAACTATACGCAAAGGTATAGAAGTTGGAAATATCTTCCAACTCGGTACAAAATACACAAGCTCAATGAATATGCAGTATTTGGACGCAAACAGCGAGCTTCAGCACCCGATTATGGGCTGTTACGGCATTGGCGTGGGGCGGCTAATGGCATCGGTGTGCGAGGTGCGGCGTGATGGCTACGGACCCATCTGGCCCATGTCCATCGCCCCGTGGCAGGTGCATATTTGTGCCATTCGCGCAGATAATCTCCAGGTGCGGGAGACGGCGAACAAGCTTTACGCCGACCTCCTAGATATGGGCGTTGAGGTACTGTTTGATGACCGCGTAGTCAGCGCAGGAGTCATGTTCTCCGACGCGGACTTGCTAGGCGTACCCGTTAGGGTGACCATCAGCCCGAAAACCTGCACACGCGCTGTGGTTGAAGTTTCCGCGCGGGATAAGTCATTCAAAGAGGATGTTGCGGTTGATGATGCTGCTGCGTTTTTGTGCAGGTTGGTGGATGAGAGGTTACAGGGCAAGTAAATTCCTTGTTTGTTGCTATTCACTCTAGAGCCTGTCGACACGAGATAAAATGCACAGCTTTTGAGCAAATTTTGTGTCAGGCAAGAAAAATTTTTGAAAGAATACTATTCGTATTGTGAGAAAATTTTACACCGCATGGCGCAAAATCAGTCAAAAGATGGGCTTTTGGGTTTCGCGTCGACAGGCTCTGGTAATACGAGGTAATCATATGGAAAAATCATGGCGTGACAAAATAAACAGCGGGGAAATCTATTACTGTTCTGAAGCAGGATTTTTCAGGGAGCAGATAAAATGCCTGATGCTCCTGGATAAATTCAACCGCACACGCCCAAATCAGCAGAGAAAGCGGACGAAGCTCGCCAAGAGATTTTTTGGCGCCGCGGGGAAAAACCTCTATATTGAGCCGCCTCTACACGCAAATTGGGGGCGAAATACCTATTGGGGGGACAATTGTTACGCTAATTTTAACCTTACCTTGGTGGATGACGGGGAGATACACATCGGTGACGGCTGTCTCCTGGCGCCCAACGTGGTTCTTGCCACGGCTGGGCACCCGCTCGAGCCTGAACTGCGCCGAAAAGCGGCACAGTTCTCCAAACCAATCCGCATCGGCAAAGACGTGTGGATTGGCGCAAACGCCGTGGTTTTGCCTGGCGTGTCTATCGGCGACGGCAGTGTTATAGGCGCGGGCAGCGTGGTCACAAAAGATATCCCTGCTAGGGTTGTGGCGGTTGGGAATCCATGCCGGATGGTCAGGAAGATTGAGGGGTGCAGTTGATGATGCTGCTGCGTTTTTGCGCAGGTTGGTGGATGATTTAGCCTCTAATTTCTAAAAGAGTTTGCACTAATTAAAGAAAGGAGATATTTATCATGATGGCGACACTAGCGATATTTGTTCTTCCGTTTATTCCGCTATTACTGGTTGCGGATTGGGTGGCAGGGCTTATTCCAGGCGTTGAAGGACTTGAAACACTCATGGATTGGGTTTCAGAAATCATTTCTTTCATGCCCGGCGCGCTGCAGAGTATGCTGAGATCATTTAATGAATCCCTTGATCTTGGTTTGGTAATACCCGAAAAAATGCCGGACGGTAGTTGGGTTGTACCTGAATAAACTGCAACAAAACACGCTCTCGCGCTTCATAAGGAGCGCGAGAGCATCATGTTAAGTTGGCAAACGTAGGCGAGAAAACCCCGCCACTGCAAGCAAACTACAAATTCTGGAAAAAGCTAAAAGCCTCCTGCATCTTCTTGCGTGACTCCTCAACCTTGCGTTGGGATTCCTCCATAATTTCCTTAGCCTTGTCTACTTTTTCCTGGGCTTGTTTTTCAAGGGCGGCTGCCTTATTCTTTGCTTCCGCTTCAATCTCAACCGCCTTGTTCTTCGCTTCGTCAAGGAATTTCTGCGCCTCGGCTTTCAGGGTCTGCGCCTCTTTCTTTAGAGTGTCCGCCTCTTCCTTGAGCTTCTGTGCCTCTTCCTTGAGCGCTTGCGCCTCTTTCTGCGCTTTCTCACCAATACCCACGGCGCTGCCCTTGATTTCCTCCGCCTGCTTTTTTGTCTGCTCAAGCAAGGTGTTGGCATCTTCGGTCGCCTTGGCGCGGATTTTCTCCCCGCCTTCTTTGGCACAAATCAAAACCTCGGCGATAATTTTCGCCGTATGCTCAACAGTGGGATTGGATTTTTCGCTAATCTCCTGTTGGTGCTTCTCCAACCGGGCATATTCCTGACGCAGACGGGCAAGTTCTCCCTTGAGTTCCTCCTCCCGCTTGGCGGCAAGTTTGTGTTGCTCCACAATCTCTTGGAAACGCTTGCGCATCTCCTGTAGTTCCTCATCGTTAGCGGTGACTTTTTCAGTATCCGCCTCCGCCGCCTTTTGCTTCTGCGCCTGTGCCTGCATCGCGCGACTCATCTCCTGCGCCTGCTCCAAAACCGCAATTCGCTCCATGGCTTTGTTGTACTCCGACAACAAAAAGGCGATATAAGCGTCCGCCTCGCTGACGCTATATCCGTTTTCCACCATCGGAAATAGTCCTTTTCCACTCATAATCAGCAACTCCTATATAAGTTTATGCCATATTCTACCACATTTTTTGACAAAAGACAATAGTTTTTTGTTAAAAAACAGGAAAATCTCTATTAAACAACACTAAACAGATAGTCGGCGAAGTAGATGGCTATGCCCCCGAAGAACAGAACAAATGAACCGCCATAGTTTTCGAAATAGCTCTCGGCGATGGTACACAAGCTCCATGGATAAAGGAAAATTAGGGCGGCGGATGATTTTCTCTCCCGCACCAAGCGCCACAGTGTCTTGGCGTCTTCCAAAGAACAGGAGACATTACAAATCATGGACATCCCTAAATAGAGCGTCATCAAGCCGAAAACAAACTGGCTGATGCCAATCCCTCCCACAGGTAGCGCTCCGAACAGTCCCAAAAAAGTGAATCCCAACAGGAACATAGGCGCACCAATGACGAAGCAGATGAAACTGGGCAACAAACAATAGAGCAGCATACGCCAAACTGACACAGGGGCGCGCGGCGCACCGAAATCCAACGCCTCTTCTTTGCTTGTATGGTCGATGTACCTCGTGACATAGCCGTTTTTGGCGAAACTTAATTTCAGCAGTTTCGCCACAGCCCTATCCCAAAACGCTTTCATGTACGCACCGGGAAAAGTCAGTAATTTTATAATTTTTTTCAGCTTTTTCATGCGATGTCCCCCCTGCCGTTCAAGAATAGTTCTTCCAGAGCCTTTTGGCGATCCTCCGCGTTGATAATCTCATAGCCCGCTTGATTCAGCGATAGCTCCTTCATCATCTGCTTATCCTCTGTTAGATGTACCACTAAAGCCAGCAGGTATATTGCCGCCTGGGTATATTCGCTCTGCCCTGAGTTGTTGACCATCGCCAGTGCCGCCTCATAGGAGGTTTCCATTGCCGATTCAAGCTCTCCAGTGAGGAGCAATACAATAGCGGCTTGGCGGGTTACTTCTGGGTTTGCATCAGAGTTCTTTGCATATTGGGCATTGGAGTAGTCGGCATAGAGCGCCAAGGCTTCGCTGTATTTCTTCTCGCGGCGCAGCTGCTCGATGCCCAGAGCCTCGTATACGCCAGAGTCGCCGCCGTCACGCTCGGCGCGGGCAAGGGTGCGCTTAAAGCCCCTCTCATCGCCAATGACCATCTGCTCACGTCCCAGACCCAAAATAGCCTCGAAATCGTTGCGGTTTATCCTTAAGCGGCGGTTGTAGATATCAATGAGGGTGTCGTGCATATTGAGCTCACGCAACAGCGGCGCAAGGTACACTGAAAACTGCTCTATGCCCTCGTTGGAATCCATTATGGGCTTGAAGTAGTTCAGGCGGATATCGGCGAGTTCTTCCGTCAACTCACCAACATAGTTCTGCAAAATCGCCAAAAACCACAAAGGTGCCTTTGGGTTTTTACTGATGTATTCGTCAAGCTTTTCAAAGACGTAATCCCTGTCAACGTCCAGGTATTCCCCTGCCCCCGTTTCGTAATAGTGATAAAACGGCTCCATAATTTGGTTGAAGGCTCCGGATAGAGAAGTGTATTCTTTGTTCATCTCCGCAAGCGCGGCGAATTTTGATTGGGGGAACTTTGCCAAATCCTCGGGGAGAAAATTTTGGTTCACGTAACTCCCAGCGCCGGAACGGGAAATTCTCGCGTATGTACGCAAAAAGTGGTAATCGACGCCCCTAAACGCGCTGAAATCAAACCACCCTGTGACCTTTTCCTGCACATCGTTCATTTCCGTGATCATCTGTTGGTAAGAATTTGCAGCTTCCGTGTATCTCCCTTGAGCGCGCAGCATAATCGCCTGTGTGTTCAAGCTTAACGTCGGCGTAAACAGCATGAGAATGATTGAACAGAGCATGGAAGTCAGGGTGATTATTGTAACGATTAGATAGGTTATGGGGCGGTTTTTTTGTTTTTTCATAAATTCACCTGTTTTCTGATAGTTGGCTTGTTAATAATTGAAAGTGGAAAGCGGATGCATCGCACAACTTTCCACTTTATTATTTATCTTTAAAATGGCGGCAAAATCTCTTTGGTCTGCGGCTCGTTCTCTGAGGGAGAACCTGCCGAATCCGGAATTAGCTTGGCGCGGACGGTGAATTCCTCCTTGGTGAAGTCCCGGTAAACACGCACCAAATCGAGCTTCAGTTCATCTCCCGGCTTACCGCTCTGGATAATCTCCAAGAGCAAATCGGGCTTGTCGAGCTTCTTGCCGTTCACCGCAACAATAAGGTCGTTCACCTGAGCCTCGGTGTTTATCAGCTCACTGGCGGGGTCGATTCCGCGAATAATCAACGAACCTGCGGGCAAGTCCATCATCTGCAGTACACGGCTGTATTCACTGCTCTGGGACGCCTCCATATATTCAATACCCAATCTAGCGCGGTCAGGAACCATGCCGTGGGCGATGATTTTGTTAATAATTTCCTTTGCAGGTGTGGAGGGTACCACAAATCCCATGCCCTCAATCTCGGAACTTACCAGTTTCAGGGAAATTATGCCAATGACCTGCCCATAGTTGTTAATCAGCGGACCGCCGCTATTCCCCGGATTCACAGCCGCATCAATCTGTATCAAGCTCATCTCGTTTTCACTGCGCATCTCACGACCCACGTTGGAAACGACTCCCGTGGTGACCGAGCCGAAAAAATCCATGCCTGCGGGATTGCCCATGACCCATATAGTTTCACCCCGGCGCACCACATCGGAATTGCCGAACTCAGCGGCGGCAAGCCCCGTTTTTTTAATACGCAAAACACCTAAATCCGTGCGCTTGTCGTAGCCAACAATCTCGGCGTCCACTTGAGTGCCGTCCTCAAACTGCACTTTGACGCTGTTGCCGGGGATGTCAATGACGTGGGCGGCGGTGATTACGTAGGTGTGCTTACCCTCTTTGTCCTCACCCATAATGATGCCCGTAGCACTGCCCACAGAATTGGAACTGCGGCTACTGAAAAGCACGATGCCAACTACCGATGGTTGGAGCTTCTCCACAATCTGTGTCCCCGTCAGTATCTGTCCCGCTTCCGCAGGGGGCACGACCTGTAAAGGGGTTTCATGGATTGTCATTTGTGTGTCGTCCCTTGTGGGGGGTGTATCTTTAGTAAGCCAGTCGATAGCCAAAAACAACCCTGTGAGTGCAATGGTTATCGCCAACAAAACCGCCAAAACTGTCAAGCCCTTGTAGCGTTTTTTGGGCCTAGGCGGGGACGGCGGCATTGTTCCGTAAGGCGGCGGGGCGTATGGCGGCACTGAACCTGCGGGGTGTTGGGGCAATGGCGCGGGGTTTAAGGTGTTGCCCGTAAACGGCGCGGCTCCCCCTGAATTGGGGTACACAGACTCTGTATTGCCCCCTTGGGACATATTACCGCTCTGTACACCTGATAAGATGTCCTCATGCTTTTGGGCAGTGACATTCTCCCCGTCTTGCTCTGGAGCAAACTCCGCCCTCATGGCGTTCTCCTGCGCCTTGTCGGAATTCACCTCGTCAGTCGCCGCCGCTAAAGGCGCGTCCATGTCGCGGTATGGAATAGGTGGCGGATTTTCCGCGCTGTTTGGTGTCTGACCGTAAATATTCTCGTCCATGATGTTCTCCTTTAACTTTATAGGATGGTAATATTATAGCAAGGTAATGTGTGAATATATTGGTATGAATATGAAAACTGAGTGAAAAAGAGTAGTTAGGGTACACAATTGAGCAGAGCAATCATCATTTTGGTATCATCAATCCTAATAACTCATTTCGGTAGCCAAAACGTGAACTCAGCGAACTGGTTTTCCGTGCTTTCGGCGTAGATTTTTCCGCCGTGGAGATCCACGATGGTCTTGACGATATACAGTCCCAACCCCGCACTTTTGGTGTCATAGCTGCGGCTTTGGTCGACTTTATAGAAGCGCTCGAAAATGTTTGAGAGATCCTTTTTCTCAATACCATCGCCGCTGTTGCGAATCGTCACGTAAACCTTGTCGTCCTCTTCCCAAGCGCGAACGCCCAAAGTGCCGCCGCCGTTAACAAACTTCACCGCGTTGTCGCATAGATTGTACACCACCTGACTTAGCATATCCCTGTCGGCGGAAACCCACACACTCTCACTGGTGAGTTGCTCGATGCCCTCAACTGTGACATCTTTTTGCTCAATGAGGCGTTCAAAGTTCAAAAGTGTCGTCAACAGCAGTTCCGATAGGTCAAAGGGCTTGGGACGCATATTCAACTCCCCTGCCTCAATACGGCTCATGTTGAGCATACCCGTCACAAGGCGGGACAGACGTTTAATTTCGCCGGACACAATGCCCAAGTAGTGGGTGTGCTTGGGCGGCGGGATAGTACCGTCCAAAATCCCCTCGATGAAGCCGCCGATAGAGGTCATGGGGGTCTTGAGTTCGTGGGAAACGTTCGCCACAAAGCTGCGCCGAGTTTGCTCCAGTACGGACAAGTCCTGCGCCATGGCGTTGAAAGACTCCACAAGGGCATAAAGCTCGTCGGGGTGACGGCGGTTTTTCCGCTTCTTCTTGGAGCTTTTACTCTCTTTTTCCTTTTCGCCGGGACGTTTTTTCTTGGGTTTCTTTTTGTTGCGGTAGTAAACGCGAATACTGAAATCTCCAACAGAATATCTGCTCGCCGCGTGCTGCATATCCAAAAGAGGTTTGGTAAGTCTATATGACAAAAAAGCAATCACTCCAACAAGGAGCAATAATGACACCAAAACCGCGCCGATAAACCGCACGGTGACGTCTTGGATATAGGAGCGCAGCCCTTGAGTTAGGGGCGCACTGGCGAACACAACGCCGTTTATCTCGCCGTTTGCGCCGGTTTCCATGGGATCGGAGGCGAAATAGCGGTTCTCGCTGAACATACCGCCAAAGTCGTTAAGTCCGCTCAACGGTCGCTGCAAAGCTCGCTCCATCAGTTCAGGAGGGATGACATGGCTCTGGTGCACTGTCCGACAGCGGTTGCTAACAAAGCTGAAACCCAACTCGTCCACGGTGAGCATATCCGAGCAGTATACAACCTCGCCCTCAAGGTTTGCGATAAAAACATCGGTGAGGACATATTGGGTGGGGAGGGTGGAAAACTCATCGATGCCTGTATTCAGGGTGTTGGCGGTTTCCGTGAGAACATAGAGGAGCAGACTTTCTTTTAATTCAAAGCTAGTTTCCGGATTGTTGCCGAAAATCTGCACCGCGCGTTCCTCAATGCGCTGAACATTTTCACTCAATTGCGAAAGTTTTTCGTCGGACCAAAACTGTGCGATTGTTACAATAAACGCCGCGCCTAAAATGAAAAAGCTCGTCAGAAGCAACGTGCTCAGGGTGATTGCGTAACGTTTGAAAAGCCCGGACTTGACAAAACTCGCCCGCCGCATCGTGTGACTGCGGGGCTTGCGCTGCATTGGTTGTTCGTTGTCCTGCTTTTTTCGTTTCATTAATTACCTTTACATACTAGAGCCTGCCGACACGAGAGTAAAAAACTATCTTTTGGCTAATTTTGCGCCATGCGGCGTAAAATTTTCTCACAATACGAAAGTATTCTTTCCAAAATTTTTCTTGCCTGACACAAAATTCGCTCAAAAGCTGTCCATTTTATCTCGTGTCTACAGGCTCTAGATTCCAGACAGTAAAAACACTAGGTTAGTTTTTCGCGAGGGACGCTGTCTGCACCGTCCCGGGTTGTGTTTCTGCGTATCACCGCACACCTAGCAGGGAACAGAAGCTTGCCGTCCCCACATTGAATCCGAAACCTAACTGCGTGTTTCAAACTTGTAGCCCACGCTCCAAACGGTTTTCAGTTCCCATTTGTCGCTGACACCCTCAAGCTTTTCACGCAGACGCTTCACGTGTACGTCAACAGTGCGGCTGTCGCCATAGTAGTCAAAGCCCCACACCTCGTCAAGGAGTTGGTCGCGGGTATAGACGCGGTTAGGATTACTTGCAAGGTGGAAAATCAGCTCCAGTTCTTTTGGCGGAGTGTCCACTCGTTTGCCGTGTACAAGCAGTTCGTAATTGGTCAGGTTCACCGAGAGGTTCTCAAAACGCACCTCTCTCACGTCGCCGGTTGTGGGAACTTTCGTCGTGCGGCGCATAACCGCTTTAATTCGCGCCAATACCTCCTTGGGTTCAAAGGGCTTGACGATGTAGTCGTCCGCACCAAGCTCAAGCCCGACGACCTTGTCGAAGACCTCGCCTTTAGCGGTAAGCATGATGATTGGCACCTCACTGAACTTGCGCACCTCGCGGCAAACGCCCCAACCGTCAAGCTTGGGGAGCATGATGTCAAGGAGCATTAGCGCGGGGTCGAACTCGCGGCAGGTGTCCACCGCCGATTCGCCGTCATTGGCAATCTCAACAGTGTAACCCTCTTTCTCTAAATAGAGCCGCAAAAGTTCACAGATATTGGTGTCGTCGTCCACAACAAGAATTTTTTCCAGTGTCATGATGTTTTCCGCCTTTCATTTTATAAAAAGTGTAAAGTATTTTACGCGCCAAATTTTTTTCTTCACTTCTCAACTGCTCAATCGGACAGTTGAACTGCGCCTTGCAGTTTTCCAGTTCCTAAAATCTATTATCTGCTTTTACTTTGGTTTTAGTCTTTTTCTTCCTGCCACCGGCACCGACTTTACTCTTGAAGCCCAGTGCCATATGCTCCGCTTCCTGCTTTTTCTGGTCGATGATGAACACAGTCACAGCGGTGGAGAGGGCGAGAAAGCCTCCGGTGAAGTATATCCAGCGGTTGTCCGCCTTGAGGTACGCCATAACGGCGGCAAAGCCCTCGGGCTTGGGCGCGGCTTTTTGTTGGAACATACCCGCAATCATGCTTGTATCTATGGGACTTGCGGTGAAAACACCCACAACAGGGGCAAACAAATCACTGCCAAAAAGCTCGGGGAGTTGTCCCTCGTCAACCACCTCCATGGGCGGGATATACGCGGCATGGGAGGGCGGTTCCGGCTCCGGGGTGCTAGGCGGCGTGTTGACGTTGGATACGGGCATATCCAACATAGATGACACCGCTTGGGCCGCCGAGTAAAGGCTCTGTACCAGTCCGACCTCGTTTTCAGGCGGGTCGTCAATACCTTGGAAAATGTTGAAGATATACACGCAGGTTTGGTTGATACCCTTGTCCTTGTCTTTGTAATTCACCCAAAATTCAACATACTGCTCCTGGAGTTCAGGCTCAAGGTCAATGCGCACAGCCCGTCCGACAGGAACCTTCTCTCCGTTTACTTTTAATGTAACATTCTTTGTGAAGCCCACGGGGTTCATCAGGGGTGCGTATGAAAAGGCGGAGATGTACATTTCACTGCGCTTGTAGTTCAGTTGCACGTCGTATTGATACACATCGGAGTAAAAATCCCGTCCGTTACTGTTATTGGATGCGTTACGCCTATTGCCGCCGCTTCCGAACATGGCACTTATGGAGTTAACAAAGTTTGATTGCCCCAGTTCGAAGTAGTTCAAAATCAGGCACTGGTCAAAAAGCTGTATATCCGTCATTTCCGGGATTTTGTCGATGATTTTCTGACTGCCCCGCTCTTTAATCATTGTTTCCAAAACTATGCGGGCAATGGCGTCGGCACGTTGGTCAAAGTCCTCAATCTGTAGGGCATCCATGATCGCCCCCGGCTCGCACATCACGCCCCAATAGAGGAATAATTCCGCGACAAGCTCATAGACCTCCAACTGCTCCTCACTCATGCCCCCCAAATCGGGGACATCTGCCGCTCCCGCGTCCTTGGCAATCGCAACAGACATAGCGGACATGATCTCTAAATCAGTGGCATCTGCGTCCATAACAATGCCCTGGGTTTCCAAATATACCCGCATGACGGCAGTGACCAACCCGTTGAGGGTGACTATGTTCATCAGGGGATCCTCGCCTAGCACTGCCATGTCAAAGCGTTCGCCCATGTAAGATTTGAGGATAGTGACTGCCGCCTCCTCGAACCACACCCCTGCGGGGATTGTAATCTCGCTTATGCCGAATACGGCATGGGCGAATTCATAACGCAGGGAGAGGTAGAGCAAGGTGGTCATTTGGCTGTCGTAGTCACCTAAGTCCGCGTTTTGGTCGGGGAACACAATGCCGTATTCGTCCTCCAACCAGACACGCTGTTCATATTCACTCGCGCCGATACCCAGAGTTTGCATACCGATTTGCACCTGTTGGAACACGTACATGAATTCGTTGAACATGGCGATTGGTTCTTTTGAGGAACCTAAAATTTCAAGGAAATATTTGACTTCTTCTTTGAAGCCTGTGTAGGTGGTGGAAAATGGGTAGTCGTCGATTGGTTCAAGGCTATTATATAGTAAGGCGTTGACGGATTCGCGTATAAAAACATCCTGCAGCCAGGCGTAGCTACCCTTGGATGGATCCCGGGCGGTGCTTTCCTCGCGATCGCCGAATTGCCCTGTCAGAATGCGGAAATTATTTGGGACATCCAGTTTTTGCTTTGCGGATGCGGAGAAAAGAGCCATGCTGAAGAGCAAGGCAACACAAGCAAAAGCGGCTATGCAGCGGGTAATTTTTTTCACTATTCGCACCGTGTACGAGAGAATGGGCACAGAAAAAGTTTGTGGAAACTTTTGTGCCTGACTCTCGTGTCCTTTCCTTATGTATATTTTAAAGCTTTCGCACCCCAACAAAGAGGGGTACACTGCCCCGATGATGCTTACTCCAAGATTGTAGCATATTTTCGCGATAATTGCAAGCCGCCGCCGTGAATAGAGAGAAAATTTACAGCTTATTCACCAATTTCAAGGAGGGAGGATACAGGCGTGAGGTCTGATATCTCATATATCCTCATTCTTCCGTCCCCTCCAAGGCACTCAAGCTCACAACTTTCCCGTCCTCGCCAAGGCGCATGACCTTGACGCCCTTACCGGGACGGCTAGCAAGGCGAATCTGTGCCGCCAAAATACGTATCAATACGCCGTTGTTGGAAACCAACAAAAGCTCATCGTCGGGGTTGATGACGGCGATTGCCGCCACGTCGCCGTATTTGTTCACGTGGTAATTTTTGAGTCCCAAGCCGCCGCGGCTCTGCAGGCGGTAATCACTGGGCAGACTGCGCCGCCCAAAGCCCGTTTCACTTACGGTTAGTATCTCTTTACCGTCGGCAATCGCGCCGAAGCCCACCACGCTGTCGCTCTCACGCAGGCGAATGGCACGAACGCCCCGCGCCGTGCGTCCCAAAAGCCGCGCGTCGCTCTCTGAAAAGCGGATAACCATACCCTTTTTCGTCGCCAAAATCAGCTCTTCGCCGCCGTTTGTAAGCTGTACCCAGGCAAGCTCATCTCCGTCATCAAGATTGATTGCGCGAAGCCCGTTCTTGCGAACATTTTTGTATTCCTCAAGGGCGGTGCGTTTGATGACACCCTGCACAGTCGCCATGGCAACATTCAGCCCCTCCTGTTCCTTGGGCAGGGGAAGCATAACCGAAAGTCTTTCATCGCTTTCAAGCATGAGCAGATTCACTGCGTTCATGCCCTTTGCGTTGCGGCTGCCTTCAGGGATTTCATAGCCCTTGAGCCTGAAAACTCTGCCCTTACTGGTGAAGAACATAACATAATCGTGTGTGGAACCTGTGAAGATGGTACGGGTGGCATCCTCCTCACGGTGAGCCATTCCCACTATGCCCCGCCCGCCCCGGTGTTGGGTCTGGTAGGTTTCCGCAGGGACGCGCTTAAGATAACCCATGTTACTGAGCGTAAACACGCAGGTTTCTTCAGGGATGAGATCCTCAATGTCCACCTCGCCGCTGACGTTTTGAATTTCCGTACGGCGTGGGTCGCGGTATTTCGCGCTGATTGCACAAAGCTCCTCTTTAACCTTGGCGAGGATGTTGGCTTCTGATGAGAGCAGCTCCAAAAACGCGGCAATCAACTCCTGAAGTTTGGCAAGCTCCTCCTCAATTTTTGCCCGCTCAAGTCCTGTCAACTGACCGAGGCGCATCTGTACTATCGCTTGTGCCTGGGCGTCGTCGAGTCCAAAACGCTCCATCAAGCCCGCCTTGCCTTCAGGGATACTCTTTGAGGCGCGTAAAAGAGCTATGACCTCGTCAATGTAATCAAGGGCGATGAGCAAGCCGTCAAGGATGTGAGCGCGCTCCTGTGCCTTGCGAAGGTCGTGGTTAGTGCGGCGGGTAATAACCTGGCACTGGAACTTGATATAGCTTTCGAGCATTTGGCGCAGGGTGAGGATTTTTGGCTCTCCATCCACAAGCGCCAACATATTCATGCCCACGGTAACCTGCATTTGTGTCAGGGAAAACAGCTGATTTATCACCACCTGCGCATTCGCGTCCCGCTTGAGGGTGACCACCATGTCCATGCCCTCGCGGTTGGAGTAGTCGTTTACGTCGGCGATACCCTCGATGCGCTTTTCCTTGACCAATTCGCCGATATATGCACAGAGTCTTGCCTTATTTACTTGGTACGGCAGTTCATTGACGACAATCTTGTAGCGTCCGTTTTTGTCCTCGGTAATCTCCGCGCGGGCGCGCAAAATCACCTTGCCTTTACCCGTGGCGTAAGCGGCGCGGATACCGCTCTTGCCCATTATGATGCCCTGGGTTGGAAAGTCGGGACCCGGCAGCACCTCCATCAGTTCCTCAAGACCCGCCTCTGGGTTGTCAATCAAGACACAACAGGCATCAATAACCTCTCCCAAATTGTGGGGCGGGATATTAGTCGCCATGCCCACGGCAATACCTGCCGAGCCGTTTACCAAAAGATTTGGGAAGCGTGAGGGCAGTACTATGGGTTCTTTCAGGCGGTCGTCATAGTTGGGGGCAAAATCCACGGTTTCTTTGTCAATATCTGTTAAAAGTTCCAGTGAGAGCTTGCTCATGCGGCTCTCTGTGTAACGATATGCCGCAGGGGAGTCGCCGTCAACGGATCCAAAGTTGCCGTGACCGTCCACGAGCATATAACGCATTGACCATTCCTGGGCAAGACGAACCATCGCGTCATAGACCGACGCGTCGCCATGGGGGTGGTAGCGACCCAAAACAGAACCGACTGTGTCGGCGCACTTGCGGTAGGGCTTGTCCGGATAGAGGGAATTCTCGTACATGGTGTAGAGAATGCGCCTGTGGACGGGCTTCAGACCGTCGCGAACGTCGGGCAAGGCGCGGGCAGTGATTACGGACATGGAGTAGTCCAGAAAGGATTTTCGCACCTCTGTACTGATGTCCACAGGAATTATTTTTTGCAAATCCAGTGTTTCTTCGGTGAATGCCATTTATTTGCTCCTAAATTATTGTAGGAATGTACGGACAAAGAAAGTCATACGCTCTCACCGTATATTATAACATTTTTTACCTTGGTACGTCAAATTTGCGCACATCCTACGGGCAGAACTTGCGTGCGTTTTTTTAATACGATTTGACAACCGTGAGCAGTTCTATCTCTCACCCGCGCAACATAATATTCCATAAACCGAATAAGGAAAGGGTCGGAAGATATGGATTTTAAGGTTGCCGAACAAACAATTGGCGTGAGTGCGCCGCTTTTTGAGGGACGGGGCGAACAGGCAGTGGATGCGGATTTGACATTGCCCGAATATTGCCCGGACGCTTTGCGCCTGCTCAAATGTCAGCTTTTGCCCGGAGTGCGCTCGGTGCAAATCAGCGGCGAGCGGGTCATTGCCGACTGTAACGCCGTCATGCGCATAATTTACTGTGGTGAGGACAAACGGGTACACTGCTACGAGCAAAACTACCCATTCACCCAAGAGGTAGTCGTCCCCGAACTAAACGCCGAGGACTGCGCCACTGTCAGCGCGGAAACAAGCTATGTCAACTGCCGCATCGTAAGCCCGCGCCGAATGGACATCCACGGCATGGTACACTGCCTTTTCCGCGTACGCCGCCGCAAAGAACAGGCGGTTATCAGCGGGGCGACAGGCTGTGGGGTACAGATTAAGACCGCCCCTTGCCGTGTTGTGTCCGCCGCAGGAGAGGCTGCAAAGAGCTTCCCCGTCACAGAGGTGGTGGAGTTGGCGCAGGACGCTCCTCCTGTACGCCAAATTTTGCACACCCACAGCACGGCTCTTGCAAGCGACATCAAAACAATCAACGGCAAGCTGCTTTTTAAGGGTGAGCTGCAGCTCAAGGTGATTTATCTCCCAGACAGCGACTCCGACGAGCCTGCCGTTTTGGATTACGCAATACCCATCAGCCAGATCGTGGAGGTGGCGGGCATTGACGAGGACTGTACACATGAAACAGTGCTGAGCGTGCCGTCTCTGGAGCTTGTGCCCCGGGCGGATACCACCGGAGAGCGGCGTTTGCTAGACGTTAACGCCTGTGTCAACGCGGACATCCGCGCCATGCGTGAGCTTGAGCTGCCAGTTACTATCGACGCCTACAGCACTCAATACGAACTAGAAATTGAACAGCGCAGCATGGAATTTTTACAGCCCATTGAGCGCATAAGTGAGAAAATCACCTTGAGCGAGAGCATTTCTGTTGCGGGTGGCGTCAGTGAAATACTGGGGATTTGGAGTGCGGAACCCACGCGTGAAGCTGCCGCCCAAGGCAATGAACTGGGGATATCGGGCTTTGTTCCCCTACAGGTGCTCTATATTGACGGGGGCGGCGAGATTGCCTTTGCTGAAAAGCAGGTGGATTATCGTTTTAGGCGCAGTTTGAACGAAGATGTACAGCGTCTGAAATCCAGTCCTCAAGCGACGCTCTTGAGCCTTGACTACAACAAAAACACAAGCGCCGACATTGACATTCGCGCCGTAATCGAGCTCAAGGTCAACGCCTATGATATGCGCGAGCGGCGGGTGATTGTGTCCCTGAATCCCGACGAAAATCAACTGAAATCCGACGACGCACCCCCACTGACCCTTTATTTTGCCGACAGCGGTGAAACAATCTGGGATATCGCGCGGTACTACAACACCACAGTGGAGGCAATAAGCCTTGAAAATGCCCTGTCGGGGGATATACTCACGGAAAATCAGATGTTGCTTATAACGCAATAGAAGTGGAGGATACACAATGGAAAACCAATTAGACGAACTCATGAACGAAACGCTTATTGAAGAAGAAGCCTACGTTTTCCCGGAACCTGACGAAATCGAGGAAATCCCAATGGCGAGCGTTTCCCCGGCGGTGGCTGACGAGGAGATAGCCGAGGCGCCTGCATTAAGCTCCCCGCCGCCCCCTGTAGCCAATTCCACCGCCCCTTACAGTATATACAAGGACATCGCCAAGCGCACCCAGGGAGATGTCTATGTGGGTGTGGTGGGTCCCGTTCGTACGGGGAAATCTACCTTTGTGCGCAGGTTTATGGACACCTTAGTCATACCCAACATGAGCGAAGAATATCGAGTACAGCGCGCAAACGACGAGATGCCGCAATCCTCAAGCGGTCGGACAATCATGACCACTGAGCCGAAGTTCGTCCCTGAAAAGGCGGTAAAGATTGACCTGCCCGAGCAGTCACAGCTCAAGGTGCGGCTCATTGACTGCGTGGGTTATATCGTCCCGTCCGCTTTGGGCTATATCGAGGGCAATCAGCCCCGGATGGTGCGTACCCCCTGGTTTGACGAGGAGATACCCTTCAACATGGCGGCGGAAATCGGCACTCAAAAGGTCATCAGTGAACACAGCACTATCGGCGTGTTGGTCACAACTGACGGTTCGATTACCAAGGGGAGTATCCCCCGCAGTGAATATGAGGAGGCGGAGGAGCGTGTCGTCGCCGAGTTGAAGGCAATCGACAAGCCATTTGTGGTATTGCTCAACTGCAAAAATCCCCATACAGACCAGGCGCGGGACTTGGCGGCGCAGTTAGAAGAAAAATACCGCGTGCCTGTTATGCCCATAAACTGCATGGATGTAACACAAGACGAGATTAGGGAAATTTTGGGGCAGGTGCTTTTTGAGTTCCCTATTAAGGAAATCGCGCTTGATTTGCCCCGCTGGGTGGCGCGGTTGGAGAGATCCCATTGGCTGAGGAGTGCGTGTTTCAAAGCCTTTGCGGACAATGCCCGCGGGATACGCCGAGTGCGTGAGGTCAAGGAGATGGCGCAGATGTCCTGCAACGGTGAGCATATCCGCTGCGCCGCTGTGGCAAGCATGGATTTGGCGCGTGGCAGCGCGCGAATTGAAGTGAAAATGGCGCAGGATCTTTTCTATCGCGTTCTTGCGGAAAGCACGGGATTGGACATCAAAAACGAGCAGGATTTGATGGACTCCATGCGATCACTGGCGCAGGTCAAGAGCAAATATGAGCGGGTCGCCAATGCTATGCACGAGGTGGAGCAGACTGGTTACGGTATTGTGCTGCCCTCTCTCGATGAGTTGAGCCTTGATGAGCCGGAGATTATGCGCCAAGGCGGGCGTTACGGCGTACGTCTGCGTGCAAGCGCGCCGTCCATCCACCTGATGCGTGCAGATATTACTACCGAGGTCGCGCCGATTGTGGGTAGCGAGAGCCAGAGCGAGGAGCTTGTTCACTATCTGCTTAAGGAGTTTGAGGAGAACCCTGCTGAGATTTGGGAGAGCAACATTTTCGGCAAGAGCCTGCACGAGCTTGTCAACGAGGGCTTGCACAACAAACTGTACCGAATGCCATCAGATGCGCGGGTGCGAATTCAGGAAACTTTGGAGAAGATTATTAATGAGGGAGCCAGTGGGTTGATTTGTATCATTTTGTAGGGTAGGCATAAAAAGCACCGCCGAAATGGTGGTGCTTTTTTAACCTAATTTGCTTTCTCATCTTGTCAAATTTTACGAGTGAGGGGAGAATTGTCTCAAGCAAAATAGAACAGAGGATTATAGTCTCCTAACTTGAAAATCAACTGGTCTTTGCGGTGTATTCTCCATCTGACTTCGTCAAAAATGCTCGTAATACAAAAGTATTACTCCGCTTTTTTACTTAACCGTAACCTTACAGGTAGCAGTTTTGCCGTTGAATGTTGTGACAGTGATATTGGTTGTACCCTTTCGCTTTGCGGTGACTCTTCCTGTGGTTTTGTCGACAGTTGCAACCTTTTTGTTAGAAGATGTCCAAGTCATTTTGTTGCTAGCGGCGTTTTTGGGCAAGATTGCTGTCAAGTCTATTTTCTTTCCTTTGTTGACTGTCGCCTTTTTCAGGGCAACGCTTTTAGGGGCTTTTTTAACAACAAGGGTGTACTTTGCGGTTTTACCGTTACTTTTTGCTTTGATTATCGTTGTCCCTGCCTTAAGGGCGATCACCTTGCCGTTTTTGTTTACTGTGGCGACGGTTTTATCTGAGCTTGTGTATTTTACTGTTTTATCCACCGTTTTGTCTGGGGTGACATATCCCTTGCGGGTATGTTCTTCACCTACTCCCAAGGTTAACTGCTTGTTGCTTTTGAAGCTGACGCTGATTCTCTTCTTTGCCTGCGTAGGGGTAAGCAGTTCAACGGTGAATGATGTTTGGATCTTGGTACCCTTTAACCTTACCTGCACTGTATTTTTGCCGAGCGTTAAAGGTAAACTTGCCCATTTTCCATCGAAATCGTTTTCGACTTTCCATTTTCCATTACCGACTCTACACTCTAGCGTATAACCTGTCGCTACGCAAAAGGCGGTACGTACTGGTACTTTTTCTTTTGTTCCGTCTTTGTAAGTAATCTCAAACTCAAGAAATCCATTATCTGGAGAAGACACAAAGTAGTTTTTCTTCTTGCTCTCCTGGATAAAATAAGGATTTTTGGGTGAAGCAACCTTAATTGACTTTACATCGACATTTTTTATAGCGTCCTTAGCCTTAAAAACTCCGTTACGGCTTTTGTCCCCAGGGAAGAGATTTGTCATATAATACTTTTTACCCGCAGTTAGCTGCACAATTGCTCCATGTGAATAGTAAAAAATGCATTTAACGTTGCCACCGGCATAGCTTTCATAATGAAAATCTTTTCTGTCGCTGATACAATATCCATAACTAATTCGATACCGCCCGGTAGTAGGCGCCGTAAATGTTAGGACATACGGCTTAGTTTCCGCCGTGGAAGTCAGCGGCAATCCCGCTAACATTCCGAATGCAAGCACCATTGCTAGCAAAACGCTTGTAAGTTTCTTCATAAAATCTGCCTCCAAAAAATTTTTAATCCTTGAGGTTAATACACCTCGATATATATTATACAACACGCTACAATAAATGTCAAGTATTTTTAAGGCGGTTGTAAGAATGGATACGATAACGGTAGGAAAGGTCATCAAACGATACAGAGAAAACAAAAAATTGTCGCAAGAGGTGTTGAGCGGTCTTGCGTGTGTGGATAGAAGCCATTTGAGTAAAATAGAGTTGGGAATAAGAAGTCCAACAATAACAGTTCTCAATAAGCTTGCTGATGCTCTGGGTGTAAATCCAAGCGATATACTGCGTGATGTTGAAGCAGAAACAAAAAGGTGCTAAAGAACTTTTAACCACACCCAAACAGGGGTGTTTTTTGCTATTTTCTGCGCTATATTATAGAAAGGATGTGTGGAAAATGAAGCTTAATACAACAGAAAAGCGTTTTTGCCAAATCTACGCCGAAACCGGCGACCACCGCGCCGCCGCCGCGAAAACCAACATCGAGGATGGGCGCAAGCTCCTGGAGCGTACGGAAATTCGTAGGGAAATTACACGTTGGGAAAAATTGAACCGCTCGCGACAAACTCAGGTGACAACGGGGATTGCGCGGCTCGCCTTTGGCTCGGTTACGGACTGCGTTCGCCTACTTTTTGCCGAAATGCCCCCCGCCGCCGAAGAGTTGGAGCGCATGGATCTGTTCAACATCAGCGAAATCAAGCGACCCAAGGCGGGAGGCTTGGAAATTAAGTTTTTCGACCGCCTGAAAGCCTTGGAACTGCTTGCAGCACAGTCTGGTGAAGAGCAGGACGCGCTTGGCGGATTTTTAAAGGCGTTGAAAGATTAGGGAGCAAGAGGTTGTATACCGGGATATAATTTTTGTGTGCTGTTTTATTGCTTTTTCTGTTTAAGTGGTGTATAATAAAGGCGGTTCACATCTTAATATACAACGAGGCAAAGATGAATTTTCAAGGAATTACCTGCGACGCACTGCTCCTCTTGAGCGAAAATCGTCTGCAAAACAGCCGCGAATTCTATGAGGAAAACAAAGCGGTAATCCAACTTCAGGCGATTGAGCCAATGCGCCAACTCGCCGCCATTGCGGGGGCTTTTCTCCAGGAACACGACGAGAAAATCTCCGTCCTGCCAACGCGAATGGTGTCCCGCTTGCGGCGCGATACCCGCTTTAGCAAGGATAAAACCCTCTACCGCGACAACCTCTGGCTCTTCGTTAGGCGCGACAAAAACGCCTACCCCCTTCACCCGGGTTTTTGGTTCGAGATGTTCCCCAACCGCTCTTGGCAGGGAGTGGGTTACTGGCACCAACCGCCTGCCTTTTTGGCGTTTTTCCGCCAGTGGATTTACGACAATATGGATCCGTTTTTGGCGGCACTGCATAGCGCCAACAAGGCGGGCTACAGCCTGTACGGCGATGACTACAAACGCCCAAAGCCTGCTCCTGCACCCGATTATCCCGATGCTTTGACCCCTTTTCTGATGAAAAAAGCGGTGTATTTCGCAAAGTGGAATGACGATGTGAGCCAACTCACCCAACCTGATTTTGGACGGAAACTATGTAAGTCTTACTCTCAACTTTTGCCGTTATACGACTGCCTTAAAAACGCAGCAGAAGCGTATTTGCGGGAATTTCCCGACGGTGCGGACAAGCTAATTAGGGAGAGGTAATTATGGCATTCACAATCGGCGACAGGATAAAATTGACAATTTTCGGGCAGAGTCACGCCCCCTCAATCGGCGGGGTTATCGACGGTCTGCCTGCGGGTGAAACAATAGACTTGGACGCGGCGACAGCGTTTCTTGCGCGGCGCAGTCCGGGGAAATCCCCCCTTGCAACAGCACGAAAAGAAACGGATGTGCCGAGGGTTATCGCGGGTTTAGCCGACGGCAAAACCTGCGGCGCCCCCTTAGCGTTCTTCATTGAAAACCACGATACTCGCTCTAAAGACTATGATCTTTTTCGCGCTCAACCCCGCCCATCTCACGCGGATTTTCCCGCAATACTCAAGTACGGCGACGCCCACGACATACGCGGCGGCGGTTTTTTCTCCGCGCGGCTCACTGCGGCACTGTGCTTCGCGGGAGCAATTGCGCTGCAAATTTTGGCACGTCGGGGTATCGTCATCGGCGCACATATCGCCCGTGCGGCGGGCATTGCCGACACGCCATTTGATCCAGTCAACCTAACAAAAGAGGATTTTTCGTCACTCAATGATTTCCCTGTTATTGACAAAATCCAGGGAGAAAAAATGCAGAAAGCGATAATCAGCGCAAAGAAGGACGGCGACAGTGTGGGCGGCGTTGTGGAGTGCGGCATCATTGGTTTGCCAGCGGGACTTGGAGAGCCGATTTTTGACTCAATGGAGAGCCAACTCGCCCGTATGCTTTTCGCTATCCCCGCCGTGAAAGGCGTTGAATTCGGCACAGGATTTGCCATCGCCGATATGATGGGCAGCGCGGCAAACGACGTGTACACAGAGCCTCAGGGCGATAGCTTGCGGACACTCACCAACAATAACGGCGGCATTTTGGGTGGTTTGAGTACGGGAATGCCATTGATTTTCCGCGCGGCGTTCAAGCCCACACCCTCAATTGCCCGCAAGCAAAATACCTGGAACACCCACAGCGGGAAACAGGAAACTTTGGTGATTCCCGGTCGCCACGACCCCTGTGTTGTGCTTCGCGCTGTGCCTTGCGTTAAGGCGGCGGCAGGGATTGTTGTTTTGTCCTGTTCTACAGTCTAGCAACTTCCCTCATAATCTCCACTCCCCGCAAAATCTGCTCATCAGAGGGTGTGGAGAAATTCAGGCGGATACAGTTTGTCGTGTCTGCGGTGTCGGTCAAAAAGGCGATGCCGGGGACGACCGCCAGCTTTTTCTCGGTACAGGCTTTCACATACTCAAGCATATCCACCTCTTTGGGCAGACTGCCCCAGACAAACAGTCCCCCCTCAGGTCGGACATAGTCAAAAAAGCCCGCGAGCTTTTCGTCCAACTGGTCGCACATCAAATTCAGCTTGCGGCGATAAACCGCCTGAACCTTGGCGATGTGGGCGGCAGGGTCGTACTTCATCAGCCAATTGTGGACGAGCATCTGCAGGAGCATGGGGGTGTGGACATCGCTGGTCTGTTTGCCAACAACCATTTTGGCGGCAATCTCACCGGGGGCGCAGAAGAACCCAAGGCGCAGTCCCGGCGCGAGAATCTTGGAAAATGACCCCGCGTAAATCACTCGCCCGTCCGTATCCATGGTCTTGATTGCGGGGATATCCGCACCCGCAACCCGCAGATCGCCGTAAGGGTTGTCCTCAAGGATGAGGATGTCGTGTTTCTGCGCCAGAGCATAGACGCGGCGGCGTTTTTCAAGGGACATAGTCGCCCCTGTGGGATTCTGAAAATTGGGTATTATGTACAAAAATCGTATATTCGTATGCGTTTTCAGCGCATTTTCAAGGGCTTCAATGTTGATGCCGTCCGCCTCGATTGGAATACCTATAAGTTTCGCGTTGTAGGAGCGGAAGCAGTTCAGGGAGCCGATAAATGAGGGGTTTTCGCACAAAATCAGGTCACCTTCGTCGCAAAGCACCTTGGTGGCGAGATCCATGACTTGCTGCGCTCCACTTGTAATTACCACCGCGTCACTGTCCGTGCCCACGTTGTAGCGGGTCTTTATCCACTCTTTCACGGTGTCGATTAGGGGCTGATAGCCCTCGGTCACGCCGTATTGCAGGGAGGCGACGGGGTTTTCGGCAAGGATTTGCGCGGTGATTTCCTTGATTTCCTCCACGGGAAAAGTCTCGGGAGCGGGGTTGCCCGCTGCAAAAGCGATCATGCCGGGAATGCTCGCCGCCTTGAGAATCTCTCGAATCGCCGACGGTTTAAGGGCGGATATTTTTTTTGAAAAGCTGTATGTCATTTTTTTGCTCCTGTTTTGTTGTTGCGTATTATTATACAATAATTAGGGTGGAGTTTGCAAGATGTGGGGGGATAGAGCCTGCCAAACACACAAAGCTTGCAAAAACCGCGAAAACGTGGTAAAATGTAAGCATAGTCGCAAACAACTTGCGGAGGAAAAATCTTGACGCAACCATTCTCAAACTCAGTTTTGGCATTCACCGGGGATGCGGTCTATAGTCTGCTTGTTCGGGAAAATTTGGCAAATTCAGGCAACCGTCCATCGAAAAAACTCCACACCCTTGCGAGCAAAAAAGTTTGCGCCGCTGCTCAATCAAAGGCGTATAGACATATTTGGGAATATCTGACAGAAGATGAAGCCGCCGTCATGCGCCGCGGGAGGAATTCCCATTGTGGTCTGCCCCCGAAAAACACAGGACGTACGGAATATCAGGAAGCCACGGGGCTTGAGTGCCTTTTCGGTTGGCTTTGGCTCACGCGGCAGGCTGAACGGGCACGGGAGATCTTCCAAATTATCGATGAGAATGTGCAAATTCAGTGAGTGAATAGGCGCCAGGTCGCAAGCCAAAAACCTCAAAACCCAAAAGGCACCCCCGAGTTGGAAGTGCCTTTCCTTACTTCTCCCCTACTTCGTCGTAACAGCTTTCGCTTTACTCCACGCCGAGTAAAGCTTCACATTCTCCCCATTTACTTTAACCGTCTTGTAGGTCCGCACCCGCACAAAATACTTCTTCTTCGCGCTGAGCTTGGTAACGTTTTTGGAAGTGGTAGAGTTCTTTTTGATAGTGGTGATTTTGCTAGTCTTCTTGGTGAAATTCTGGTTG
>Ga0099364_10003354_pt1 | contig 24873 bp, 18 predicted proteins | sample TergutTh196P3_FD_73070 | JGI IMG/M metagenome (GOLD analysis project Ga0099364, IMG submission 73070) | Microcerotermes parvus P3 segment gut microbial communities from Pointe-Noire, Republic of the Congo - Th196 P3 | ecosystem: Host-associated > Arthropoda: Insects > Digestive system > Gut ...
CGCCACCAGCTCCAGCTCTTCCTCGCTTAACTCGTCTGACGGCTCGAGAATATCCTTGCCGAATGCCAGCATGTCTTGCTCGTTAAATACGAAGCCTTTTTCCCTGCCGTAAGCGATCAATTCCTCCGGAGTGCCCCCGGCAAGCTCCGTCAGCCGCTTTTCCACTTCTTCATCGGTTTCGGACAGCTTCATGAGCGCGCAAAACGCCTGTGCGCCGGGGCTTAAGGCAGCGTCAGGCTTAGCCAGTTTTCTTTGCAGTCTGCCGTTTAGCAGCTCCCGCGCCTTATCCTGATATTCCCGCAGCTCCTCCGTGGAAATGTCACAGCCAAGCTCTTTCGCGTAAGCCGAAAGCGCGTCAACGTCGCCGCCAAGGCTTTTCACCTTGTCCTGATACTCCTGGCTCTTCGTCAAAATCTTAAAAAACTTTTCCAAAGCTTCTCTGCTCATTGCAAAATCCTCCTAATCAGATTATTTCATCGCAGATGTGAATGCAACAACCATCGCAGCCGCGCCTCCCCCGACAACCGCCCCGGCTGCCAATCCGCCTGCCGCTACAAGCCCGACGGCGAGGAACCCTAATAAGACGAGGGTGGTGCCGCCCGCCACCAGCTCAAGCTCTTCATCGTTCAGCTCGTCGGACGGCTCAAGGATGTTCTTGCCGATGGCCTGCATGTCCTGTTCGTTAAAGATAAATCCCTTTTCCCTGCCGAAAGCGATCAATTCCTCCGGCGCACCCGCGTCAAGCTCCGCCATGCGCCCGGCCACGCTTTCATCGGTCCGGGCCAGCTTTATAAACTCGTATAACGCCTGTGCGCCGGGTGTTAAGGTAACGTCAGGCTGCACCAGTTTTTTTTGCATTCTGCCTTTTAGTAATTTCAGCGACTTTTCCTGATATTCCCGCAGCTCGTCCGGGGAAACATCATAGCCCTGTTCCCGCGCGTAAGCCGAAAGCGCGTCAATGTCGCCGCCAAGGCTTTTCACCTTGGCCTGGCATTCCTTATTCTCCGATAAAAGCTTAAAAAACTTTTCTAAACTTTCTCTGCCCATTGCAAAATCCTCCTTTTAGATGGTTTCGGTGCCTGACAGCTTTCTATGCCCTGGATACGATCCCGCCCACTATAAAACCGCCTACCAGAACCGCCGCGCCGCCGAGAACCAGCCCCAGCACCAAAAAAGCGCCGAAGGCAGTTGTGCCTCCCGCCACCAGCTCCAGCTCTTCCTCGCTTAACTCGTCGGTCGGCTCGAGAATATCCTTGCTGACGGCCTGTATATCCTGCTCGTCAAAATTAAAGCCCTTTTCCCTGCCGTAAGCAATCAATTCCTCCCGCGTGCCCGCGCTAATCTCCGCCAGCCGCTTTTCCACTTCCTTATCGGTTTCGGATAAATCCACCAGCGCGTAAAACTCCCGCACGCCCGGGCTTAAGGAAGCTTCGGACCGCTGTGACTGCTTCATCCTGCCTTTTAACAATTTCAGCGACTTCTCCCGGCATTCATGCAGCTCCTCCGGGGAAACGTCACAGTCAAGCTCTTTTGCGTAGGCCACAAGCGCTTCCATATCGCTGCCAATGCTTTTTGAGTGTTCACGGCATTCATCGTCTGCCGACATCAGTTGTATTAATTTTTCCAGACCTTCTCTGCTCATTATAAAAGCCCCTCCACTTAGAACTTGTTCCCATAGGCTCAACCACCGTATTTGCGGAGATTTCATTCTATGGGAACAGGTTCTTAAATTTTTTCCTGGTTACCCTTTTTTCTTGCTCACGGCGAACGCAACCGCAACGGCAACCCCGGCGGTTCCCAGCGCAAACGCCCCGAAAGCCAAAATACCGACAAACAACAGCACCGTGGTGCCACCGGAGACCAGCTCCAGCTCTTCCTCGCTCAACTCGTCGGAGGATTCGAGGATATCCTTGCCGACGGCCTTGATGTCCTCCCCGTCAAAGGTGAAGCCTTTTCCCTTGCCGTAAGCGATTAACTCTTCCGGTGAGCCCGCGCTGAGTTCTTCCATTCGCCGGTTGACTTCCTCATCGGTTTCGGCCAAATCCAGCAGTGCGTAAAATTCACGCGCACCGGCGCTCAAAGGCGCTTCTGTCTTCTGGGATTGCTTCATCCTTCTTTTCAGTTCCCGCAGCGATTTTTCCTGATATCCCCGCAGCTCCTCCGGGGAAACGTCATAGCCAAGCCCATGGGCGTAACCCGCAAGCGCTTCCATATCGCTGCCAATACTTTTCACTTTTTTCTGGGCATCCTTGTCTTCCGATAAAAACTTTAAAAAATTTTCAAACTCTCTGCTGTTCATTTTGAAATCCTCCCATAATCGCAATATACCGGCTGATGTAATATACCTCATTTGCCGGGAAGTATCACACGGTTTTCATAAAATTTTTGCGCCGCCGTTTGCCGTTAAGCCATTTGCCGTCTTGCCATCGCGGCAAAAATCCCGTTTTTCTCCATCAGCTCCCGGTACGTGCCTTCCTCGGCGATTCTGCCTTCTTCCAATACGATAATGCGGTTGCAGTCCTGGATTGTGCTTAACCGGTGAGCGATGGTAATGCGCGTAACCTTTAGCTGGTTGACGCTGTCAATGACAATCTTCTGCGTTTTGTTGTCAAGGGCGCTTGTGGCTTCGTCGAAGAACAGGATTTTGGGGTTCCCGGCCAGTGCCCTTGCAATCAGAAGCCTTTGCCGCTGTCCGCCGGAAAGAGTCCCCGCGCCCTCGGAAACCACTGTGTGCAGGCCCATGGGCATCTGCTTTAAGTCCTCCTCCATCCCCGCCTGCCTGACCGCGCGCATGGCGTCGCTTTGCGTGATGCCGGGGTTCGCCCCGGCGATGTTTTCAAATATGCTTCCTGCCAAAAGCTGCCCCGTTTGGAGCACGACCCCGAGCTGGCGGCGGACAGAGCGCACGTCAAGCTGGCCAAGGCTGATCCCGTCGAAATAGACGTCGCCGCTGTCCGGCTGCTCGAACGCGAGAAGAATACGGAAAAGGGTGGATTTTCCGCTGCCCGAAGGCCCCACCAGCGCGATATGCTCACCGCTGCGGATGCGCAGCGAAACATCCTTTATAACCTGTGGCCCGTCCTTATCGTAGCAAAAATGAATATGGCTAAGCTCAATTTCACCGGCGAGGGGCGGGGCCTCGGTTTTCTGCTCGTCATATTCCGGCACGGCCTCGAAAATCGGCCTGGCTTCCTTGTAAAGCGGCCCGATGACATTGACGCTCATCACGGCTCCGGAAAGCTGGACGCAGGACTGCATAAGCTTGCCAAAGGCGGCGTTGAAAGCGATAAACGCGCCGGCCGCCATTTTTTCGTCCATGAGGTTGAATATGGCATAAAATAATATGATGGACGAAAGCAGGGTAACCGACGAGCCCCAGACCGCCGACCAGTTGCCGATGCTTTCTTTCCTGAAGGTAATGGCGCGGGACTCCCTGAACATTTGCGACCAGTTATAAAAGGTACGTTTTTCCGAGCCGGACATCTTAATTTTAGCAAGCCCCGAAAGCCATCCAAACATCCTGCCGGAAATTTTATTGTTCGTTTTCAAAAGCTTTCCCTCATGCTTTAGCTGAAACCATCCAAAGACAAGGGATATCAGGAGGGCGATAAGCGAAATCGCAATGCCGATCCACGCGAGGCGGATGCTTTTCCGGAACATGACAATGAGATAAAACACAGAAAATATGCTGGTCATGATGGTGCTTACCGCCACGCTTGAAAGAACCTGCTGGATTTGTGAGATGCTCATGGCCCGCATCGCAAGCTCGCCTGCGGAAAATTTCTTGAAAAAGCCGACGGGAAGGCTTAGCAGCCGGTCCCATACCGCCGACTGCAAATCCCGCTCCGCCGCGCCCGAGATACGCTGAACGGCGAACGCGCGCGTCAGCTCAAAGGCAAATGTGGACAGCGATATTGCCCCCATTAAAAATCCTATCTGCACAAGGAGGCTCCGGTCCCCGTCCGGTATTACGGTGTCGAACACCCTGCCGGTGATTTCAGGGGAAAGCATCCCTAAAAGCCCGCCGCCAATCCCCATGAGGAACACCCATGCCCAATCGGCTTTCCTTGTGCCCTGTAAAACAAAACGAAGCACATCCTTGCCGTGAAGGCTGTGCGCAGGCATACTGCGGTAGAACATCACCGCTTTCGGGTTTACCGTATCCGCGATTTTCTTTGTCACCTTCACCCGTTCTCCAGTGGCGGGGTTGAACAAGAGATAGCTGCGCGGGGATTTTTGCAGCAGGGCGACCGGCTCGCCGGTTTCTTCCAGCTTTGCCAGAAAGCAGCCCCCGTCCTGGCGGTGCCATTTTCCTGACAGCATAACCTCGCGCGTCCTGAAACGGGAGGCCGCCGCAATGCTTTCTATCAGGCCGCCCGGGTGACTGCCCTCGCGAATCTCGTTTGGAATCGTAATCTCCATACCGCTTGCTTCGGCGACGGCGGCGCAGGCCATGACAAACGGGTCTTCCGTGTGACTGCCATGTGCGGAGGCGCCTTGATGCTTACCTCCCGGCACAACCGATTGCAGGGTGTCCAACGCGCCTGTCAGATAGGCGTGCTCCCCCGCGTAGCGGCGGCGGTTGGCGCTTACGGTGCGCAGGGATTCTTCTTCCACACGCTCGTCAATCAGGCGCATAAATTCGTTGTTGAACCCTTCAAGCCCGGTCTGGTCAAGCGCAAGGCAGGCACGTTCAATTTGGTCGCGGGTATACCCCAGCCGCCGGCAGCACTGCTCCACCCATTTTTCCGCAAGCGGACGCATGGCGTCAGTAAGCTTGCCGTCTGATTGTGAGAACTCGCTGTCGCGCACCGGCACGGCGAGGATACCTGCAAAATCACCGTCCTTTCTGAAATATGGCGTTACGGGAAGAAGCAGGCCGCCCTCCGGTATCTGGAAGAGGAAGCTGCGGGGGCCCTGCGCCGTCCCGTCCTCTGCTATTTTGCTGTAGTATACGTTAACAAGCCCTTGCTCCACAAAAAACGTGCCGCTGCCTTCCTCATGAATCCAAAAAGGGATGTTGTCTTTTCGCAACAGAACCGTATTCATAAAATTACACTTCTCCCGATATAGTCGTTTAACCCCGGAACGACGATAACAATTCCATGTCTATACAGCGGTCTGAATCAGCTCCGAATAGATGCCGGGAGCGTCCTTCATCTCGTCATGCGTTCCGCGCTGTACAATTTTTCCGTGATGCATAACGATAATTTCATCGCAGTCGCGTATGGTGCTCAGCCTGTGGGCAACTACGATACAGGTGCAGCCCCGCCTGCGGATATTGTCGTTGACGGTCTGCTCGGTGCGCACGTCAAGAGCGCTGGTCGCCTCGTCGAGAATCAGAATGGACGGGTTTATGGCAAGGGCTCTTGCGATTTCAAGCCTCTGCCGCTGTCCGCCGCTGAAGTTCGCACCGCCCTCGCTGACCTGACCGCCGTACCCGCCTTCCCGGCCTGCGACGGCGTCATGTATGCACGCGTCTTTTGTGCCGCCCAGCAAATCGGCGTCGCTGACCGTGCTGTCCCACATAGAGATGTTGTCGCGGACGCTCCCCTCGAACATGATAATATCCTGATCCACTACTGACAACGAGTTGTTGATTACGTTGCGCGGCAAATCGTTGCGGTTCACGCCGTCAAACATGATTTCGCCGCCCCATGGGCGGTTGATTCCCGCAATAATTTTGGCGACCGTGCTCTTGCCGCTGCCGGAAGAACCGACCAGCGCGACCCGCGACCCGGGCTTTAAGGTCAGGTTAAAGCCATCAATCAGCGGCGGCTCCAGAACATTATAGCCAAAGCTTAAATCTCTGATTTCAACATGGCCCTCCAGCTTTCGGAAGGCCGATTCATCCACGACTTCAACAGGCAAGTCGCGCTCAGGGTCGTTTGTTTCGTCCACAGCGTATTTGTGCACATCGTCAAGCCGCATCATATCGCTTTTAAGCTTCTTGATTTGCAGCCCCATTTGGGTAAGGCCGCCGATTGGCCCCATAAAATTCCCCATCAAGCCTTGAAAGGCAATCAGCGAACCGACTGTCATGTTGCCGTCCAGAATTTGAAGGCCGCCGACGCACAGTACGGTTACCTCCGCAAGCCCCGACATAAAATTCGGCAGGGTCGTCAAAACCTGGCTGACGCCCCCCATCCTTTGCTGGCCGTTGAGCTGTTTTGCGTGGCAGCCAGCCCATTTTGAGAAAAAACCGGATTCCGAGCCGGTCGCTTTCAGCGTTTCAATCAGATACAAGCCCGATACGGCGGTTCCCGCGAGCTTACCCGCGTCCTGGCTGAGCTTGCTGTTCAGCGTCTCAATTTTCCCCGAGGAGTAGGCAAAAAATATAACGTTGACCACGGCAAGCGCGAGTGTAAGCATGGCAAGCATCATATTATACTGCGTCATGACGAAGAAATAGAAAATTAACGTGACGATGCCGATTACGTTTTCCGCAAGCTCCCGTGACAAAAACGCGGCGACGGTATCGTTGGAGCTTTGACGCGAGCTGATATCGCCGGGCGAGCGCTGCTGGAAGAACAAAACCGGCAGCCGCAGTATATGCCAGAAGAAGCTGCTGGCGCCGATCAGCGCGATTTTTGTCTCCATGCGCAAAAGATACCGCTGCCGCAAGGCGGTAAGCAGCGCCTGTACCAGGACCGCCGCGCCCATGCACCACAACAGCGGCCTGAGCCATTCGTCTTTCCCCGCAAGCAGCAGCTCATCGATGAATATGCGGGAAAAGGCGGGGATTACAATGCCGGGGATTACCATTAAAAGCCCCACGATAATCAAAAATACGATAGCGCCGCGCACGCCGCTCAGCCGTTTTGTCAGCGAGGAAAGCATGCTGCCCTTCTGACCGCCGCGCTCGAACGTTTCGTCAAGCTCGAATGTCAGCACAACCCCGGTAAAGGAAAGGTCAAACTCCTCATAAGAAATCGTCCGGCGTCCGCTTGCCGGGTCGTTTATGTATACCTTGCCGTTTTTAAACCCCTCGAACACCAGAAAATGGTTGAAGTTCCAGTGGATAATCATCGGGGGCTTCATGCCGGCGAGATCGGCCGGTTCCTTGCGGAAGCCCTTGGCTGCAAAGCCGGTTTTCCGCGCCGCCTTTACGATGTTGATGGCCTTGACGCCGTCCCTTGTGACGCCGCACGCCACGCGCAGCTCCTCCAGCGGTATATATTTCTTATAATAAGCGCAAATCATGGCAAGGGACGCCGCCCCGCACTCGACCATTTCCATTTGCAGGACAGTGGGCGTACGCACCCTGTTGTTTTTACGGGGGCATCTTGGTTTTTCTTCTTTCATTCGCACATACTCCACATACATGTTTTAGAACAGACCCTTACCCGCTGCCAAACAGCCTTCTTATAAACGGCACGACCATATCAACCGGGCGCTTGCTTAAAATCCTGACTTCCCCTATGCAGATAGTGCCCGCGGCGATTTTCAAAGGCGCGCCCTTTGGGGTAGACCATTGATAGCCGCTTATGGTTTCAGCGTTGCGCAGAAGCTCTACCTCAACCTCAATTACCGCAGACTGGCCTCCAAACGCCTGGACAAGCTGCTGGTTTTGCAGGGTGGACATCATGCGCTCCTGCGAAACGGCGTGTACCGACACCGACCTGACGCGCCCTATGATATACCCGTATTCCTCGCGGTTAACCGTGGTGGGGGATATGTCTGCTTCCATCCCTGCCGTTATCTGCTTGCCGTTTTCGATGGGTACATACAGTATGACGCTGGAGGCCCCCTCGGCGTCGCTGACAATATTGCCCAGCACGCTGCCGGGCTGTACATATTGATCGCGATGGATGCTAAGGCCGACGATATTTCCGCTGTAGCTTGCTGTAATCACGCTGCTTTGTGAAAGCTGAAACTGCATATCCTGCAACTCTTTCAGCAAATCCTGCTCCGTTATCTGCTTGAGATGGGAGAATTGCTCCATAAGCGAGGAAATCTGCTCGCCGGTCTGGTTATAGCCGCCCCACAGGAAGCTTGTGAACGTGGAGCCCATCTGCGCCTCCTGCATGCGCGCCTGAATAAGCTGCAAACGGTAGTTTTCAAGCTGGGATTCCATCTGGGCCAGATTAGGGTCATAGTCCGGGCGGTTTTGCAGCTGATCGTATGTGCTGGGCACCTCATCGCCGCCGACCCTGCGAAACTCCCTGCCTGTAAGGTCGATATATCTGACGCCCGTCATGGAATCAAAATAAACCGTCTTAGCGGAGCCTCTTCGTGGAATATCGGCATAATCGTTTTCGTATACGCTGTTAAAATAATTCGGCAGATAAAATCTTCCGTCGGGGTTGTACTCCTCGTACCCTTCCGCGGTCATGTAAAATACGGGATAGGACTCATAGTCCCGGTTATCGGAAAGGATTATATATGTAACGCCGACCTGATCCATCACCGCAAGCTGATGGGCCGCGCGGTTACTGCGCCTGTAGCTGTCGCCGCGGCTGCTGGTATACAGCGCGCCGCCGCTTACCTGCTGCGCCCGCTGCCTGTCATATGCCTCGGCGTTTTCAAGATCGACCTCGCGCTGGTGAACCAGCAGCTCCTCGTACTGTTCTATCTGTTTTTCAAGGCCGGCAATCTGCTCCTCAAGCATATTTACCTGCTGCTCCTGAAGCGCGTGCCGGTCCGCGACGTCCCGTTCGTTTCTTTGCGCCTCCGCCTTTTGCGCCTCAAACTGCACACGGGCGATGCGTATCTGTCCGGCAATTTGTGAAAATTCAGCGTACAACTCCCTGTTAAGCGAATCAATATCCAGGTCCAGCGTCTCGGGAGATATGGCGTTGAGCGCGGCGAGGGTTTCCCTGTGCTGCTCGATTTGCCGGATTAAATCCTCCTGCGAAACTCTGGCGATGACCTGTCCGCGCTCCACATAATCGCCCTCGCGCACGCTGACGTCGGTAACCTGTCCGGCAGTATCGGAGGTAAGCGCAACAACCCCCTGCCCGTAAAGCAGCATGCCGCCGCCGCTTACCTTATCGGATATGCTGCCTAAAAAACCCCACAGCAGAGCGGCGGCGATCAACACCGCAAAGGAGATAAGCGCCATCCAGCCTGACGGGGAAACCACAGTCAGCTTCTGGTCAAGCTGTTCCGGAGAGGAAAGGCGGTCAAGGGAAACCTTGCGGTACACAGAGTTTTGTCCCGGCATATTTTCCTCCCCCTTTATCCAATGTATTCGAACCGGGCGCCGGACCATTTTTTTAGCCAGACCGATTTGCCGGTTATTTCATGCCTTTCGTTAAAGCTTGTCGTCCCGAAAATGCTGTCCAGTGAATCGGCGGAGCTTAAATATTCGCTTAATCCGCCGGAGGTTGTGACGTTGTGGCTTGCGACGGCTTTTGCCGCAATCATCACGCTGTCGTAGCCCTGAATCGCCAAAGCATCAGGAGGCGTTCCGTAACGCTCGGTATATCGCTGCTGGAACTTGACAATCCCTTCGGGCGGACGTTCGCTGTGAAATATCGAGCTGACTACAAGATTGCCCGTGCCGGGGCCTAAGAGCCTGTTGAGAGACGCGCTGTCCATTCCGTCGCTGCAAATGATCGCGCCCTCAAATCCGAGCGCCCTTAAAGCGTTTACAAAGGCCGCGCCCTCCTCCACGTTGCTGATGACAAATACCGTATCGTAGTCAAGCGCGCTCCACTTCCTGTTCAGGATATCCAGCTCCTGCCCCAAATCAGGCGTTCGAACCCTATCGATGACCTCTATGCCCACAGACCTTGCATACTGCTCAAGCCACGCCGACATTTCAAAGCCGTACATGCTGTATTCATAATAGATGACGGCTCTTTTTGACCCCTGGCTCACGGCATAGTCGCTCATTTTTATGCTGATCTGGTCGTCCGCGGGTATATTTCGGAAAACATATCCTGAAAGCGGCACGGTAAGCGAAGGGATTGAGACGGTAGGAACGATTAACGTCTGCTCCGCCATTGTATAGATGCTTGAAATGGGGATGCATATATTTGAAAACCAGTGGCCGATTACGCCGATTACCAAAGGGTCGTTAATATAGCCCTGCGCAAGCTCCACGGCGGCCGCGAAGTCGCCCTTGTCGTCGTCAATCCGCACCTCTAAGCGCACCGGCGTCTCCATGGCGTCAATATCCTCGCGCGCAAGCTCCACGCCTTTGATAAAGCCTGTGTTTTCCTCCGCGAAATCAAGCGGTACAGGAACCGCCAAAACGACCTGCGTGATTTCAGACCGGGAGATCAGGCCGGCGTTCGCCATAATCTGCACTGCGCGATCCCTTGCGCCGCAAGCCGTGAGAAAGCCCATGCAGACGAAAACTGCTAAGGCACACGGCAAAACACGGCATCCTCTTTTCATCCGGCAACACGTCCTAATAATTTATAATGGATACCCTTGATATACAATGTACATCAAGGGTAACGCCCGTACATCTGCAAAGCCCGTTGCGGACAGAGCACCTGCAATCAATTTCCTCATAAAGATGCTATATTAAGTATAGCGCAACCGGCAATTTTATAAAGTGCCTTTGGGGGTATAGTAATATTTTTCCGCATAAGCTTAGGGAGTGCCGCGACGACACTCCCTAACAGTATAATAACCCGCTAATATGCGGTAAATCATTAAAACGCGGGGCATGGCCCGGGGCTGCGCCCCACGGTTTTCCTCTATCTGCAAAACCATCCGCCGGGTGTTAATTCTTGTGGCGGGTAGCTGATGTATGGCGCGGGGACTGCAAGGGATATATATATATCTTGTGTTTTCACCATAAGACGTGAAGCGATGAAGCCTTGAAGGATTTCTTCCACATCGCGGCCCGGTATTGTTTTTATGTTGTTTTGCCGCATAATTTCTTCAAGCGTTTTACCTTGGTCGGCGGCAATGTATATCTCCGCCTCAACGCCGCTAAACGAAAAGCCTGGCGCAACGGCAGCCGGCCGGGTATCTTCTATCGTTATACGGCAATCGCCGCCCGATTCGTTTCGGGTCAGCTTCAAAACGGGCGGCTCTGTTCTGTCTTTGGCGAAAATCGGGCGGAATAGGGTTTTCCACTGTTTTATATTGCGAAGCATACGCTCCAGCCCCGGTTTGTCTTCGCGCAAATCCGCTTCGCCCGAAGCAGGTAAGCTGTCAAAAAAGTATGCCATACGACATAATGCATCATCGTCCAGCGGATAAATATGGCGGTAGAATTGCATTGGCTTAAGGTTCAGATCTTCATACTCATTAAAATATTTGCTAAACCGGCAAAACCTGACCTCGACGCCGGCTGTTGGCGCCTGCAAATGCGACAACAACGGGATTAAGTCCGCCGTTTCGTTATACCATGCATCCTCCTCGCCGGGAAAACCATAAAGGCAGTTCCACGCCAAAACGATACCGTATTCACGCGCCGATTTCAAAAACCGGATATTATGGAAAAGCCTGTTGGGCTTGCCGAGGACCGCAAGGGCTTTATCGTGCAATTGCTCGATGCCCGGCTGCATCCACCGCACCCCCGCGGCGGAAAGCTTTTGCATCTGCGTTCGCGATAACGTTGCGGGCGCCTCGTACATAAAGGTCAGCTTGCCAGGCTTCTCATCCGTAAAGCGCGGCAGTAATTCTTTCATATGCGCGGGTGGAATCATGTTGTCTGTTATTTGGACGGATGTGATTCCGTGTCGTTTTGTTAGCCCGGTTATTTCGTGTTCGGCTTTATCGGGGTTTTTTTGGCGTTGTTTTGCTGATAAGCCGTTTAGCCCGCAAAACGCGCACGGCTCCTTCGCGCCCCACCAGCAACCTCTGGAGGTTTCCAGCACCAATCCCGGGATTAGCTTGTTTTTTATTTCATTTTGTTCTAAGCACTGGAAATAATCATCGAAAAACGGCATGGCAAGCCCGGCCATATCGGCGACTATACCCCGCGGCGTTTTTTCAGGCTGATCCCCGCTATCAGAATTCATCAGCCGGTTGTAAGGGGTGAAAACCTCCGGCCGGTTCCAGCCGCCGTCGCCGCCGATTTTTTCACCCGCCAGGTAATTGCGGCAAAAATCCGGGAAAGCTTCGTCCGCTTCGCCTGAAAACACATAGTCAACCCATTCAAAAGAACTGTGAAGCTGCCTGCCCATGCTCCCTTCGCAGTTTGCGCCACCCATAACCGTGGCGATTTGCGGCGCAGATTCGCGGATTTTTCGCAATAAAGCCAGCGACGAACAGGTTTGATGGAAGGTGGAGCTGCAACCTACGATTTTTGGGTTTAGCGCAAGAACCTGTTCTGCGCACCTGTCAATAAATTCGTTGACGGAATCACGGATTTTTAGCAACCGGTTACGCGGCAGAACCCAGGGATGATAATCGAAAAACGCATCATCATCCCGTTTCATTTCAGGAAACGCGGCGCGCGAAAAAAGCCAATCGGCATAAGCGACGGAAAAATTAAAAAAATAGTAATTCCTCAAACCTGTCTCTTTGGCAAAATCTAACGTGAAATAAAGGCTTCGTGTCGAAATATTTTCCCGGCGCAACGCGCCCGAAAGGCAGCCCAGCGCAAGCGACGGGTGCGTAAGCGACGCAAACGGCATCAAAACAAGCACAACATCGCTGTTTAACTTTTGCATGGCGTGTTCCCCCATATGAATTCTTTTCCCCCTTTAATAATATAAATTAACCGTCTGAATGAGTATTATATCACACCAATGCTTATCCTGCCAAATTAACCCGGATTAACACTTGACAAAAGCATTGTATATTATTATTTTATATGATATAATCCTTATTGCATCAATATCAAACGGGAAAGATTATACCAGGGCGTGTTCCCGCTACCGCTCAACGCCCCGGACCTTACGATTGACAGGACCCAACCAGCATAACAGGGCCTTGTTATTTTTTTGAGCCGCATAAATAAGCGAATATTATGGGGTGTGCATAATGAAAACAATTTTTATAATTGATGATAACGATGTAAATCTTTTAATTGCGGAAGAAACATTGTCAAAGCAATATAACGTATGTACGCTTAAATCCGCATCCGCGATGTTTGAGCTTCTTAACAATGTTGTTCCCGATTTAATCATGCTTGATATATTAATGCCGAAAACCAGCGGGTTTGACGCTATTAAGCTGTTAAAGGCCGATGTTAGATATGCAGGCATCCCCGTAATATTCCTGACCGGCAAAACCGACGCCGACACGGAATCCCACGGGTTTGAGCTGGGTGCGGTTGACTTTATATCCAAGCCTTTTAACGAGATGGTCCTTTTAAAGCGCGTAAAGACCCATCTGGATATTGACGGGCTTATAAATGAAAAAACCACAATGCTCCAGTTGCAGATAGAAAATCTTCAAAAATTGAAATACAGCATGGTATCTGTTTTGTCGGATATGCTTGAGAGCCGCGACAAGGCGACGGGCGGGCACACGGAGAGAACCACCTCTTATCTTAGGATGATTATTAACGCGATGATTAAGCATGGGATATATTTAGGCGAAATTAGCGGCTGGGATTTAGAAGCGGCTATTTCGTCCGCGCGCCTGCATGATGTGGGCAAAATCGCGATTTCCGATTTGATTTTAAACAAGCCCGACGTCTTGACGAAAGAAGAATTTGAAACCATTAAGCTCCACGCGGCGGAGGGCATCCGCATAATCGATAAGGTCATAAGCATAACCGGCGAAGAGAATTTTCTTGAGCATGCAAAATTATTTGCGGGTTATCATCACGAGCGCTGGAACGGAAGCGGCTACCCGCACGGGCTAAAAGGCGAGGATATCCCGCTGCAAGGGCGTATAATGGCAATCGTTGACGTTTACGACGCGCTTACATCAAACCGGCCTTATAAATCCGCTTTACCGCATAAGGAAGCGGTTGAAATCATCGTCGAGGGCAAGGGCGTACACTTCGACCCGAAAATTGTCGACGTCTTTTGTGATATCAAAGACTCCTTTGAACAAGAAAACTGCCGGAGCGTGGAAAAATGTTAGGAGCATCTGACCTGAAGAAATTTTTCGTGCTGGACGCCGAAAACGCGATAAAAGTGCTGGGCGGCATATATTCAAAGCTGCACGATCCCGATGTGGATATAGAATCATACGTCGTGACTGCTCATGGAATGAAAAGCGCGCTTTTAAACATCGGCGAAACGGAGCTTTCAAAAGCCGCGCTTTCATTGGAACTGGCGGGACGTGAGCGTGATATTGCCAGGATATCGGACGAAACACCTCCGTTCTTAAACGAGCTGCAATCACTTGTTATGAGGTTTAAGCAAAAGGAAGACGACAGCGCGGTAGAGGTTTCTGATGAGGATATGGCGTACCTCCGCGATAAAATGCTAAAAATATATAACGCGTGCAAGAGGTTTGATAAGCAGTCCGCGAAAGCCGCTCTTGACGATTTAAAGCAAAAAACATGGTCGCGGCAGATAAATGACGTGATAGACGACATCGCCGTGTATTTATTGCACAGCGCCTTTAAAAAAGCCGCAATCATGGCGGAAGACGCCGCGAATATGGATTTTCATTGATTTTCAAGGGCCTGTCAACACGGACAGGCCCTTGATTTTAGCGCTCTTCTATTTGCTGTTGACCGGCTGCTCCCCAATCACGCGGACAAGCCGCTTTGCTTTCTGCGCACGCATAAGCGCGCCGTCAACGGTCTGATCCACAGCGGTGATGTGCCCCATTTTCCTGCCGGTTTTCGACTCCCCCTTGCCGTAGAAATGAACATGCACATTAGGGTCAAGATACGCGGTACAAAGCCCCTCAAGCCTTGCGTCGCCGTCGCTTTCGCCCAGTAGGTTTACCATGACCGTTGGCGATATGAGGCCGACGTTCCCGAACGGAAGCCCGGCAATCGCCCTTATATGGTTCTCAAACTGGTTTGCAAAGCAGCCCTCTATTGTGTAGTGGCCGGAGTTGTGCGGTCGCGGAGCCACCTCGTTTACGTAGATATCCCCGTTTTTCAAGGCGAACAGCTCCACGCAGAACGTGCCGACCCCCTCGAAGACCTCCATCACCTTATCGGCGATTAAAGCGGCTTTTTCCATCGCCGCGCCGCTGATTCTTGCCGGAACAATTGTTGTGTCCAAAATGCTGTTTACATGGATGTTTTCAGCGGCGGGATAAATCGCCCTTGCGCCGTCAATGCCTCTCGACGCGATAATGGATATTTCTTTTTCAAACTCGATAAGCTTTTCGGCCATCAGTTCTTTTGAGCCGCCGCCAAGCGACCGGTACGCGTCTTCGATTTCTTTCCCGCACCTGATGAGCGCGTTGCCTTTGCCGTCGTATCCACCGGTTGTTGTTTTAAGCATGAGCGGACAGCCGAACGCCCTGATTTCATCAATGCTCATAACCCTTGCAAAAGGCGGGACAGGTATCCCGCTTTCGCTTAACGCTTGTTTTTGCAAATATTTATTCTGGATCGTTTTCAAGCTCTTCACAGACGGGTAGACAAGACGTCCGCCGTTTTCCAAAATCTCAAGCCCCGAAGCGCTGATATGCTCAAACTCGTAAGTGATCACATCAGAATGCTTTGACAGCTCCATGTAAGCGTTAAGGTCGTCAAAATCCGCGACGATGTGCTTGTCGCTGATGCTGTGCGCGGGACAGTCGGGCGCGGGGTCCAAAACCGCGGCATAAAACCCGAGCCGCTTGGCTTCAAGTATCATCATCTTGCCGAGCTGGCCGCCTCCGATTATGCCGATTTTCTTTTTAACGATGTTCACAGCGGCCTACCGTCCATTTCTTTAAGGTATGCTTCATATCCGATAAGCTCCAGCCTGTCCGCCTTTTCAAGAACCGCTTCGTTTAGGCTTTCTTTGTATATCGAAAGTTTTTCCGCAATCTCCGCGTTATGTACCGATAAAATCGACGCCGCAAGTATACCTGCGTTTTTCGCGCCGTTAATCGCCACTGTCGCCACGGGGATGCCGGGGGGCATCTGCACGATTGAATATAGGGAATCAACGCCGCCGAGCGCCTTTGTTTTGACCGGCACGCCGATGACCGGCAATGTGGTAATCGACGCTATCATTCCCGGCAGATGGGCGCTTCCGCCTGCTCCCGCGATGATAACTAAAAGGCCCCTGCCTTTTGCGGAAGCCGCGTATTCATACAGCCGCTTCGGCGTCCTGTGGGCTGAAACGACCGTGATTTCATACGGGATTTGCATGCCGCCTAAAAAATCGGCGGCCTCTTTCATGACAGGCAAATCGGAGTCGCTGCCCATAATGATTCCAACCTTCACGCTAATCCTCCTGATTATTAAGATATTGCGCCACATTGGCGCTGTGCTTATCATACGACGCTTCAAAATGATAGTTGTTGTCTTTGTCCCAAAGATAGAAAAGGTAATCGGTGCTTGCGGGGTCTACAGCCGCGCGGATTGCGTCTATACCGGGGTTGCAGATAGCGCCTGCCGGAAGCGACGGGCATTTGTAAGCGTTGTAATGCTCGTTGTACCTGTTGATATCGCCGGTGATAAATGGTTTGATCCAATCCTCAACATAGTCAATCGTCTCGCACAATTGAAGCTGCATGCCTAAATTAAGGCGGTTGTGCAGAACCGACGAAACCTCACGCATATATACGGGATTGCGCATTGCTTCCTTTTCGATAAGTGAGGCAATCGTTATAATCTCATCTGCCGTGTATCCGCTGTCTTCGATGGCCTTTCGCAATTCTTCTGTTATTTGCTGTTCGGTGTTTGAAAGTATGCGGCGGATGATACCGTCCGGCGTATCGCCGGGATAAATGCTATAATCACCGGGGAATAGATACCCCTCCAGCACAAAGCACCGGTTCGGGTTCGGGATTTGTGCCGCGACAAGTGGAAACTCGCTGAAATCGCCCTCCTGCGCCGCGTCAATGAACTGTGATACGGTACAAACACCCGTTTCTTCCAGCACCGTTGCAATCTTAGCAAGCGTATCCCCGTTATTTATTGTAAGCACGGATGTGTTTTCGCCGGATGATTCCGGCTGCGCCTGCGTTTCGGACAGTACGATTGACGGCTCCCGCTCCGGCTCCATACGCGCCTGTATCGGCCCGGGGGCGGCGGCGGAATCGCTTCGCGCACTGCATCCTGAAGCCGCAAAAATGATTGCTGACGCCAATACCAATAACATTAATATTTTTTTCATGTAAAACAAATCCTTTGCTATTTTAATACGTACAAATCCTTTGCGTTTTCGTTTAGCGCCTGTTTATTGATGATGCGGTAGCCGGAAGCTTCCTTCAATAAGATTTTTTCGCTGCACATCTTTTCAAGGCACCGCAAAAGATGCCGGTAGCTTGCGCCGACAATCCCCGCCACCTCCGTTAAGGTCTCGCGGAAAAGGCCGTTGCTTTCCGTTTGGGTTATATAGGCGCATAGCCTTGACTGGAGCGGATACAGCGTTGTTATCGCGCCGTTTACCGCGCGCTGCGTAAGCTTCTCGGCAAGCTCTTTCGCTACATAATTGATAAAGGCGTTGTTCTTTTTAAGCTCCTGCGAGTATATGTTTAGAGGCAGAGCGATACAGACAAGATTGGTGACGGCCCGAACGGCGGTAAAGTTGGCGGGTTTGTTCGTCATCAGCTCTATATCGCCAATAATCCCTTTTGATGTGAAATACGAAAGCAGCAGCTGCTTGCCGCTTGACAAGCTGATAAACACCTTAGCTTTCCCGGAAACTACAAAGTATATGCAGTCTATCGGCTCACCCGCGTGCGACAGGAATTCATCCTGTTCAAACAAACGGCGCTCCGCCTGTGTGAAGTCGATATCAATCAACCCGTATTGCAAAAGCAAATGCTTGTCGTTTTCGCGGATATTTTGCCTTCTCACATGCATTCCTCCCAATACAGTATGACATATGTCATATGCACAGGTCAATACCCTTGTTATAATAACCTCACCCGCTTGCGAAATCAAAGATTTCGAGCGGGTCCCGGGAACATTGAAACATCAAAAGGCGGTCGCTTCGCTCCGCACGCGGCTTCGCCGCTTACGAAATGCTTCGCGTTTCGCTTTTGTGTTATAATCAATGCGGAATATGAAAAGGAGGACTGCTATTATGAGTATCGTACGCAATGAAAATTTAGCTGACGCCGGACGGCTGAAAATTGACTGGGCGCGTTCATACATGCCTGTGTTAAAGGAAATCGAAAAAGATTTCAAAAAGGAGAAGCCGTTTCGCGGAATGAGCATCGCAATGTCTATCCATCTTGAAGCCAAAACCGCAAACCTTGCGCTGACGCTTCGCGAGGGCGGCGCAGACGTGAGAGTAACGGGCTGCAACGTGCTGTCAACCCAGGACGACGTATGCGCGGGGCTCGCGTCGCACGGGATTGAGGTTTTTGCGTGGCGCGGAGCAACGCAGGAGGAATACGATTCCCATCTGGTTGAGACGCTCAAGGGCCACCCGCACCTGATACTTGACGACGGCGGGGATCTTTTGGCGCTTCTCCACGGCGATTACGCGGATCTCGGTGACCGGCTGACCGGAGGCACGGAGGAAACGACTACAGGCGTCCACCGTCTTAGGCTTCGCGAAAAATCAGGGCAGCTGCGTTTCCCGATGCTGGCAGTTAACGACGCGAATTGCAAGCATTTATTCGACAACCGCTACGGCACCGGACAAAGCACGTGGTCGGCGATTTTGCATACGACAAACCTGCTGATTGCAGGCAAGCATGTCGTAGTCGCCGGTTTCGGATGGTGCGGACGCGGCATCGCTATGCGCGCGAAAAGCCTTGGCGCCCGTGTCATCGTCACAGAGGTGGATCCGGTCAAGGCGCTTGAGGCGTATATGGAGGGCTACGACGTCATGTCCATGGACGAAGCCGCCGCTATCGGCGATATTTTCATAACGGTAAGCGGCGTCACCGATATCATCACAGGCCGCCATATGAAGAAGATGAAGGACGGCGCAATCCTCTGTAATGCCGGACACTTCGACAAAGAAATCTCGAAGCCCGATTTGGAGGCGCTTTCCGACGAGGTTTGCGTGCGCCGCCCGGAAATAGCAGGCTACAGGATGCGCGGCGACGGTCGCTGGCTCAACCTCATAGCGGAAGGGCGGCTTGTAAATATTGCGGCGGATAACGGCCACCCGATAGAGATTATGGATTTAAGCTTTGGCGTTCAAGCGCAAGCTTTACGGTATATGGCGCAGCATGGAAAAGAACTGAAGCCCGGGGTTTATCCGGCGCCTGCCGAAATAGATGAAGCCGTTGCAAGCTTTAAGCTTAAATCCCTCGGCATTTCGATAAGCAAGCTCACGGATGAACAAAAAACATATATTGAAACATTTTAAATTGCTTTACAGCAAGCGGCTCACGAGGAATCGTGAGCCGCCTTTTTGTTTGATATAGCGGTAATTAATACCGGCTAAAAAATATGGAACGATAAGATTAAAGCCGCAAAAACGATGGACACCATCGAGCTTAGCTTGAGTAGGATATCGATGGACGGGCCGCAGGTATCCTTTAACGGGTCGCCTACGGTATCGCCGACAACGGCTGCCTTGTGGGCGTCGGAGCCTTTGCCTCCATGATTTCCCGCTTCTATGTATTTTTTGGCGTTATCCCATGCGCCGCCTGAATTTGCCGTCAATATCGCCATCATGAAGCCGCATACGGTGCATCCCACCAGCAGCCCGATCACGCCGTTCGGGCCAAGGATCAGCCCGGTTACGATAGGCGACGCAATGGCAAGCAAAGTCGGCATTACCATTTCACGAAGCGCGGAACGCGTGCATAAATCCACGCAAGCGGCGTAATCGGCGTCGGCTTTTCCTTCCATCAATCCCGTTATTTCGCGGAATTGGCGGCGAACCTCCACGACAATCGCCTGGGCCGCACGCCCGACGGAGCTCATGGTCATCGAAGTAAACAGGAAAGGAAGCATCCCGCCGATGAAAAGCCCTACCAGCACGACCGGGTTGTCAATTCTTAAGTCGAGGATGAAATCCGGGTTTGTGCCTTGTCTTTGCAGGATTTCAATCCTGTCGATAAAGGAAGCGATCAAAGCAAGCGCTGTCAGCGCACCCGCGCCTATGCAGAAGCCTTTGCCGACGGCGGCGGTTGTATTGCCAAGCGAATCAAGCGCGTCTGTGCGGCGGCGCACCTCTGAGTCAAGATGTGCCATTTCGGCAATGCCTCCCGCGTTATCGGCGACAGGGCCGTAGGAATCGTTTGCCAGGGTAAGCCCCAGTGTCGACAACATACCGACAGCGGAGATAGCGATTCCGTATAATCCAAGCGCGGGATTTGAAGCGCCTCCGGAAATAAAGAAAGAAACCAGAATCGAAGCGCAGATGATCAGCATCGGGATAGCTGTCGAGAGCATCCCCAGCGACAGCCCGGCTATAATAAGCGTGGCCGAGCCGGTTTTGGTCGAGTCCGCAAGCTCACGGGTAGGCTTGTAGTTGTCCGAGGTATAATACTCGGTAATGAAAGCAATTCCTACGCCGGCAAGCAAGCCCGACAGAATCGCGCCGTAAACGCCCATGTAACCGGCTCCCAGCATGAACCATACAAGCGGGAAAGCCAGTACCGCAATCGCGACAGCCGAAAAGTTCGTGCCGCGGCGAAGCGCCGATAAAAGCGCTTTTTGCGTTGCGTTTTCCTTCGTGCGTATCAGAAACGAGCCGATAATGGTCACGATAACGCCGATACCTGCCATCGCCATGGGAATCGTGACGGCCTGGTCGCCGGATAAACCCACTATGCCGGTTGCTTCGTCTACCCCGAAAGCGGCGACTCCCAGAGCGCAGGTGGCTACGATCGAACCTACGTATGACTCATACAGGTCGGCGCCCATGCCTGCGATATCGCCTACATTGTCGCCCACATTGTCGGCGATTACAGCGGGATTGCGCGGGTCGTCCTCAGGGATTCCGGCTTCAACCTTGCCGACAAGGTCGGCCCCTACATCGGCGGCTTTCGTGAATATGCCGCCGCCTACGCGGGCAAACAGCGCCATGCAGGAGGCGCCCATTCCAAAGGTCAGCATTGCGGCTGTGACCTGGCCAATATCAAGAAGGAAAACATACTTTAAAAGATAATACCAGATGGCAAGGTCAAGAAGCCCGAGGCCTACTACGGTGAACCCCATGACCGATCCGGAGGAAAAAGCCACCCGCAGCCCTTTGTTAAGGCTGTCCTTACATGCGGTAGCCGTGCGGGAATTGGCGTATGTCGCAAGCTTCATCCCCACAAACCCGGACAACCCCGAGAAGAAGCCGCCCGTTACAAATGCAAACGGAACAAACCACGTCAGGAAACCGAATCCGGCCATTACGCAAAGAATAACAAGCATTGCGGCAAAAAACCACGCAACAACGGTATATTGCCGGCGCATAAACGCATTGGCGCCCATGCGTATTTTTAGTGAAATCGATCTCACTTCAGGGTCCCCCTCGGGGTATTTGAATACATTCTTTATGTTGTAACCTACAAAGCAGAGGGCCAGTATCGCGCCGATTGGGGTCAGAATCATCAAATCCATAAAACACACACTCCATTTATTATCTTGATATTTGAGCTCATTTTATCCGTATCGCCACACCTCCAGAAAAAACGTAGAAAACGGGCCGGAAGCTATGTTGATTTTCCGCCCTAAAGCTAAAAACTCGCACAATTGCCTTCCGACCGAAAAAATATTATTTGTTTTATACCAACGATACTATATCATATTAAATTAATAAAGTCAACTTTTTAACAAGCTTAACTGAACTTTGAAATCACCCGCTACAGCGTGACGCCGGTTTTAAATATGGCAATATCCCGGATGCCGTTCTGCCCGGTTTTGGTGTGTTCTTTCCCGCTTGCAAGCGCTATGATATACTCATAAAAGCAGTCGGCAAGCTGTTCCATTGAATCGTTTGATACAAGTGTTCCGGCATTGAAATCAATCCAGCCGGGTTTTCTTTTGAACAGATCCGTGTTGCTTGATATTTTCACCGTCGGCACAGGCGCGCCGAAAGGTGTGCCCCGCCCGGTAGTAAACAAGATTAAATGCGCCCCGCTTGCCGCTAAAGCGGTAGCTGCCACCAGATCATTGCCGGGAGAATTAAGCAGGTTCAGTCCTTTTTCACGTAGAGCCTCGCCATAGGAAAGCACATTGACTACCGTGGCGGTTCCGGCTTTTTGCGTGCAGCCCAAAGCCTTTTCTTCCAACGTGGTAATGCCGCCGTCCTTGTTGCCGGGAGACGGATTTTCATAAACCGGCTGCCCGCAGCTTGTAAAATACGCTTTGAAATTGTTGATTAGAGAGACCGTCTTTTGAAAAACAGCTTCGTTTTTACACCGGCTCATCAGGATTGTTTCCGCGCCAAACATTTCCGGCACCTCGGTGAGGATTGCACTCCCGCCCTCTGCCGTCAGCCGGTCGGTAAACGCGCCTGCAAGGGGATTGGCTGTGATGCCCGAAAGCCCGTCGCTCCCGCCGCATTTCAACCCGACAATCAGTTCCGGGGTTGGGACAGGCTCACGAATATCGTCTTTCGCCGCGTTAACGAGTTGCTTTACAAGGGCAAGGCCGCCGGCAATCTCATCCTCACATTCTTGAGCTATCAGGAATTTCACGCGGTTCTCATCCACATCCCCCAGCATTGCACGCATTTCGGCGACACTGTTGTTTTCGCAACAAAGCCCCAGCACCAGCACGCCACCCGCGTTGGGATGCCTGATTAACCCGCACAAGGCTTTTTTTGTGTTCTCATGGTCTTCCCCGAGTTGGGAACAGCCATAGGGATGGGGGAAGCTGTACACGCCCTGTACGCTGCCCTGAATCAAATCCTGTGCTTTTTTTGCGATAGCTTCCCCTGTAGAATTTACGCAGCCCACGGTGGGGATAATCCAAACCTCGTTGCGGATGCCGGTTTTGCCGTCATTGCGTTTGAACCCCATAAAGCTTCCCGGCTCACGCGAATCGGGAGGGTTGATGTTTGGCGCATACGTGTAACAAAGCTGCTCTCCTAGTCCGGTTGCCATGTTGTGGCTGTGCACATGCTCGCCTGCCGCGATATCCGCAGTTGCGCAGCCGATAGGATAGCTGTATTTGATCACCCCGCCGCCTTTGGGGATATCCAAAAGCGCGATTTTATGCCCGAAAGGCATGTCCGAATTGGCGGTGACATATACGCCGCCAATTCCAATTTTTTGACCCGCGCGAATCGGTTCAACCGCCACTGCAACATTGTCCGCGGGGTTGATTTTAACAAGACTCATGACAGCACCCTCTCCACAGCGCTCCGCATACCGTTGTTGCAAATGCTCTGCAAGAATGCCGTGACGGTTTGCGCCAGGCCCGGGACAAGCGTTAAATCCCTGCCCCAAAAATCATCGCGTTCTAAAAACGCCTGTACAAACTCCCCGGTCGGCAAATCGCAATTTGCTGCGAAAAATGCGGTCACAGTCGCATCGTCCATGATTTCATACGGCTCGCCGTTTCGTTTTCCGATCAGCTTTCCACCCGCACTTGCCTCACCGCTGTAAAACGCCATCAGCGCCGCAAGAGAGAAGCATAAAAGAGCAGGCAGGGAGCCCGTTTTTTCTTGTGTTTCCAAAATAGCCGGCAAAATCCGCGCCTTGAATTTTGAAACGGAATTCAGCGAGATAGAGAGCAGGTTATGCTGAACAAAGGGATTTTCAAACCGCTCAATGACAGAATCGGCGAACGCGTTTGCTTCATCGGCGGGCAGGGGAACTACCGGTGCAAGCTCACCATAAACAACCCGTTCAAGAAGTCTCCGCGTGGTTTTGTCTTTCATCATATCTCCGACTGTGTTAAGGCCGCAGAGATACGCCGCCAAAACCGACGATGTGTGCGCTCCGTTTAAAATCCGGACCTTCCGCTCCCTGTATGGCTTCATATCGTCCGTAAAAATCACGGGAAGCCCTGCTTTATCGAGCGGAAGTTCTTTTGCAATCATCGCCGGGTCTTTGCTTTCAATGACCCAAAGGGCAAACGGCTCGCCGGTTACAAGCAGCTTGTCGCTGTATCCCAGCTCTTTTTCTAAAAGCTCAATCTCTTCTTTTGGGTATCCCGTGACAATGCGGTCAACCATTGTATTGCAAAAAATATTTGCGGTAATGAACCACGATTGAAATTCCGAAGGCAGTCCCCATCGCTCCGCAAGCTTCAGGCAGCAGCTTTTCAGCGCGTCACCGTTCTTTTCAATGAGCTCACAGGGGAGGATCATCAGCCCCTTGTCTTCCGCGCCAACAAAGTGCTGATAGCGCTCGTACAAAAGCTTCGTCAGCTTGCCGGGATAGGATTTCGGAGGCTTTAACGCGAAATCGTCGCTTTCGTCGTAAACAATACCTGCTTCTGTCGTGTTTGAGACGATGAACCGCAGCCCGGGAATTTTTGCAAACGCGGCGTATGCTTCGTATTCATCATAAGCCGAAGCCGCACCGGCAATGCTGGTGATGATGCGTTTTTCCGCATACGCTTCGCCGTCCTTTTTGCCGCGGAGAATCACGGTGTACACGCAGTCCTGCCCGGCAAACGGCTCAAGGCTGCCGTAAGGGATTGGCTTTACAATCTGCACCCCGCCGTCAAACACGCCTCTTTCGTTGGCAATATCCACCATATAATCTACAAAGCCGCGCAAGAAGTTCCCTTCGCCATATTGCAGAATTTTAACCGGCCGCTGTTTTTTTTGTGTTGTTTGATTGACCGTTTCCATTTCTTTTCCCCTCGCTTAAAACCCAAAGTGTTTTGAGGCGCCTCACGCCTTAATAGCTTGGCGGCACAATGCCGGGATTGCTTACGCTTTTCATTTGCCCGTCAGTGAAGCACAGAATTTCATTGCCGTTTACCTTGAAAGGGAATTTTTTGCCGTTATAATCAACTTCCCCCTCTATCGTCTGGATGCTCATGCCGATAATACCCGAAAGCTTACCCGAGCGGCC
>Ga0099364_10003355_pt1 | contig 24872 bp, 25 predicted proteins | sample TergutTh196P3_FD_73070 | JGI IMG/M metagenome (GOLD analysis project Ga0099364, IMG submission 73070) | Microcerotermes parvus P3 segment gut microbial communities from Pointe-Noire, Republic of the Congo - Th196 P3 | ecosystem: Host-associated > Arthropoda: Insects > Digestive system > Gut ...
GGCAGTTCTTGTAGATGGGACACTTGACTTAACAAATGTTTCTGAGGTGAAAAAATGATACTTAATGCTTTATGTGAATATTATGATATACTGGCAAATGACGAAGAGACTGGTATCTGTAAATATGGGTACAAACGAACAAATTTTTCTTATAAAATAGTGATAACCGAAGAGGGGGAGTTATTTAGTATTATTCCTCTTGTTATCGACAAAAAAGATAAGCCAAAATCAGCTATTATGCCGAAAAATATGAAAAAAACAGGGATAGCATCCTCACCAGTGTGTGATAATATGACTTACTTATTGGGAGTCACATTTAATAAAAAAGATGGGAAAAAAGAAAGAACAATAGATAGAGTAAAATTTCAAGCTGCAAAAAGTCTTCATTCCAAATTATTCCAAGAAGGGAAATCAAGAGAAGCAGTAGCAATCGTAAAGTTCTTTGATAAATGGGAAAAAAACATTGATAACGCATGGGATAATGAGCATATATTGGCATCTGCAAGCGAATCAGGAGATGAACCTTTTTCTGGTAATGGTGTTTTCTCTCTTGTGGGTGAAACGAAGTGTTTTCATGAGTGTGATGAGATTATTTCGCTTTGGTTGGCTGAAAACAAGAGACCAATAGATAAAAAAAAATGCCCCCAAAACATACCTAAAAAAAAGATAACATTAGAATCAGGCATTTGTTCTATACTTGGTGAAAATCTAGAAATTTCAAGATTACATACAATGTTGAAAGGTGTTCATAAAGACAATCTCGCTCTTATATCTTTTAATGTAGAATCCTTTGAATCTTATGGCATTTTACAGTCATATAATTCAAGAGTTTCGGAAGAAGCCATGTTTAAATATACCACAGCTCTACAATATTTATTAGATAATAAAGATTATAAACTAAATCTTGGTGATGATACTACGGTATTTTGGGCAAGTTCGCCCAAAAAAGAATATATGGAGCTGGTGCTTGGGTTAATAAATGGTGTTGTTGAAGATGATTTTGAAGATGACGACCAAGAAACTGAAAACAATGCAAATCAAAGGAGTGAAAAATCCAAAAAAAATGAGAACAAGAAACATAATGATCTAACTCATGTCTTTGACAAAAAAATAATTAACATGGTAAAATCTATTTTGGAATCAGGTAGCAAAGGTATCTATACTCAAAACCCACAATTTGACACCAATGTCAAATTTTACATACTAGGGATGACCCCTTACACAGGTAGAATTTCTGTTCGTTATTTTTACCAGAATACCTTATCTCAATTTTGTGAAAATATTTATAAGTATCATCAAGAAACACAGATTTATACTAGAGGAAAATTTGCCAAAGATTATATCAGAGCAAAATCTTTACTTTTTTCCACAGTTAGCAAAAAATCTTCAGTAAAAAAAGTTAATCCCCTATTGGGTGGTGCTATTATGAGAGCAATTATCACAGGTCAAAAATATCCTCAAATCCTTATTAATCAGATTATTATGAGAATCAAATCTGACCTATATATAGATCAAGTAAGAGCGTCAGTAATAAAAGCTTGTTTAATAAGAAATTATAAAATAAATAAAAATATAAAGGAGATAGGTATGGCTCATAACGAAAACTCTAAAAATCTTGCATATAACCTTGGAAGCGTATTTGCATGGCTTGAAAAAATTCAATTAGATGCAAATTATACAAAACCTGAAGAAAGCGTAAAGAATAGCAAAAAGAGTGAAAATGACTCAAAACTTAATTCTACAATAAAGGACAAGTATTTTGCTACTGCTTGTTCTAATCCAGTACTAGTGTTTCCAACTTTATTGAAGTTAGCTAATCATCATTTAGCTAAAATAGAAGGAAACTACCAGAAAATAGAACTTGATAAATGCATGGCTCGAATAGAGGGTGAAGTATTTCCTAAAACTCAAAGTATAGAACAACAAGGTAGTTTTATACTTGGGTATTATCAACAAATCCAAAAAATCTATACCAAAAAGGAGAAAATTAAAGATGGAGAAGAAAACAATTAACAACAGATATGATTTTGTCATAATCTTTGATGTAGAAAATGGGAACCCTAATGGAGACCCCGATGCTGGCAATATGCCTCGAACAGACCCCGAAACTGGGCATGGATTAGTTACTGATGTATGTCTAAAACGAAAAATTAGAAACTATGTGGAACTTATTAAAAATGACGAAATCGGTTATAAAATTTTTATTAAGGACACCCTAAGTCTTAAACAAAAGGCGGCTTATGTAGAATGTAACATAAAAGACCAAAAACAAAAAACTCCAATGAAAGATCAAAGAAAAGCTCGAGAATTCATGTGTAAAAATTACTTTGATATTAGAGCTTTTGGTGCTGTCATGTCTGGCGATGATGCACCTTGTAGAGTGCTTCGAGGTCCTATTCAAATAAATTTTGCTCAGAGTATAGACCCCGTTTTCCCACGCGATATCACTATCACAAGAATAGCACGCACTAATGAAAAGAGAGCAGAAAAACCAGGTGAAACTGAGATGGGTAAGAAGAATTTCATCCCCTATGCTTTATACAAAGCAGAAGGTTTTATCTCTGCCAAACTTGCCGAGAAGACAGGATTTTCCGAAGATGATTTGGAGCTATTTTGGGAAGCGATAATCAATATGTTTGAGCATGATCGGTCTGCAGCTCGTGGTAAGATGATAATGCATAAGCTGATTATCTTTAAGCATGATTGTCCTCTTGGGAAAACTCACTCTCATAAACTTTTTGAAAAGGTAAAAATAACCAAAAAACCGAATGTGGTTACTCCGAGAAGTATTGGTGATTATGATATTGAAATCAATGAAGTCATGCCGGATGGTGTTACATTGATTGTGAAATAACAACGAAACCTTCGTGCCTTAAGGGGTCAAACCATCAAAGCGGTAACTTGATTTGTAGGGAACGCAAGCATCTTGCCTGCAATCAATGGTTAAGCCGAATATTTTGCAGGCAAGATGCCTGCGTTCCCAGTTGAAGTTATAAACAAGGAGGATTAAAATGGAAAAACCTAAAATCAGCCCAAACTTTACAATTGAGGATATTCACAAAATCCGTGAGTACAACTATGAAATAACCAAACATATGACCACGGAAGAGATGTGTGATCACATCAACAACAAGGCAAAGAAAGTCATCAAAGAAATGAATGAGTATAATGCTAAGAAGAGAGCTGAGGAAGATGGGGAAAAATGAAATGGACTCCCCCCCCTTCCCCCCCCACTCATACTTCATGGGGGGGGCTGGAAATGAATTACCCCACACTCAAGCACTGAGGTGATTGCTTCGTCCCTCGCAACTGGCACTACAATGAGGAGGTATAATATCTACGAGCGTCTACCACTTTCGGCTATCAAGCAATATGCTTATTGTAAGCGTAGGTTTGGCTTGATGTATATCGACAATGAGTTTATGGACAATTTTAAGACCATTGAGGGTAATATTTTTCATGAAAAGGTGAATGACCCTTTTTTTAAAGAGAAAAGGGGTGAGAAATATTACAGTCGTAGCGTCCCAGTATATTCTGATAGATTGGGTCTTTATGGAGTTTGCGATATAATCGAGTTTACACAAGATGAAAATGGCATTCATTTGCCTACTCAAAAAGGTTTATGGAAAATAAATCCTATTGAGTATAAAAATGGAAAACCTGAAAAGAGCAAGGCAGATGAGATGCAGCTTTGTGCACAAGCTATGTGCCTTGAAGAAATGTTTGACACCAAAATCTATTTAGCCGATATTTATTATGGTAGGCTACGGAAAAGAGTAAATGTTTTCTTGTCAGATGAGCTTAGGCGGTCTGTGGAAATGATAGTTACTGATATTCATCATCTCATGGAAAAAGCAGTTATCTCAGAAAAACCTGAAAGTCAAAATTGTAATCTCTGCTCTATGGTAGATATATGTATGCCGGTGATATTTTGTAAACAAAAGTCAAATCAGAGTAGAATAAGTGGTCAGCTTTGAGAAAAAGATATAGATTAAGTAGGGAACTGATTTATCTGTTCCGTTTTAAATATAAACATTTTTTTCAACAGCAGATAAATCAGTTCCCTTCTTAATTAAGATACCCTAAAGGATATATTTTATGCGAAAGTTATTAAATACGCTTTATATCACTACACCGAATTCCTATCTTTCCTTGAAAGATGAAACTATCGTAATTTTATTAGAAGAGGATGAGAAATTTAGAATACCAATGCTCAATGTAGAAAATATCGTTTGTTTTGGATACATGGGAGCTAGTCCTGCCTTGATGGGAAAATGTGCTGAAAACAATATAGGATTGAGTTTTTTAAAGCCAAATGGTGAATTTTTGAGTAGAATTGTAGGGAAAACAAAAGGCAGTGTATTTTTAAGAAAAAAGCAATATATATTTTCAGATGATATTGACTTTTGCCTTAAATTTTCTCAAGATATAGTTTCAGCAAAGCTCTTTAATCAGAGGTTTACTCTTGAAAAGACTATAAGAGACAATAAAGAAAAAATTAACACTGAAAATCTTGAGAAAATCTCTTTGGAATTAAAAAATGCTGTAAAAAAAGCTCATACATTCCATAATCTGCAGGAATTAAGAGGTTTTGAGGGAGTATATGCTAAACTTTATTTTAGTGTGTTTGATGATATGATTTTGCATCAAAAAGAGGATTTTTATTTTCAAGAGAGGTCAAAGCGACCACCACTTGATTTAGTAAATTGTGTTTTATCTTACCTTTACACAATACTTAGTCTCGAAATCATGTCGGCTTTGGAAACTGTGGGACTTGACCCTTATGTAGGCTTTTTTCATGCCCTAAGGTCTGGTAGAGCTTCGCTTGCAGTGGATTTGGTAGAAGAATTTCGTTCCTATTTAGTCGATAGAACTGTGATTTCTATGATAAATTTAAAACAAATAAATAAAAAGGATTTTGTCCAAAAAGAAGGTGGAGCTGTCCTAATGACTGATGAGGGTAGAAAGAAAATACTCACAATTTGGCAGGAAAAAAAGAAAGAGATAATCACTCATCCCTACCTTGAAGAAAAAATTGAGATAGGATTGCTGCCCTACGCTCAAGCACAACTCCTCGCTCGTTTTATACGGGGTGATATGGATGAATATCCAACATTTTTGTGTAAGTAGGGAAAGGATTTATCCGTTCCATTACATTTAATATTTAGGAGATTTTTATGTTTGTAGTAGTAACTTATGATGTAAATACCGAAACATCAGCAGGTCAAAAAAGACTAAGAAAAGTTGCTAAAACTTGTGAAAATTATGGGCAAAGAGTTCAAAACTCAGTCTTTGAATGCGTGGTAGACTACGGGAAATATCTGATTTTAAAAAGAGAACTTGAAAAAATCATCGATAAAAAAATCGATAGTCTGAGATATTATAACCTCGGTACTAAATGGAATAATAAAGTCGAACATGTCGGAGCTAAAGCTGGATATAATCCTGAGGGGGTGCTGATTATTTAATTGATACTTTTTGCGAACTATAAGCTCACATAAGAAATAGTGATAATAAATGCTTATTTTATAAGGAGAGATAATAAAATGATTTTTTAACAAAAAAAGGGTGATGATGCATCATCTCTGGATTTGTTAGTGTCGCACCTCGTAAGAGGTGCGTGGATTGAAACTAAAAGAGCAACTTGATGAAGCATTACAAGTAAGTCGCACCTCGTAAGAGGTGCGTGGATTGAAACTGGTTAAGTGCAATGTATTCGATGAATGATTTTGTCGCACCTCGTAAGAGGTGCGTGGATTGAAACTATAATAGAAACGATGATTTCCCCCCCCTACCCGTCGCACCTCGTAAGAGGTGCGTGGATTGAAACAATGACGAGGTCGAGGACTGTCTTTTGGGTAGCGTCGCACCTCGTAAGAGGTGCGTGGATTGAAACCCCCATAAATGTGGGGGGAGTCCCCCCCCACATTGTCGCACCTCGTAAGAGGTGCGTGGATTGAAACACAAATTCCCTTGAAAACTTGTATTTGGGACATTGTCGCACCTCGTAAGAGGTGCGTGGATTGAAACATTATAAATAAATTTATAATTCAAATTAATCAGTCGCACCTCGTAAGAGGTGCGTGGATTGAAACAGGAAACTCTGTGCCTGTTGCTGTTATTTAATATGTCGCACCTCGTAAGAGGTGCGTGGATTGAAACTACTGACAAATATGGTTATGGTGAATGGTTAAAGTCGCACCTCGTAAGAGGTGCGTGGATTGAAACAAATTCAAAGAATATATAGAAAAAAATATAAAAAGTCGCACCTCGTAAGAGGTGCGTGGATTGAAACACTACTCATCCGCTCTATCAATATGTTTTTCAAGTCGCACCTCGTAAGAGGTGCGTGGATTGAAACGATGAAGCATTACAAGTAAAACGAGATTTAGTGAGTCGCACCTCGTAAGAGGTGCGTGGATTGAAACATCTTTCATCCCAAAGGCATAGTCGATTATATTTGTCGCACCTCGTAAGAGGTGCGTGGATTGAAACGAATATTATGAGAATTGCGTTAACAAAGTTAATTGTCGCACCTCGTAAGAGGTGCGTGGATTGAAACTCTCGGCATGCACGAGGACATCATCCATGAGCCAGTCGCACCTCGTAAGAGGTGCGTGGATTGAAACACTAAAGCCACCTGTAAAATCACTTAAAATTACTTGTCGCACCTCGTAAGAGGTGCGTGGATTGAAACATAAATTGACCTAGTGTTGTATTTCCGTATTGATGTCGCACCTCGTAAGAGGTGCGTGGATTGAAACGAAACGGAGGACAAATGAGCTGGAAAGATTTCAAGTCGCACCTCGTAAGAGGTGCGTGGATTGAAACTGTTAAAATCGTTCATGCAATCGACAGAATTGCAGTCGCACCTCGTAAGAGGTGCGTGGATTGAAACCCATCCACGGTGGGTTTCAAACCAAACCCAATATGTCGCACCTCGTAAGAGGTGCGTGGATTGAAACAGGACTGAGTATTTCAGATTGGCAATGCAGCACCGTCGCACCTCGTAAGAGGTGCGTGGATTGAAACAGGATAGATACAGGAGCGGATATGATAGTGGGGAGTCGCACCTCGTAAGAGGTGCGTGGATTGAAACCGCAAGCTCCATGAGTGGGGCAGTAATGGAATGTTGTCGCACCTCGTAAGAGGTGCGTGGATTGAAACTACCAAGCAAGGAAGAGACACAAAAAATGGTGCGGTCGCACCTCGTAAGAGGTGCGTGGATTGAAACTTTGCAGTATGGGTCTCTAACATCTCTATATTGCGTCGCACCTCGTAAGAGGTGCGTGGATTGAAACTCGATATGTTCAAAAGAGTAGTTATCACAGCTATATCGCACCTCGTAAGAGGTGCGTGGATTGAAACTTCAAGAAACACCTGCACTTGTAGAGGTTGTAAAGTCGCACCTCGTAAGAGGTGCGTGGATTGAAACTATTGGGTTTGGTTTGAAACCCACCGTGGATGGGTCGCACCTCGTAAGAGGTGCGTGGATTGAAACGAATTGTCAAAGGAGGCAGAATGAACGACAAAGAGTCGCACCTCGTAAGAGGTGCGTGGATTGAAACAAATGGGTAATGGAACCCAGAAAACCAAAGGAGAGTCGCACCTCGTAAGAGGTGCGTGGATTGAAACAAAAAACATCAAATGTGACGAATGTCTTGAATTGGTCGCACCTCGTAAGAGGTGCGTGGATTGAAACTCAGCAAATTCGTTGCAGCTTTAGTCCTTTCTGCGTCGCACCTCGTAAGAGGTGCGTGGATTGAAACATCTAAAGACAACAGCTGGTTTGCTATTGCCAGAAGTCGCACCTCGTAAGAGGTGCGTGGATTGAAACCAATGGGCGGGGTTATAACCCCGCCCATTCTGTTGTCGCACCTCGTAAGAGGTGCGTGGATTGAAACATCATATCGTGATGTTTTTTGTAGACATGAAGAGTCGCACCTCGTAAGAGGTGCGTGGATTGAAACAACCAGTTTGTCTGGGACGATATGCCTCTGCCAGTCGCACCTCGTAAGAGGTGCGTGGATTGAAACAAGTAATTGCTGATTTATAGGAGACAGAATGGCGTCGCACCTCGTAAGAGGTGCGTGGATTGAAACTCTTTTTACCTGCATGGTAGATGGCTTGATTTGCGTCGCACCTCGTAAGAGGTGCGTGGATTGAAACCAATTTTTTCGACTGGCAGAACCCAAGCCCATGAGTCGCACCTCGTAAGAGGTGCGTGGATTGAAACTGGATCGGTGGAAATACCAAAGAAAACAAAGAAAGTCGCACCTCGTAAGAGGTGCGTGGATTGAAACCACAATAGCTGATTGCGTCATCCAGTATGTTACAGTCGCACCTCGTAAGAGGTGCGTGGATTGAAACTATTATGAATCAGGAATATTTTTGGAAGATGGTTGTCGCACCTCGTAAGAGGTGCGTGGATTGAAACCGTATTGACTATATGTGAAATGTGCGGCATTAGTGTCGCACCTCGTAAGAGGTGCGTGGATTGAAACCACAATCGCATATTTCGCAGGTTGTATACAAATCGTCGCACCTCGTAAGAGGTGCGTGGATTGAAACTTGTCAAAACATAAGATACATCGGAATAGTGGTGTCGCACCTCGTAAGAGGTGCGTGGATTGAAACGTCTGTCAATTCCGACAAGCAAGGCTACATTGTGTCGCACCTCGTAAGAGGTGCGTGGATTGAAACGTTATATTCATCAATTGTGTATTTATACATCAAGCGTCGCACCTCGTAAGAGGTGCGTGGATTGAAACTGGCAAATTCGGTATTGATCATCATAACAATATTGTCGCACCTCGTAAGAGGTGCGTGGATTGAAACTTGATACTAAAGGTTATTATCGCTGCTAATACTGTCGCACCTCGTAAGAGGTGCGTGGATTGAAACGTCAGTCCAACTGTCAATGACATCGTTAAGATAAGTCGCACCTCGTAAGAGGTGCGTGGATTGAAACGATGGACTGAAATTTCTACAAGAGGAATTAAAGTCGCACCTCGTAAGAGGTGCGTGGATTGAAACTGATCTCTGTGCGCCGGTCTGCGAACATTGGTGGTCGCACCTCGTAAGAGGTGCGTGGATTGAAACTGAAAGCAGTGTTTTTTAGTAAAGAAGAGGTCGGGTCGCACCTCGTAAGAGGTGCGTGGATTGAAACTCCCTGCATACATATATTTATAAACATCATTAAAGTCGCACCTCGTAAGAGGTGCGTGGATTGAAACCTTTAAAATTTCTCGTTTTGTAAATGCACAGATTGTCGCACCTCGTATGAGGTGCGTGGAATGAAACGTTTTTCGTATTTTTTTGTTTGCCACTTGTCTCTTGTCGCACCTCGTATGAGGTGCGTGGATTGAAACGATATACTTGAAAGTATGAATTATTTCCTTTTGGTCGCACCTCGTATGAGGTGCGTGGATTGAAACCGGATAGATACAGGAGCGGATATGATAGTGGGGAGTCGCACCTCGTATGAGGTGCGTGGATTGAAACCAATCTGTTGATTACCATCAAGAAATCGGATAACAGTCGCACCTCGTATGAGGTGCGTGGATTGAAACTAATACTAGGTGGTGCTCCAGCTGGCATGAATATGTCGCACCTCGTATGAGGTGCGTGGATTGAAACCTCTATCGTTACTCTGTTTTTTCATTGCTTCAAAGTCGCACCTCGTATGAGGTGCGTGGATTGAAACACGCTTTCCCTTACGGACATCGTATTCGATAAAGTCGCACCTCGTATGAGGTGCGTGGATTGAAACTCGGAAGAAGCATAAATGACTTTTCCCTAAACAGGTCGCACCTCGTATGAGGTGCGTGGATTGAAACATGCTTACAGATAGCGACATAAAATACAAAGTAGGTCGCACCTCGTATGAGGTGCGTGGATTGAAACCGCACCATTATCATTTTGGACAGAACAGGATATAGTCGCACCTCGTATGAGGTGCGTGGATTGAAACACAGGGTATCATGAGAGCTATCATGCTATAGAGAGTCGCACCTCGTATGAGGTGCGTGGATTGAAACGTTCGACAAAGTCGGTGGTGAAGAAAAAAGCTAAGTCGCACCTCGTATGAGGTGCGTGGATTGAAACATCGTCATTGTATAAAGGTAAAAATGAAATATTGTCGCACCTCGTATGAGGTGCGTGGATTGAAACTAATCATTGTAAGATAAGGAACATCCCCCTATTGTCGCACCTCGTATGAGGTGCGTGGATTGAAACCTATCAATTGAACCCGCATATCAAAAGGCATCCCCGTCGCACCTCGTATGAGGTGCGTGGATTGAAACCCAGGAGCGATAGAACGGGCTGTAAAAAAAAAGAGTCGCACCTCGTATGAGGTGCGTGGATTGAAACTCCCTCTGTGCTTGTGTCGAGTTCTTTGTCAGTTGTCGCACCTCGTATGAGGTGCGTGGATTGAAACATCTGAATAGTAATGAGACTTTGAATGTGATATAGTCGCACCTCGTATGAGGTGCGTGGATTGAAACTGGTCATAAATATTATGAGCTTCAAGACTATGATGTCGCACCTCGTATGAGGTGCGTGGATTGAAACGTCCCCTACTGATATTAAATACCTGTCAATCTCAGTCGCACCTCGTATGAGGTGCGTGGATTGAAACTGCTCTCTTGACGGTGACCCACTTTGGTTACTAGTCGCACCTCGTATGAGGTGCGTGGATTGAAACTTCGGGTGCGTGGATTGAAACGACAAAAACACTGTCGCACCTCGTATGAGGTGCGTGGATTGAAACAGATGGATATCTCCGTTTTCATCGATTTTTAGCAGTCGCACCTCGTATGAGGTGCTTGGATTGAAACATTTATAAACTATACAGAAAAACTGAGCCAAAGGTCGCACCTCGTAAGAGGTGCGTGGATTGAAACAGCATTGGTATTTGATAATAATAGAGGAATACGGTCGCACCTCGTATGAGGTGCGTGGATTGAAACTACGCCACATAGGATTTATATCAGTTCCACTAAGTCGCACCTCGTAAGAGGTGCGTGGATTGAAACTTTTGCCAAATAGAAAGAGCTTGAACTAATTTATTTTTATTTGACAAAATTAGCTTGTTTGTAAAAATTGTGCCAAAAATTATATGAGTTATTTCGCTATCAAATAAGTTTTATAAAGGAGCTAAATCTTTTAAAACAGTATGAGATGACTAATGAAAAATTTTTGAGTTTCATCAAAAGTGGGAAGTTTATATGCCTATCAAAGTTAATAATATTCAAAAAAGGTCACTAGCAAGTAGGTTGCCGATAAAGATAAACCAGACGATTATAAGCATCGATGACGAGCCAATCGATGATATCCTTGATTTGATGTATTATTCAGACAAAGATACATTTAGGATAAAATACCAAGATGAACATGGACAGCAACAGAGCTGTGAAGTAATAAACAGCTATGATAGACCTCTCGGTTATGAGGTTTTATTACCAGAATGTGAATCCTGCGTAAACAATTGCATATTTTGTTTTGTTGACCAGATGCCAAAGGGACTAAGAAAATCGCTGTTTTTAAAGGACGATGACTATATATACTCCTTTTTTTATGGAAATTTTATAACATTGACAAATCTACTTCCAAAAGACATAGAAAAGATAATAAAACAGCGTATTTCTCCTTTGTATGTGTCAATCCATACTACAGATACTAATCTTCATAAAATGATGTTTCGTTATGAAATTGATTTTAATATCATGGAAACTTTGAAATCTTTTGAAAAGGCAAAAATAGGTTTACATACACAAATAGTTTTGATACCTGAAATAAACAATAAGCAGAATTTGACAAAAAGCTTGACAGATTTGACAAATTTAAAAAATGTGCGTTCAATAGGAATTGTTCCAGTAGGATTGACTAAATATAGGGACAATTTAACAGTTCTTAGAAAGATGACCAAAGAAGAGGCTCTGGAAGTGGTTTCAGAGGTGGAAAGATTTAATAGTTGCAGGCAAGATGCCTGCGTTCCAGATAGCAGGCAAGTTGTCTGCTTTCCCTGTCAAATTTATTGTGCAGATGAGCTTTTTATCCTTGCAGAAATGCCTATCCCTGAGGATGAATATTATGGTGAGTATGAACAGATTGAAAATGGTATCGGTATGGTGAGAAAATCACTTGAAAATTATCAAAAGCATAAGAAAAAGATATTGAGATACCTCGATAAGCAAGCGGGCAACCCAGTCTTTGTTACTTCAATTTCAGGTTTTACAGCAATCAGTCCTATTTTGGAAGATATTCAGAAAGATAAAAAGGTGAGAGCTTGTGTGATAAAGAATAATTTCTTTGGTGAGGATGTTACCGTTACGGGATTATTAACATGGCAGGATATAAAAGAGCAATTGATATTAGCCGAAAATGAATATCCAGTCTTTTCATCAAGCATTTTTAATGATGAAATGCTGACGATAGATGAAAGGCATATTTCGGAGATAAAGAGGTATTTGAATAAAGAAATTATCGTGATAGATGAGTTATTTAGTAATTTAGAAATTACTAATTGAATTTAGAGGAGATAAAAGTATGGAAAAGGTTTATTTTTACAAGACCAAAACAAGCGATTTCAAAAAAATTGGAAGTATAGCCAAATCGTTGTTTGAAAAAATTGTAAAAGAAAACGATTTTAAGTTTGAGGAAAATGTGCCAATAAAGGTGCATTTCGGTGAGGATGGAAATGTTACTTACATTCCAGCCGAGACTTATGATGGTATCATAGACTTTTTGGAGTCAAAAAAGGTAAAAACTGCTTTTATAGAAACAAATGTCTTGTATCGTGGACAAAGAACTACAAGAACACAGCACTTAAAACTGGCAAAAGAACACGGATTTACGCGTATTCCAGTCATCATAGCTGATGGTGAAACAGGTGAATGTTTTAATGAAGTAGAGATAAACAAGGAATACCTCAAAAAATGCAAGTTAGGTCTTGAATATAAAAATTTTAACCAGTATGTAGTTTGCTCTCATTTCAAAGGTCATGTATTAGCTGGTTTCGGGGGAGCAGTAAAACAATTGTGCATGGGGTTCGCCGCTCGTGGTGGCAAGATGGAACAGCATTCTCAGACTCTACCCACAGTATTGGAAAGTAAGTGTATCACCTGTGGAGTTTGTGTAGAAAATTGCGGTGCTGGAGCTATAAAATTATTTAGTAAGGCTTATATAGACAAGCGACTTTGCGTTGGATGTGCTATCTGTATCGCTGTTTGTTGCACTGGTGCTGTATATCACGATTGGAGTTCAGAGCATTTTTTTGAAAAGATGGCAGAATATGCTTATGCAGCAGCTCTTGGAAAGAAAAACATTTACATCAATTTCGTATCTAATATCACGAGAGATTGCGATTGTTTTGCCTCAAAAATGCAGTATGTGGCAGAAAACTTAGGAGTGTTTGCCAGCCTCGACCCTGTGGCTCTTGATACTGCATGCCTCGATGCCTTGCAACAAGAAACTAATTCAAAGATATTTGAAAATGGCAGGAAAGTATTAGCTCATTCAGAAAAAATAGGGGTCGGGAAACAAGAGTATGAATTGGTAGTAGAAAATTGATGATGCTCATCATAGATTATTCTTTATAAAAAATAAAGAAATAAAAATCAATTTTGGGAGGATAACATGGATAATACGGCAGTTCAAGTAACTATGCAAGACATAATATCGCAAATTGAAACTCTACCACAAGAATATTTCATGGATGTGTATAAATATGTCTCAGAAATCAAAAAAAGCAATACCAAACCAATAAGAGCTTGGTGTGAAAAGGATTCTTTGATGAAAACTAAACCTATTCATATAGAAAATTTTGTATGGAACAGAGAAGACTGTTATGACAAGTAAAATATTTGTTGACACGAATATACTAATTTATGCTTATGTAGATACAAACGATTTTAAGCATAAAAAAGCTCAAGAAGTTCTTTATTGTAAAATATTCGATGATACTATGTTGCTAAGCACACAAATACTCTATAAACAAATGATAGAAAGAAAGCTGAGAATTATTAATCCTTTATTAATATAACATCCAAAACACATTAACGAGGGTAAATAAATTAGTTGACAAAATATAGCTCCTCATTTAGCTATAAGAATAGGTAACTTGAAATAAAATAAGGGATTATGCCTTAGTTCATAAACTTTTATATAAAAAATAGAAAAATAAAAATTTACAAAGGAGTAAAGATGGGAAAGTTTAAAAAAGAAACAATGGAAGGAAATCAAGCGGCAACTCATGTAGCTTATGCCTTTAGTGATGTAGCTGCGATTTATCCAATCACACCCTCATCTGATATGGGTCAATATGCCGATGCCTGGGCAGCAGAGGGCAAAAAAAATATGTTTGGTCAGGCAGTCGATGTCGTGGAAATGCAGTCTGAAGCAGGTGCCGCAGGCTCAGTTCATGGTGCTTTAGTAGCAGGTGCATTGACGACTACATTCACAGCTTCACAAGGTCTTTTATTGATGATACCAAACATGCACAAGATAGCAGGGGAGTTAATGCCAACGGTATTTCATGTTTCGGCTCGCTCACTTGCTTGTCAATCTTTGTCAATCTTTGGCGACCATTCAGATGTAATGTCTGTTAGAAATACAGGATTTGGTATGTTAGCTTCAGCGAGTGTCCAAGAAATCATGGACTTGGCTCTGGTAGCTCATCTCGCATCATTAAAGACGAGTATACCTTTTCTACATTTTTTTGATGGCTTTAGAAATTCACATGAAGTCTCAAAAATTGAAGTTACAGACTACGAAACAATAAAAAGTATGGTCGATTATGAATTTATAGAAAAATTCAGAAAAAGAGCGATGATACCAGATGAGCCGATTATAAAGGTGGGTGCTCAAAACCCTGATGTTTATTTTCAAGGTAGAGAGACAGTAAACAGATTTTATGATGCTTGTCCAGAGATTGTTCAAGAATACATGGATAAAGTAGGTGAGGTAGTAGGGAGGAAATATCATTTATTTGATTATGTAGGAGCACCTGATGCTGATAAAGTCATCGTTTGTATGGCTTCAGGCTGCGAAACTGTCGAAGAAACTATCGAGCTTTTAAACAAACAGGGGCACAAGCTCGGACTCGTAAAAGTCCGCTTATTTAGACCTTTTTCACTCAAACACTTTGAAAAAGTCATACCAGACACTTGCAAAAAAATTGCTGTTCTCGATAGGACAAAAGAGCCTGGTGCACTCGGTGAGCCTCTTTATATGGATGTTGTAACAGCTTTAAAAGATAGAAAAGTCAACACTCTCATTATCGGTGGTAGATATGGACTTTCCTCAAAAGAGTTTACACCAAGCATGGTCAAAGCGATTTATGACCACCTTGATGGAGAGGCTTTCCACAGCTTTACTGTAGGTATTGAGGACGATGTTACACATAAATCTCTCAAAATAAAAGACAAAATCTACGCTATCCCAGAGGGAACTATCAGCTGTATGTTTTGGGGACTTGGTGCTGACGGAACAGTCGGTGCAAACAAAAATAGCATCAAAATCATCGGCGACAATACGGATATGTATGCACAAGGCTATTTCCAATACGATTCCAAAAAATCAGGTGGTATCACGAGAAGCCATCTCCGTTTTGGAAAAAGTAAAATCAGAAGTCAATATCTTGTCCAGACACCAGACTTTGTCGCCTGCCACAACCCAGCTTTTATCGGTAGATATGATATGCTTTCAGGCATCAAACAAGGCGGGACTTTCCTTTTGAACTCAAATTGGAATAGAGATGAAGTATTTTCGCACCTCACCGAAGATATGCAGAAAATCATCATCGAGAGAAAAATAAAATTCTTTAATATAGACGCTCTTTCTATTTCAAATAATGTCGGTCTCGGAAATAGGATTAATACCGTCATGCAGACCGCTTTCTTTTTAATTTCTGGTGTCCTGGATAGAAATGTAGCCGTAAAAATGATTAAAGATTCTATCAAGTATACTTATGGAAAAAGAGGCACTGAAGTAGTAGAAAAGAATTGGAAAGCTGTCGATGCTACAAATGAGGCTCTAGTTGAAGTTCCCGTCCCTGCAAGTCTACCAGGTAAAGCAGCTCAAAGCAAGAAGCTTGTCCCAGACGATGCTGATGATTTCACCAAAACTATCATGGAACCTATCATGAGAGAAGAGGGAAATCAAATCACAGTATCTCAAATGCCTATTGACGGACACATGCAGACAGGAACTACGCAGTATGAAAAACGCGGAGTTTCAGCCTTTGTCCCCAGATGGATAGCCGAAAATTGTATCCAATGTAACCAATGCTCTATCGTGTGTCCGCATGCTGCAATTCGCCCCAAACAGATAGCTCAAGAGGATTTAAAAGGATGTCCTAAATCATTTAATACAATCAAAGCACAAGGTAAAAATGATTACCAATACAAAATCCAGATTTACATAGACGACTGTTATGGTTGCTCGCTCTGTGTAAATGAATGTCCAGCCAAAGAAAAAGCACTCGTCTTGAAACCTATCGAAGAAGAGAGAGAAAGAGGAGAAACTGAAAACTATGTCTTCTTTAATCAGCTACCCAATGATGTTCTCGGCGAGTGGAAAGAAGATACGGTAAAAGGTAGTCAGTTCAAGCAACCTCTACTCGAATTCTCAGGTGCCTGTGCAGGCTGCGGTGAGACAGCTTATGTGAAACTCATAACACAGTTTTATGGCGACAGGATGATTATTGCCAATGCTACTGGTTGCTCTTCTATTTGGGGCGGAACTTTCCCCAATATCCCCTATTGCAAAAACAAGCTCGGACATGGACCTACATGGGCAAACTCGCTCTTTGAAGACAATGCCGAATACGGCTTTGGCATGCGTCTCGCTGTCGATGCAAATAGAAGATACCTTAAAGCAGCTGTAGAAAAGCTCGCTGTCCAAAGCTCTTGCTCTGATTTTAAAGCAGCTCTAACTAAAGCTCTCGAAATCTGGAAAAATACAGATGACGAGGCTAAAATGCACGCTGAGAAGCTCAAAGTTATGATAGCTAAAGAACTTAAGGAAGAAAAAGGTGAAGTGCTCGAACTCGTTAAAAAAGTAGCTGAACTGCAAAACTATTTTGTCGACAAAAGTATCTGGTGTATTGGTGGTGACGGTTGGGCTTATGACATCGGTTTCGGTGGTCTTGACCATGTCCTTGCGACAAACAGAAATGTCAAATTGCTTGTCATGGATACTGAAGTTTACTCAAATACAGGCGGACAGGCTTCAAAATCTACTCCTCTCGGTGGTGTTGCAAGATTTGCTGAGGGTGGAAAGCCTACAACTAAAAAAGACCTTGGTCTCATGATGATGAGCTATGGTTATATCTATGTCGCCTCTGTAGCAATGGGAGCAAACAAACAGCAGCTCATAAAAGCTATCAGAGAGGCAGAAGAATTTGACGGTCCTGCTATAATACTCGCTTATGCTACTTGTATCCATCACGGTATGCAAGATATGAAAAAAGCAAAACAAGTAGAAAGAAATGCCGTAGATAGCGGATATTGGATACTTTATCGTTACAACCCTGCCCTTATCGCACAAGGTAAAAATCCTTTCACACTCGACTCCAAAGAACCGACCAAAGATGTCCGAGAGTTTATCGACAACGAAACAAGATTTACCTCTCTAAATAGACTCTCACCTGAAAAGATGAGTAATTACAAAGAAGAGAGCTTAAATTTTATCCAAAATAGATGGAAATACTATAAGCATCTTGCAGATAAATCATAGTTGTTTTTTTGCCCCAAATAATCCCCCCTTTTAAAAGGGGGGATTTTGGGGAACGCAGGCATTTTGACTGCAAACAATGATTATTTGGATATTTTACAGGTAGCGATAGCCTTTCTTTCCCAGTTGAAGTTTAAGGTAAGATGCCTGCTCTCAAAAGTGTAAAAAACTCACAATTTATACTGACTCAAAAGTGGCATTTTAAAAGGGTTTACTCCCTCTTTGAAAGGAGGTTGGCGGCAATATCTCCGAGATATTGCCGCCAGCCTCATAGCTATCTCCTTTAAAACACGCTTGTAATGAGCATTTTTAAATATATTGAATTGAGATTTTTATGGATATTTTTACAAAAAAGGTTTTGCAGACAATCATTAAGCATTGCAATACTATAGAGGACACAAGGGGGCATTTCGGATTAGAATATAGCGATTTTGAAAACAATGTCATTTATCAAAATGCTTTACTGACACCTATTGCTCAAATTGGCGAATTAGCCAAGAGACTATCAAAAATATTCAAAGATAAATATCCAGAAATACCTTGGCGAAATATCACTGGAATGAGGGATGTGTTAATCCATAAATATGAAACTATCGATAAGGCTATTCTATGGAATGTATCAGTAATAGAAATCCCCAAAATAAAAAATTTTTGTATAAAAAAACTAAGAGATGAGGAATGATATGATGAATCCAAAAATAGAAAACTTAAGCAATAGAATAAAGCCCATCGCACTCCAATATGACTTATCAGCTGTTTGGCTATTTGGTTCTTACGCAAAAGATACACAAGAATTAGATAGCGACATTGATTTAATCGTAAAAACAGAGGATGTAGCAGAGGGGTTTAAATTAATTGAGGTAAAGTATGCCCTTGAAGATGCTCTGGAAAGAAATGTTGACCTTATCACAACGAATAGTATTATAGGGTCTTTATTAGAAAATGAAGATTTGGGTGAGCTGTTAATTTTTGAGAAAAAAAGAGCAAAATGATGAATAATATAATAAAAATAAAAGGATTATCAACTCTGGCTTAAGGATTTAAAACATCAAAAATAAAGAAGCCAAATAAAAGCAGCCTTCTCAGTAAATAGCCAATTGATATTATTATACCAGGAGAAGCTGTCGCATAGTGGGTAGCAACAGCGTCTCGCTGTTGAAAATTAAAACTATATGATTCTGTAACTGATTATATTTTAAATTAGTTATGATATATGAAAATCTCAACGGCGAGACGCCATTGCTACCTTATCGGAGTGGTCTCATAAGTGAGCTTTCTCAAAAATATAGTTACTATTTCAATGCTTTTCCCAATAAAGCTTATTTTTCACCCTCTCCCTCATACAAGTCAAGTTTATTTCTGAGTGTTCTTGTAGTAATACCGAGTATATTAGCAGTCTCAGTTTTACTGTTGTTTGTTTTTTTCAGAGTTTTTAGGATGATTTCTTTTTCTATGTCGTCAAAAGTTCTGTCGTTAAATTTGACCCAATCGAGTGAATCTTCGTTGTGGCTATGCTGATAGTTATCTAATTTCAATTCCGAATCATCAGTTTGGTTATTATTGAGGTTATCGTTTTGTATACCAACAAAATAAAAAGCTTCAGGTTTCAGTGTTGTTCCTTGAGAAGTGATACAAGCTCTTTCAAGTGCATTTTGTAATTCTCTGATATTTCCTTGCCAGTCTTGTTTTAAAAGTAAATCGAGGGCATCAGAAGTCAGGACTTTTTTCTGAATACCGAGTTCAAAACAGACTTTCTTTAGGATATGTTCGGCAAGGTGTGGTATGTCGGCTTTTCTTTCTCTGAGTGGAGGCAATTGAATAGGGACTATATTCAGTCTAAAAAACAAGTCCTCACGAAAATTTCCATTTTTTACTTCTTGAGCGAGATTTCTATTTGAAGTAGCAATTATTCTGGTATCTACTTTAATAGGCATTTCACTTCCTATTTTGATGATTTCTTTTTCTTGAATTACGCGGAGTAGTTTTGCTTGCAAGTCAAGGTTCATTTCAGAGATTTCATCGAGTAAAATAGAGCCTTTGTCGGCTAACTCAAATTTTCCACGAGTAGTCTTTATGGCTCCTGTAAAAGCACCTTTTTCAAAGCCAAAAAGCTCAGATTCTATCAAATTTTCTGGTATAGCAGCACAATTTATTTTTACAAAATTGTTTTTTGCTCTTGGGCTGAGCATGTGAACAGCTTCTGCTATGAGCTCTTTACCAGTGCCGCTTTCACCAACAACAAGGACTGTAGAATTTGTAGGAGCTACCATTTTGACGAGGTCGAGAATACCTTCGAGGGACTTGCTTTTTCCTATAATTTTTGAGTAAGTAGTATTTTCACGGAGCTTTTTTTGCAGTGTGTCATTTTCTCTGATTAGCTCTTGTCTTTCAAAAATTCTTTTGACAATCATTTCGAGTTCTTCAATTGAAACAGGTTTTGTAAGGTATTCATAAGCACCATAAGCCATAGCTTGAGCTGCTGCCTCTGGACCTCCAAAAGCTGTCAAAAGCACTGTATCTGTCTCTGGCGAATTTGTAGAAACAAATTTCAAGACATCAAGACCAGTCTTGATAGGCATTTTTAAATCAGTGAAAATCAAGTCGTATTCATTGTTTTTTATCTTTGCTATAGCCTCTTCACCATTAACAGCGAGGTCGATTTTAAAATTTGAATATTCTGCAGTAGTCCTAAAAAAACTGGTAAAATATTCTCGTATCAGGGCTTCATCGTCTACAATTAGTATTCTTTTTGTCATTAGTTCTCCTTAGTTGTGCCACCACTCACTTCGGTTGCTCATAAAGTGGCAAGCTTATCGTAAAAGTAGTTCCTTTACCGAGCTGGGACTTAATTTGTATATCGCCTTTGTGCAGTTGTATAATCTTTTTACAGATAGCGAGACCGAGACCATTCCCTTCGTTTTTTGTAGTAAAAAAAGGATTAAAGACTTTAGCGATAACATTCTCTGGTATTCCACTCCCATTATCAGAAATGGCTATTTCTACATTAGAAAAGAGTCTTATCAATTCGTCTTTTTCGTCTTCTTCTAATAAACTGTGTATAGGGTCAAAGATATTTGTATTTGTCTTAATTAAGATTTTACCTTTATCCTCAATAGCATCTGTAGCATTTTTTAAGAGGTTAAGTATAATCTGTTGAAATAGCTGTAAATCGAGGTAAATCATAGTATCTTTATTATCAATATCAAGCTCAATTTTAATCTTTTTATCACCGAGAACGAAATTTTCTTGAAAATAATCAATTAAATCTTTTAAAAAATTATAGAGGTTTATCTGACTTAAGTTTAATTTTTGTGGTTTCGTCAGTGTCAATAAATTTGAAATAATGTCATTTAGCTTTGTAGTTCCCTGTATAATCGACTTGACAAGGCTTTTTCGTGGGTCATCTGCAGGAATTTGTCTATCAAGAAGTCCAGCAAATCCTGTGATGCCTGCGAGAGGATTTCTGATTTCATGAGCAACAGAGGCAGACATTTCACCGAGAGCTGCGAGAGTTTCGACCTGTGTGATTTTTTCTTGAAGGACTTTTATTTCAGAAATATCATTAAAAGTCTCAACCACACCTAAAATATGTCCTCCGTGGTCTTTTAAAAGAGTAGTGCTAAATTCGACATTTTTTTCATGATTATCTGAGGTGAGGATGGTTTTTTGTCTATGATAAGACTCCTTGTGAGTAGTCAAAGTATACAGAGCAGAGCGTGATTCAGAAGTATTTGCTTTATTAAATGAGTTGTAACTTTTTCCGAGTATCTCATCTTTATGAAATCCTGTAATCAATTCAGCAGCCCGATTAAAATTAGTGATAATGCCTTGATTGTCAATTACAATGACACCGTCGTAGATATTTTCAAGAATATACTTTAAAAAATTTTTTATATTCTCTTCTTCAGCATATTTGTTTTCTAGCTCAAGATTCTTAATTTCTACTTGCTTATTGAGCTGTTCAATTTTGTTTTGCAGGATATCATAAGTCTTTTGAAACCTTTCTACAATCTGATTGAAATCTTGAAAAGCAGAGGTCAAAGACTCAATTTCATGCTTATTTGAAGTATTGTCCATTCAAAACTCTTGTTTTTATCGTAGTGCCTATCTCTGATTGGCTATTTTTTTAGCTCTTATGAGCAATTTAAAAGCCAATCAGAGATTGGCACTACATAAAAGACATCTGAAAAAACTGAAAAATTTGTAAAATCGACTTTTTTGAGTAGGTTCATATAATCTGTCGAATTAAAATTTTATCCGACATATTTTGTAATAATCTTTTTCAATTCGACTAGTCTAAAAGGTTTAATGATATATTCTGATGCTCCGTTTTTGATAGCCTCTACGGCAGTATCGAGGCTTGGATAGCCTGTCATGATTACAATAATCAAGTCAGGGTATAATTCTTTTAATTTAAGAGTCAAATCAATACCACTTTCTTTTGGTAGTCGGATGTCGACCAAAGCTATGTCTGGTTTATCATTTTTGGCTTGTTCAAAACCTTTAGCTGCATCGTCTGCAAGTGCGACTTCAAAACCCTGACGGTTCAAAAAATCATACATGACATCTCGGAATATCAATTCATCGTCTACTACTAATATTTTTGTCATTATTTATAATCCATTTTTATTAGAATCATTTCACCGCAAGCACAGTGAACCTCAATACCCACCACTATACCCTCAATATTTCGTCTAAGCTGTAGTTTTGGCTCTTTAGGTTCTTCAGGCTCAGGTTCTAATTCAGAGTCTTGCTCTGCTGGTTTCATCTCAAAGGTTTCTATAGTCTTATCTTCATGCTGAAAGATAGGAACCTTGATGATAGGAGCTACCTCGTGGTATTGGTCTATTTCTTTTTCATTTGATTTTGAAATAGAATAATTAGAAATTATTTTACTCATATATATCCCTATATTACATACTTCCTCACTGAAAAGTAAAAAAAACTACTTATTCATCAAGCTCTCTATAATTTTTCTCATGTAGTCCAATGAAAAAGGCTTTGCTATATAAGCATCTGCATTGTAACGCATATTTGCAAGGTCTCTTTTGGATAGCTCAAATCCTGTCATGAGAATTATAGGAAAGTCTGGAAAATTTGATTTTATATGTCGTAAAAGACGCAGACCGTTCATCTTTGGCATTCTGACATCAGTAATCACTAAATCAAATTTTTGTTTGCCGAATAAATCAAAAGCTTCGTCCCCATCAGATGCCAAAACGACATTATATCCTATATGATAGAAGTATTCCGCCATCAAATATCTTAAATCGTCATCGTCATCGACCAACAATATATTCCTCATTTCTTGTTCATCTTTGCCATTGTTATTCATCTTTTTTCCCTCATATTAAAATTTTGGTTAGGAAAATAATTTATCTATATCATCCTGGTTTGCTTTGTCTTCTTGTCCACCAAATAAAGCATCTATGTCAAAATCTTCTTCAGAGTCCGTATCTTCTGATTTTTGCACATTGGCGGGGAATTGTTTTCCCTCTAAAGCAACTTCATCTACAGGAACTTCCTGGTCGGTGTTTCCTGTGTTAAAAATATCATCTATAACATGCTGTATATCTGCTTTATCACGGAAAACAGCATCAGCATTAAAGGCATTTTTATCAAGGTCTTGGAGTAAAAAGTCAGGTGTATTGTCTCCCATATCAAACTCTTTGACAAGATTTGATACATAAAGAAGGGTCTTTTCGGTGTCTGATAGTAGAGAGTAAGCACCTGCAATCTGCTGAGCAGTGATGTCTTGAAATTGAAGATAATTGATAATCATAAAAGCGGAGTCTTGATTTCCGTATACAAGACCTTTAATCTCCTCTATTTTGGCACTGACATCTTCTGGTGTGAGGTCGGTTTTCAACTCTTCCAGTTTATCTATGATGACATTTTGCTCAGACTCAATTTTCATGGCTTCGTCCATGATTTTTTGAGTGGCTTCCTCTGTAGTAGCTGTGATTTTTTCTAGCTGCACACCTGTTTTTTTCAAGAGACCATCTACTGATTGTTTTAACTCTTTTCTGCTCGAATGTATCGAGTGGATTATCCCTTGTATCAATGTGTGAGTAAGGTTTGCTTTTTCTTCGAGAGTTGTAGCAGTATCAAGGAATTGCTCAATTTGCTTTTTAACTCCACCAAATTTAAAACATTTAAAATTGAAGAGAGGCTCTAGCTCTTCTAAAAGCATTTTTATATCTTTTAGATGAACCTCAATGATTGATATTATGCCAAGATTTTTGCTGTCAATCATGATACCCCCTCTATTTTGATAAAATCAAATCAATTTTTGATTTCAAAACCTCTGGTGTAAAAGGTTTTACTATGTAGTTGTTTACCCCTGCTTTCATTGCCTCTATGATGTCGTCCTTTACAGAACGCGTGGTAACCATCAGTATCGGCATTTTAACATATTCTGCCATAGAACGAATCTCCTGCACTAGTTGTAATCCGTCCATCACTGGCATGTTCCAGTCAGTAACGACAAAGTTTATCCCGTCAATAGTTTTTAGCTTATCGAGGGCTTCTGCACCGTGTTCTGCTTCTTCAATTTCATTATAACCGAGTCGTTTCAAGGTGTTGAAAACTATTCTCCTCATTGTAGGTGAGTCATCAACTACCAAAAATTTCAAATCCGACATATAAAGCCTCCAGTTTCATTTTCGAAGCTACAAAAAATATACTTTTTTTGACAATAATGTATAGAATTTTTAAAAGGCTATTTTTGTCAAACATTTTTTACAAATTCTACTTTTTTATTTTTAAAGCCTTTTATTTTGCTGTTTTTTATTTACATAAATAAATTAAACTGCGTTTTTGTAGAAAACGAATTTATGACCGCAGTTCGTTAAGTTGATTAATTCACTCCGTGTGCAAGCAATAACTGCGATAAAGCTCTTGAACCGCTCCATGAAGCTTGCGGAGTGGAGGCGGTAGGGGAGGGAAATTTGAAGTTATAGACGAGCCTCCGCGACCCAAAGGTCGAACCATCAAAGCGGTAACTTCAACTGGGAACGCAGGCATCTTGCCTGCAATCAATGATAATTCTAGTTTTTTTGCAGACAAGATGCCTGCGTTCCCAGTTGAAGTTATAGACGAGCCACCGCGACCCGAGGGTCGAACCATCAAAG
>Ga0099364_10003356_pt1 | contig 24871 bp, 22 predicted proteins | sample TergutTh196P3_FD_73070 | JGI IMG/M metagenome (GOLD analysis project Ga0099364, IMG submission 73070) | Microcerotermes parvus P3 segment gut microbial communities from Pointe-Noire, Republic of the Congo - Th196 P3 | ecosystem: Host-associated > Arthropoda: Insects > Digestive system > Gut ...
CCCGATGGCTTGAAAGCCACTATGCTCGTCATCGGCGCGGCAGGCGCCGTTGCTTTATATATCAGAAAACTACTCTATAGGGTGATCGTTCATATATCATGCTATATGGCTCCCTTTTTATTAGCATATTTCTCATTAGCGATATTGACAATTTCCTGAAGCGGAATACGTTTTGGACATAGTTTATTGCAGATGCCGCACTGTACGCATTCGATACTTTGGTGATTTTCAAGATTATATTGGAATTTCGCTATTCTCGAGTCCGCAAACATGCAATCGTCATTAATCAGTTCGACAATTCGCGGGGCATCAATTCCGCAAGGGCATGGCATACAGCACCGACAAGCCGTACATTGATAATCCCTCTTGGCGTAATATGCTTCCCTAATCTGTTCAGCCGTGAGCTTTTCCCAAATGTCAACATCATCTGGGTCAAATTGGTCAAAATACGAAAAGTATCTTTTCACTCGGTCTACAATACAAAGCTCCGTCTGTACCGACAACTGAATCGATGATATTTCCTCAAGGCTTAGCGCCCATCTTATACATCGTTCCTCAAGCACCCTCTTGGGTAGAGAGTTATCAAGAATTCCTCGGACTTCTTCAGGTACATTATATAATAGGCGCCCTGCCTTTGTGATATCAGTAGCAATTACAGCGGTATCGTACTCTTTGGCAAATTTAAGACCGCCTATACCGGGATGATGGGTATGGTCAAGAATTGATAACTCAATCTGAAGAAACGCCCATTCTGTGTATGTATTGTAGATATCCTGAAGATAATGGGCATCGTCATGGAAAGCCAATCCAATATGATCCACCTTGCCTGTGCTAATTGCTTTTGAAACCCAAGAAGCGAAGCCCATTGATTTCAGAGCATCCCACGAAGTTCTATCAACGCCGTCAACCACACAAAAATCTGCTTTGTCGAGATTAAAAAAATCCAGTTGTTTGTTAAGCGCATAGCATAAATCTTGCTGTGACAAAGCGCTCCTTGACGGAATGTTTATTGCAATCTTTACTTTTTTTCTATACCCACCGTCTAAAGCTTCGGTTACATACAGGCCGGCTTCTTCCGGGTCATCGAAGAAAAGGGGATAACCTAAGTTTATATAGTTCACGCCTTGCTCAATAGCATACCTTATCGCTTCGGTACGCTCCGGATCGTTTATCTCAAAGGGATCCGCAACGATCTCTTCCTGTCTCAAGACACCAAGAGACACCTCTGATATCATCCAGTCCAGCTTTCCAAATTTCCGGTATCTCATCATCAACCTCACCATGTTGAGTTATAGTATATCGAGTATCGTTCATTCAGAAGGCCGCGCACAAACGCACGGTCTTTTGAACTTTAGGGTGAATGAGACGCGCACAAACGAGAGGTTATTTTTCGCATTTTTAGCCCCCACCCATAAACATAAAGTAAATTGAAAATAATTAAGCCTAGGATACGTTTTTTCCTATCGGCCTCCTCACAGATCTGCGGCTTTTCTGCGCATACGGCTTCTTTGCAAGACAAAATCAAATGCCAGCGCAACTAAAAGCAGTGCGCCGGACGCTACGGTCTGCCAGTTCGTGTGAAGCCCGATTACCGACATGCCGTTGTTGAACGAGTTTAGGATCAAAAGGCCGACAAACGCACCCAGAAGCCCGCCTTCGCCGCCACCGAAAGAAATACCACCGATGATTGCCGCCGTCAAGCCTGCGAATTGGTTTGAATTGACGCCCGTGGTTCCTGTCGTACCCATTTTCATTCTTGCCGCGAAGAGCATCCCGGATATCCCACCGAGCAATGCATTGTTTATAAACAGGAGAAATGAAATACGCCTCGGATTCAGGCCGGCCAGTCGCGCAGCCAGCGGGTTACCTCCGACGAGATAGACTTTCATACCGAAATTTGTTTTCGCTAGTATCACCCCGTATATGATGAAAGCAACAATAGCGAGCAAAACAGATACCGGCAGAAAACCGCCTATCATCTGAGTGCCGATATACGAAATGACCGGATCCCTTATCGGTACTGATTTTGCTTGCGTAACTATAAACACGGCCCCGGTAATTATTGAAGCATTTGCCATAGTCGTGATAAAGGCTTGGAGGCGGAAACGATTGATCAATAATGCGTTAACAAATCCTATGCAACCCGCTACGATAAGCGCAGCAATTACAGCGATCAGCCACCATGTACCGGATTGAAGCAGCATCGCCATTACAATACCGCTCATCGTGCCAATAGCGCCTGTCGAGAAATCCAAATATCCGGACACTAGCAGCATACCCGCACCAATCGTCAAAAACGCAACGACAGCCATTGAGTTTAAGATGTTAATGATGTTCCGTCTTGTGAAAAAAGCCCCGTCTGTGAGCATCGTAAACACCACTAGCACGATAGAAAGCAAAAGCAGGAGAGTGAACAGTTTTGATAGAAGTATCTTATTTATTATGAACTTTTTCATACAAGCAGCCCTCCGTCATTCAAGCATAGCAAGAGCGAGTATGCTCTCTTCTGTGGCGTTTTCCCTTGGTACCTGACCAGTGACATGCCCATTGTGCATTACGATTATCGAGTCAGATATACCTATGACTTCCGTAAGCTCGCTTGATATGAAAATAACTCCAATCCCCTGCTTAGCAAAATCGCACACTATCTGATATATCTCGGCCTTTGTACCTACATCTATACCTTTTGTAGGTTCATCCAGAATCAGTATTTTTGTATCCAACTTATCGGATGTCCAGCGACCGAGGATGACTTTCTGTTGGTTGCCGCCAGATAACTCCATAACTAACTTGTCGCTGGATGGCGTCTTTATGGAATACTGCGCGATTGCGCTCTGCGCAACTTTTTCGCGTGCATTTTTGTCGAAAAACGGACCCTTTCTCAGTTGGTTCATGATGGGGATGCACACGTTATCCCTGATCGACCGCCATAATACAAGCCCCTGTTCCTTCCTATCCTCCGGGCACAGTGCAATGCCGGCGTCTATGGCGTCCTTCGGAGATTTGAAGTTTACCGGCTTCCCATCCAGCCTGATTTGGCCGGAAAGGATTTTGTCGATGCCGAACAGCGCGCGTGCAACTTCAGTACGCCCTGCGCCTACAAGACCGGCGAAACCAAGGATCTCGCCTCGGTGCAGCTTGAAACTAACATCGCGTACCGAGTCTGTCACTAGATTTTCAACTTCCAGAAGCACTTCGCCTCGCTCTTCATTGCGTGTCAGTGATGCGTATGTATCGCCAATATCTCGCCCAACCATAGCCTTGATTAGAGCCTGTTCATCCGTCTCTGCGGTGACAAGCTTAGTTACAAGTCTTCCGTCCTTCAAAACGACAATCTCATCGGTGATTTCAAATACTTCTTTCAGACGATGGGAAACATAGATGATGATTTTGCCTTCATCGCGAAGCTGTCGAATTAGGTTGAAAAGTATGGTTATCTCAGCATCTGTCAACGGCGCGGTCGGCTCGTCAAATGCGATTACCGACGAGTTGCGCCGATACGCTTTCATGATCTCAACCATCTGCTGGTACGCGACAGAGAGTCGGCCAACAAGCTCCGCCGGGTCAATATCAAGACCGAACTTATCAATGATTTCTTTTGATTCCCGTCTTAGCCTTGCCTTGTCTAAAAGTCCGAATTTAGTTCTTGGGAGCGCACCAAGGAAGATGTTTTCCATGACGCTCATCCCGGGGATGAGTTGCCTTTCCTGATAGATTACGCTGATACCCGCCATAATCGCGGCATGTGGCGAATGGAAATGCACTTCACACCCGTTCAGTATAATGCACCCTTCATCAGCGCGTTGGTCAGCGCTCATGATTTTTAGCAGCGTGCTCTTTCCTGCGCCGTTTTCGCCCAACAGCGCCAAAACGCGACCGCTATCAGCCGTGAAGCCTATGTCTTTGAGTGCCTGTACGCCGGGATACGCTTTTCCGATTCCTATAAACTCAAGCTTTTCATTACTCATGTTACATCGCCTCCTCCGCTATCTGGCCGTCAGGAGCTTTGCCGTGTCTGACCCGCTTATGGAACCCATTCGTACCCTTGACGAAAAATAGTCGGCAAGCAGCGCAATCAACAACAAAACGCCCTGTGCGCAGATCTGCCAATAGGCCGGAAGGCCGGCAGAAATCAGTCCCGTATTAAAGCAGTTAATCAAAAGTAGCCCGACAAATGCTCCGGATACGCTACCCGCACCGCCCATAAATGAGATGCCGCCCAATATCGCCGCCGCGATTGCGCTCATCTCCATCCCAGTGACGTTAGTTGGTGAGCCCATGCGATTGTTTGCAGCGACGAGAAGGCCAGCTAAAGAAGAAACAAGACCGCTGTTCAAGAACAGGATAGTCGTTGTCTTCTTCGGACTCACGCCTGCCAGACGCGCCGCAAAACGGTTGCCACCGCACATGTATATTTGGCGTCCGAACGGCGTCATAGTCAAAATAAAGCCGTACACAAAAAACAGCGCGATCATTATTAGAAACGGAAGCGGGATACCAAAACGGTCAGGTATAATATTAACGTACATCGCGCTAAGCTGATAGAAGCCTGCATTTATCTGGCTTATGGGAACAGCGGAGCCATTGCTTATGACCATCGCCATACCGGCCCATACCGAGGCCATGCCTATCGTTGCTATGAACGGCATAAAGTTCAAGACATTTGCGAAAAATGAGTTCACCGCTCCGGCCATAATGCCAAATAATAGCGTTAGGCCAACAGCGGCCGGCCACGGCAAACCAGCCCTCATTAACACAGCGGCAAAGACGCCGGCAAAGCACCCTATCGCACCTGCGGAGAGATCGACCGCGCCCGAAATCAGAAGGCATCCTATTCCACACGCGATGACGCCGGAGAAGCTCATGGAGTACATTATATTGTAGATGTTTCTTTGGCTCAAATAACTATTGTTTATACAGAAAAACACTATTATGACGATGATCGTCACTGTCAGCAAAGGCACGTTTTTAGCGCGCAGGATCCTTTTTAATAATAATTTTTTTCCCATAGCGCCCTCCCGGTTATGGCAGTTGGTTGTTATATCAAGTTTAGGGAACATGGGGCAGATTAATCTGCCCCACTATTGGTCGGCTGTGTTTATCCCGCATAATTCGCAAGCATAGCCGCATCCTCCGCGAGATATTGCTGGTAGGTATCGCGCGTGATCATCTCTCCTGATACTTGGTATCGAGGATACTGCCCTCCGGTATCGCGCCATTCGGGCCAGAGCGTTTCGGCAGTTTCCCTGCCGTCAAGGATAGTCACGAGGGCTTCCGCCATACGAATTGAAAACTCAGTCGATGATATGGCGGCAGCAGCGACGTATACGTTGCCTGTGTAGCCAGCAGCCATCTCATTAAGAAACGCGTCTGCTTGAACGGAAACGGCGAGGACATGATCCTCCATTTGCAAGGCTTCTGCAGCGCGTGTGGCGCCGGAGGCCCAGTCGTCAACATTAGCTACCACGAACCAATTTTCGATTTCCGGGTAATTAGCGAAAATAGACATTGCCATATCATTACCGCCCTGCACGGAGAAGCCGCCTACGCCATAAATCAGAAGATCGCCTACATGGATGTTCTCAGCGGCCTCCGGGAAACTCCTCGTAAAAGCGTCTATCGCGCCTGGTGTGCGTTCAGTGATGCCGGAAACTGTGGAGAAGTCGAGGACGAGCAGACCCAATTTTGAGGTGTCAATCTCGCCCCAATAATTCTTGTAATTATCTGCTAACCAATCGACGCACTTCACACCATTTACGTAGTTTGCTTGCTGGACACTTGGCCAGATGCATAGTCCGTTCTCATCCATAAACGCTGTAGACTCAGCGACGAATGCTGCAATCCCAATTTCCTTGCAGACTTCGTAAGCTCGGGCGGCAAGCGCATCATCTACGCCGAGAATCAGACCGTCGTAGCCCATATCGGCAAATACATATATCTGGTTAACATAAGCGTCGAAGTCAAAGTTCGCTGCCCATCCGGTGTATTCGAAGTTCATTACACCGGCAAGCTTGGTCAGCGTTTGGTCAATAGAGTTGTTCCATGCCCAAGTCAACGAGTTGCAAATATACGCAATTTTGAACGGGTCACGGCTGGAATGGTCGACGTCACCTGCCGAGACGTCCTGTCTCGGGGGCTCAATTGTCGTTTGCGCTTGTCCCTCCGGGGGTGGTGACCCAGCAGAGGCGCTATCAGTCGGAGCTGACTGCCCGGGCGTACTGCCCGGGTCGGTGGTGCCGCCACAGGCGGCAAGAGAAGTCACCATGGCTAACACGAGTAAAACTAACAATACCTTTTTCATTTTATCCAAGTCCTTTCAGTTGCAAATTTGGGTTGCTGAATACAAATTAAACTTGATATTATTAAGAATGCAAACAACGCGCCGTTGCGCTAAACAACAAAAAGTGATGTATCGAAAATATCACCACGCTAATATCTACGCAAGAAACAAAAAGGCCTGTGGTTTTACTATCCACAAGCCTATTCACTCTACCACATTAACGTTATTCGTTCAATGAATCCTCGCTTGCCATCAAGGCCTGATGCTTCAGCAGTATTTTATAAAGAAGGTCCGCATTGGGTGATAGCGGTTCGTCTTTTCGCTTAATTATATGAAGGCTCCACCGTAACGACTGTTCTCTAAACGGAATAGCCTTCAGAAGGCTTTTTGGCTTGTTTGCTATATACTCAAGCGCCATTGTCGCTATGCCAACTTGCCCTTCATATTCGGCCGATTCAAACACTAGTGTCATGTTGCCAACCCGTGAGTTAACCCAAAGCTGCGTGCCCGCAGCGTTTGCCGCATCGAGCAGCAGCGGGTAGGTTTTAGTGTGCTCCTGCATAATCGTCAAAGGATAGGGGCGCAAGTCTGTGACAGAAACCATGTCAAGCTCGGCAAGCGGATGGTTGACTCTAACAAAAACCGCGAATCTCGATGAACAGATATATCGGGCATCGAACAGTTCGGTATTGACAGGGCCGGAACATAGAGCCAATTCAGCTTCCTTGCACAACACAGCCGTTTCAGCACCGACATCGCTTTCGTTTCGTAAGTCCAGAAAAATATGCGGATGTGCCTCTATAAACTCCTTTATCGGAGCTTCCGCGAACGCCTCGAATGCTCCTTTGGCCAGAACAAGCTGCACGTGATGATGTAGATTCTTGCCAATGGAAAAATACTTATCACAGACGTCGATATTATCCATTGTCTTTTCGGCCAAAGGCAGCAGAAATCTTGCATGCTTTGTTAGTGATAAACCTGCCCTGCTTCTTACAAACAGCGTACATTGCAATTCAGCCTCAAGCCGTCGGATGGCGTTGCTTATTCCCTGCGGTGAAACAAAGCAATTCTCAGCCGCATTCATAAAACTTCTTGTCCGACATATTTCAACGAAATATCTTAACTGTTGCAACTCCATATCAAAACTTCACCCCTCACATAATGCTTTATCTTCCGATACATTGGAAATTTAGATATCTATCCACATATTTTGCGGATTGCCTTCGGTGCTGCTTATCTATAATAAACTCTTTCTTGAAATTCATCACGAATTGCTGCTTGCGAATTTCACCTTGTTCATTGTACCATTTATGCTTAGATAAGTATAGTAATCCGCTATATATGGCGAGATTCATGCGGGGGACATCCGTATACAAACAGGCCCGCGTCTTTGTAAGGGCCAAGGAAGTAGACGTAAAAAACAAGGAACATGAGCTTCTATTATTCCTCGTAACGAACATGAACGTAGAAATCATCAGCTTTTTTTAGGCAATTAACGTAGCATAATCGCCCGATATACGCGCTGTTACACAAAAATGCTAATGACACCTACGCAATGTAGAAATCATTAGCTTTAACAAGCGGTTTAGTCCATCGCCATGGAAGCACTTCATTTCCTGAATTTTTATTGTACGCCTGCTTTTCCGTTTGTCAAACAGTTTTTTTACATGTGGTTGCGCTTTGTAGCGCGGATATTTTTTTCATCTCGCTGAAGACGAAAATTGCCGAAACACACGCTGCGCAAGTATCCGCTATAGGGCCGGCGTAGAGCGCCCCCTCCAAACCAAAGAAAAGCGGAAGGATGAGCAGCAAGGGTACAATAAAGAGGATTTGTCGGGACATGGATATCCATGTCCCGCGTTTTGCATTGCCGATAGATGGAAAGAACGTGGCTACCACAGGCTGGATTCCGCTCACAAAAGTCATGAACATAAATATGCGCATATAGCGTTCCGCAAACTCCAAATACAGCGGGTCAGCCTCGCCAAAGGCAGCCAATAGCGCGCGCGGAGCCAACTGATAGGCCAAGAATACGGTTACTGAAACAACACCGGCCGATGTCACTGCAAACCTCAGGGTTTTCTTCACCCGGTCATATTGCTTAGCGCCAAAGTTGAAGCTGTTGATAGGCTGGCAGCCCATCGCTATACCGATCGTAATGGCCATATGCACAGCGTTGAGCTTTGAGATTGCGCCCACGCCGCCAAGCGGGACATCGCTGCCATAGACAGACATGGCGCCATAATAACGCAACGTATTGTTCATCGTGATTTGAACGACTGTCGTTCCCAGTTGGTTGATGCAAGGAGCGATGCCTAGCGCGCCGATGCGTTTGGCTATGTGCATTTTGGGCAGGAGCCACTCCTTTTTTACGATTACGGTTTTTGCCTTCCTAAGCAAGTAATATATCGCGATACCAGAGGTCATTATCTGCCCGACCGTGGTTGCCCATGCAACCCCTACGATTCCCCATTTGAACACAAAAGCGGTTACCAGGTCGGCCACTATGTTGAACACGGCTCCGGACAACGTGCAAACCATCGCAAAGCGCGGGCTACCGTCCGCGCGAATTATATAGCAAGCGCCGGCGGAAAAAATCCCGAACGGTATGCCTATCGCTATTATGGTCGTATAAGTCGCCGCCAAAGGCATTACCGCCTCGGTAGCGCCGAAAGCGGCAACCAGGGGATGGACGAAAATCAAAACGGTGGCGCCAATGACGCTTCCGGAAATCGCTAGCAGGCTGAGCGTATTGCAGGCCGCTATATTGGCGGCTTCCTTGTTCCCTTCCCCAAGCAGCAGGTTATAATTGGATGCGCCGCCTGATGCGAACAAATAGGTAATTGCGGCGCTTATCGTCATAAGGGGAAAAGCAATATTGGTCGCCGCTATGCCCAAAAGGCCGATCACGTTTCCGATAACCACCTGATCGGTCATGTTGTAAATGGCGTTTACCAGCATGCTGACGATAGCGGGTACCCCGAACCGCAGAATCAGCTTGCCGACGCGCTCCGTCCCTAAAGGATTTTCATTTTTCTGGGTAAATGTCGTTTGCATCAATTCAACCCATCCTCGTAGGGCATAGTGTCGGTTCACATCCAATATCTGACGCCAGGAGGCTACAATACCACAAGCCTTGCAGATATTCAATTATGTTTTTAATTACCACATGACTCACATCGCAGACGCTTATTTCCGCGGAATCTTTGTTCAGTGAATAAACGCAATTCATCCCCAGTTTGTGAACATAATGATGGTCAGCGCAGCCTGTAGGCGGTCTTCCTTCTTTATGTACGAAATAAAGTAAGGCGAGAGAGATGGGCAGCCGGAATCGGATGCCCATCTCTCTTTGATGGAGTTTTTGAACAATTTGAAAGTCCAAACCCGCACCAAAATCGCTGATTTTCTTGGTGCAGGTTTAAGTAAGGACTATTTGGCACGCCGGAGAAGATTCGAACTCCCGACCTTCTGGTCCGTAGCCAGACGCTCTATCCAGCTGAGCTACCGGCGCCTGTCTCGCGTGGCTTTCTTATATGCACTATGAGCATTGCTGCGGGCTCGAATCCCATTTATGGAGGTTATGGCGTTCGTCATAGTGCTGATGCCTTCGCAACCTCTGAGTATACTAGCATACCGCACGGTAAAATACAAGTGTTTTTTTCTGTGTATATTTTGACATTTTTAACAGTTTTTAACTATATTCAGGATTATTTGTGAAAACCATTGAATGAATGCGCCTAATCGGCTATACTATGTGTGGTCGTGTGGTCACTAATATTTGATGAAAATCCAGGTGAAGTATTATGTCGAAGATTCGTTTAGTAATTATAGATGATTCATTGTTTTTCAGAACTTTTATCACTCAGAAGCTCAGCAGGGACCCTTCCATTGAAATAGTCGGCAGCTTTGGAGATCCTTTGGAGGCAGCGGGACGCATTGGAGTGCTCCGCCCGGACGTTATCGCTATAGACATGGAAATGCCGAAAATGCGTGGCAGCGAGTTTATCCGCACCGTCCTTCCAAAACATCCTAACATCAAGGCTGTCGTTATTAGCGCCCTTTCGGGCAATGTTTTCGACGCTATGCAAGCGGGCGCAATTGATTTTGTCGGAAAACCCGGTTCCAGGAAAGGGTTTGATGAGGAGCAATTTGTCCAGGAAATCACCCAGAAAATAAAGATAGCGGCGACAGCGCATGTGCATGTTCTTAAGCCGGGCGCTCCCCAAATGAGAACGCCTGCGCCGGCTGCGGCAGGTGCAACGCGGAGAAGCTTGTCAGGGGCGACGTCTAAAAGCGTCATCGCTATCGGCGCGTCGACCGGCGGCACTGAGGCAATCATTGAGGTTATCAAGCGATTTCCTGCAACCACACCCGGAGTCGTCATCGTACAGCACATGCCGCCTGTATTTACGAAAATGTATGCTGAACGCGTCGACAAAATCTGCGCCATGAGAGTCAGCGAGGCGCAGAACGGCGATCGTGTCAGCCCCGGAACCATCCATATTGCCCCGGGCGGCGACCAGCAAATGTATCTTCGCCAAGACTCCGGCGGATACTATCTTTATCTGACGCCCGGCGCGAAAGTCAGCGGCCACTGCCCATCTGTCGATGTACTGTTTGACTCTGTGGCAAAGACCGCAGGCAGAAACGCTGTAGGCGTGCTGCTCACGGGCATGGGCGCCGACGGCGCGAGAGGCTTGTCCGAAATGAAAAGATCCGGAGCTCATACTATCGGGCAGGATGAGGCCTCCTGCGTCGTTTATGGCATGCCGATGGTCGCTTATAATATGGGCGGCGTCTCAGAGCAACTGCCTCTGTCGTCAATTGGCGATGCTGTCCTAAAGAGATTTTCTTGACAGGTATCCTCAATGAGCATAAGCAAAAAAAAGACACGTCAGGCTGTAAAACTCCCCCACGCCGTCAACGTTGCGGCTTGCATATTTCCCATAGTTTTGACTGTGTTGTTTTATGCGCTACGGTCAAATACGAGGGCTATGGACTGGGCGTCTGTAAATGTTATGGCTCCGATTCGCGGGGTATTGAGCCTCTTTAGTTCGGTTTATCCGTTCTCCCTGATGGAGGTCCTGTGCGTTGCCGTCGGCATTTTGCTGATATATTATGTCATCAGAACGATAATCGTCACCAAACGCAGGCGTGAAAAGCTTAAATTCCTGTCAAAGCGCTTGTTGACGATCGCAGTTGCTGTCCTATTCGTATGGAGCCTGTTCTGCTGGCTGTGGAACAGCAGTTACTATGCAACCGGTTTCGCAGAAAAGAACGGTTTTGTCAACAATGGCGTGACTGTTTCGGATCTTTACGCCGTTACAAGCTTGTTCGCAGAAAAAGCAAATGAGCTTTCAGTACTCGTCAAGAGAGGCGATGATGGTAGTTATATAGAAGATCGGCTCGAAATCTTTGACATTTCGACCCTGATTTACAGTAATATAGCTATTGATTATCCTAGCCTGGACGGCAGGTTGTATAAGCCAAAACCGATGATGTTCTCATGGCTGATGAGCCGTACCGGATATACAGGCATATACTTTGCGCTCACGGGCGAGTCGAATATTAACACACGAGCTCCTGTCTTTCTTATGCCTGCGACAATCGCGCACGAGCTGGCGCACCAACTTGGCGTCGCGGCTGAGGATGAGGCGAATTTTGTTGGCATCCTCGCGTGCGTCACTTCCGGATACACTGCATATGAATATGCCGGATATTTATCGGGCCTCATGTACCTGCGAAACGCCCTGTTTCAGGCTGATTTTCAAAAATGGGCCGATATCGGCAACAGCTTGAGCGCCGAGGTCAACAGAGACTTGCAAGATAACTACGACTACTGGCAATCTCAGAAAACTGTGGATACGGGCATTGAGCTTTTTGATAATATCCTTACAACCGTGACCGAGACCGTCAGCGATGCTGTAACTTCCGTTTATGATGGATATCTCAAGTCGCAGAATCAGGAACTCGGGGTCAGGTCATATGGGGCATGTGTCGATTTGCTTGTAGGGTATTTTTCAGTTTCTGCCCAGACTGTCCGGCAATTAGCAGAAACGGCGGGAGCAGAGCTCCCGCCCTACACAGATTTTCGTACAATTTCGGTATGCATTTAGTTATCGGACGGTCTGGGCAAAACTTTAAACAGCGCTTGGCAGCAGCCCGCTCAGCTCTCAACTCTGCCAACGGCGGCTGCGCCGATGGCTGTGGCGAACACCGCGTTTGGCGGGATGTGGAAGTTTAAATCTGACAGCCTGCTAAACGCCGACTGGATGCCTTCCGCCTGCGGGAACATTGCGAGCGCCCCGGTCAGGATGACATCATGGATAGTGTCGTTTTTCGCTACAAAAACTGCGAGCATCCCAGCCGTTTGGAACACCATGTTGATAATCCCAAGCGCGAGATCTGATTCAGACGCCGTGCTCTTTATTTTTCCAAAGTTAGCGGCTGTAAGGTTCATTGGCAGCGATGGTATTTCGTGTCCGATTATGTCCCTCACCGACAGGTCTACGTTTTCCAGTTCCCCGGTTTTTGCGAGCGCTAATATAGCGTCAATATCGCTTTTACCCAGCATTTTTGAAGCAAGTCCGATAATTGTACCGCCTCCGATACCGGAGCCGCCAATATGCGTTATGCCCTCTTTTCCAGCCCTGACGAACGCGGTTCCCGTTCCCATGCTGACGACAATGGCTTCTTCCAAGCCTGACAAATGCAGCGCGCCATGCCCTATCGCAATGAATTCGTTCACCTTACGCGTCTCAATGCCATATATTGGCTCATCAATGAACGAAGACCCGACGCCGGTCAACGCAATATATGTCACATCCCCAAGCTTGGCGTCGTATTTACGCAGAAAGTTCCCAATCGCGCCAAATAAGGATGTTATCTGATCGGCAGCTCTTACTTGCAGCGTCCCAATCAGTTCGTTTTCCCGTAAGCCGACTACTTTCGTTGTAGACCCTCCGACATCTATTCCTAAAACCATACCCATGTTTATTGTTAACCCACCTGTACTTGATACTAAGGCTGCAACGGTTCACGGCTGCCTCTTGCCAGTATACGAGATGCATTTGAAAAGCGCAAGATTTTTTGTTTCAGGCAATGCTTGATATGTCTGTAGCAATGCGTGATATGTCTATACCTTTTTCGCGCAATACATGATATAATGAGTTATATAGGTAATACGGAAAGGAGTTTGGTATCATGAGTACGAGATTCTTTATTAGCGCTATACCTCTTTTCGACTCAAAGATGGCTGTTCATGCTTATCATATGATGACGCAGGACGGTGATAAGCTGTTGGGCGCAGCGGAGGATTTCCGTATGTTGGGCGGGGAACTTCTGGCGCCTGCGATTGAGCTCGTCAAGGATATCGGCGTAGAGCCTTTTTCCGGGCGGCACGATTTTTTTCTTGGCTTGAGCAAATACCAGCTTCTGATAGGAATGCCTGTCAATATGAAGATACCGCCGGATAACTTGGTTTGCGTGATAGACAAAGAGACCCTGACCGACAACGCCGCTTATGCCAAGATGGGAATACTCAAGCGGAACGGGTACCGAATGGCTCTGAGCGGCCTGCCGGGGGCGATCAGCCTGGAAACTGCATCCAAGTTTTTTGATTTTGTAGTACTAAGCTGCAAATCCCCTAGCTTTACCGAAGAAGTTAAAGCTATCCAACCCTATATATTTAACGTAAAACTCGTTATTACAGACGTTCCCGATGCGGCTAGCTTCACTAAGCTTGCAAGCATAAGCGATGTACTGCTGTCAGGAGATTTTTACAGCCAGCCAATCACAGTGGGCGTTACCGATATTTCGCCGCTTAAAATCAATTCGCTCAATCTGCTTAAACAGATTAACGAAGAAGGTTTCGATCTTGTCAGTGCAGCAAGCACTATCGAGCGCGATCCCGCTTTATCCATTTCGCTTCTGCGTTTCATTAATGCCATGAACCCGGACCGTAGCAGGAAAATTGATTCCATCCGCCGTGCGGTAGCCATCCTTGGCCAAAAAGAGGTTAAAAAATGGGCGACCGTAGCCATATCCATCAGCATTGGCGAGGATAGGCCGAGCGAAATAACTAAGCTGTCGCTTATACGCGCTAAGTTTGCCGAAAACCTTGCTCCTGCATTCAGCATGTCTATGAAATCCGGTTCTTTGTTTATTGCGGGGCTGTTTTCTTTGCTTGATGTAATACTGCAAAAACCCATGCACTTTGCTATCGAGGAGGTTGCGGCAGATTCGGAAATAAAGGACGCTTTAGTCGATGGAAAAGGAAGCATCCATGACGTGCTGTCATTGATACTCGCATATGAACGCGCAGATTGGCATACTGCTTCGATAAAAATGGTTCGCAATGAAATCGATATCGAAGTTTTGACTCAAGCATTTCTTGACTCGCTTTACTGGTACAGGCAGCTGCTCGATGCTATTGACGAGGCTAACTATCCGTCAAGCGACGATGTTGGAGCCGGATATGGCGATGGCGATAGCGACGGTGATGGTGATGGCGACGAGGAGGATGCTGATAGTCAATGAGGATAATGGCTATCGACTATGGTGACGTCCGCACCGGCGTTGCCGTCTCTGATGAGTCAGCTTCGCTTGCAGGCGAGGCGTGGGTGATTCGTGAAAAAAACCAAGCGGCAGCGGCGCAGGCAATAGCCGCTGAAGCAGTTGCGCGCGGCGTCGGCATTCTTGTCGTCGGGTATCCAAGGAACATGAACGGTACAGTCGGGCCAAGAGCGCAAAAAAGCGAGCAGCTTGCGGAGCATTTACGCGGGCTGTGCGATATTGATGTCGTGCTGTGGGACGAGCGTATGACTACGATGAGCGCCCACCGCATACTCAGCGACACCGGACGGCGCGGCAAGAAACGCAAAAACACTATTGACGCCGTCGCGGCGTCTTTGATATTAGAAGGTTACTTACAGTCTTTAAATAGTCACTAAATCTGCGGCTAGCTGTCCTCTACGCAAATCAGTTAGAATTGCCGTAACCTGTTTACAATGGAAAGGAATGGTCAAAAATGAATCAAAGTTTTAGCTGCGCTACGTGCGCCAGCGCCGACAAAGTTCTTGAATCGTTTATATCGGCTTTGCCGATAGAAACATCGTTTCACCGTGTGGAATCGCAGGAGGTCAAATGCGGTTTCGGTTTGCAAGGCGTTTGCTGCCGCCTATGTTCAAACGGTCCGTGCCGCATCACTCCTGACGCTCCTCACGGCGTCTGCGGGGCGAGCGCAGACACTCTTGTTACTCGCAATTTTCTTCGCGCGGTTGCTGCAGGTTCCAGTTGCTACATACATATCGTAGAACGTGCAGCACGTATGCTTAAAAGCACCGCTCTGGCAAAAGAGGAGTTAAGAGGCCCGAAGGTTTTGAACCGGTTGTGCAGCATGCTTGATATTGACGGCGAAGACGATTACGACAAAGCCGTCAAAGTGGCCGATCTCATATTGGCCGATCTCTATAAATCCGACACGGAGGTTATGGATTTGACGGAGAAGCTGGCCTACGGACCGCGTTACAAGCTCTGGAAGAATCTCGGCATTTTGCCCCGGGGCGCCAAATCCGAAGTATTCAACGGCGTCCTAAAAAGCTCGACTAATCTAAACTCCGACCCGGTCGATATGCTGCTGGATTGCCTGCGGCTGGGCATTTCAACGGGTTTGTTCGGCTTGCAGCTGACAAACCTGCTTAATGATATTCTGCTGGGAGAGCCGGAAATACGAATGGCGCCGGTCGGGCTAAGGGTCATTGACCCCGGCTACATCAATATTATGGTTACAGGCCATCAACATTCTCTGTTTGCGCATCTCAAGAAAAGGCTCGCTGATCCTGATACGGTTTCAAAAGCGGAATCGGCGGGCGCTAAGGGCTTCAAACTGATTGGCTGCACTTGCGTAGGTCAGGATATGCAGCTTCGCGGGGTTCATTATACAGATGTTTTTGACGGCCATGCGGGTAACAACTTCATCAGTGAGGCAGTTTTAGCCACCGGCGGGATCGATGTTTTGCTCACTGAGTTCAACTGTACGCTTCCGGGCGTAGAACTCATCTGCGACGAGATGAAGATCAAGCAGATTTGCTTAAACATTGTTGCGAAAAAAGCCAACGCCGAGCTTAAAGAGTTTTCCTTTGACGAACGTGACCGCATCTCAGGTGAAATCATTGATGAATCCATAGCGTCCTACAAAGCGCGCCGCGGCGTAGTTGCAATGAACCTGCTTCCGGACCATGGCAACGATAATACTCTTACCGGTATCAGCGAAGTTACGCTCAAAGCGTTCCTTGGCGACTCTTGGCAACCGCTTATAGACCTTATCGTCGCAGGGCAAATAAAAGGCCTCGCAGGCGTAGTCGGATGTTCCAATCTGACAGCCGGAGGGCATGATGTGCTGACTGTGGCGTTGACAAAAGAGCTTATAGCAAAAGACATTCTTGTTCTTTCGGCGGGGTGTTCGTCCGGTGGGTTGGAAAATGTCGGGCTAATGTCGCCAGAAGCTGCAGAACTTGCCGGGCCAAAACTGAAGGCTGTCTGCAAGCAATTAGGAATACCGCCGGTTCTCAACTTCGGCCCCTGCCTCGCCATTGGCCGTTTAGAGATTGTCGCCACAGAGATTGCGGCTGCATTGGGCGTTGACGTGCCTGCGCTTCCGCTTGTCCTCTCAGCGCCGCAATGGCTGGAAGAACAGGCTCTTGCGGATGGTGCGTTCGGGCTTGCTTTAGGGTTGCCGCTTCATCTCGGGCAGCCACCTTTCGTGACGGGCAGCAAGGTTGCTGTTCAGGTTCTTTGCGAAGACATGAAAGCATTGACGGGCGGGCATGTCGTGATAAATGATAATGCAGCGGAGTCTGCCGGTATATTGGAAAGCATTATAAATGAAAAACGCTCGGCTTTGAACTTGCCAACTGAATGAAAGGAGCATCATATGAAACGTATTATGATCGAAGCCGACAAGTGCGACGGTTGTAAAAATTGCTCCATCGCATGCATGCAGGCACATAGGCCGGATGATTCCGGTACTGTATATGATTTGGATCTTACAGATCCTGCAAATGAATCGCGCCATTCAATATTGATTGACGCACAGAAGAAGCATATACCACTGTTTTGCCGGCATTGCGAAGACCCTGAATGCACTATTTCATGTATGAGCGGCGCCATGTCAAAAGATCCCGTTACAGGGCATGTCAGATACGACGTGGATAAGTGCGGGGCTTGCTTTATGTGTGTGATGAATTGCCCCTATGGTGTGCTGAAACCTGACCGCGCAACCAAGACATACGTCGTAAAATGCGACTTTTGCATGAATGATAATGAGGAGCCAAATTGCGTTAAGATGTGCCCGACAAAGGCAATCTATGTGGGGGAGGCGTGACGTATGAAGTATGTGATTATTGGGGCAGGCGCCGCCGGAGTTACGGCTTCAAAAACGATTCGGGAGCTCGGGAGCAACAATGAAATTGTCATTTTGTCAACAGACGATGCTATCCACTCCAGATGTATGTTGGGCAGCTATATAAGTGGCGAACGCGATGAGAAAGGTTTGTCATTCATACCTGATGGTTTTTTTGAGGATGCCAATATCCGTTGGCTGGGCGGGGCAACCGTAAAGTCTGTGGATACGGAGAACAGGAATGTTATTTTTAACGGAGGCTCCGAGGCTTACGAAAGGCTGCTGATAGCGACGGGCTCAAACAATGTTGTCCCTCCTTTGAAAGGGCTGCGCGAGGCGAGCAATGTTTTTGGCCTGCGCCACTTAACTGACGCGAAGGCGATTCGCAAACATGCCGCGAACACGGAGAATATAGTTATCATCGGCGCGGGGCTCGTGGGTCTCAACGCTGCGTATGCGCTAGTCGCGATGGGTAAAAAGCCTGTTGTTGTCGAGGCGCTCGATTCTATTATTCCGTTTAATCTTGACAAGCGAGCTGCCAGCGCCTATCTTGAGAGGTTTGAGCAAGCCGGCTGCGTCTTCCGGCTTGGATGCAAGGTCGTAGAAGTTTCACTTGACGAATCGAATGCCGTGACCTCGATGACGTTTGATAACGGTGAGAGGATTTCCTGCGAGTTAGTTATTTCTGCTACCAGCACCCGGCCTGCGATTGACTTTCTTGCAAACAGCAACGTTGCCTGTTCCGGCGGCATTACCGTGGACAAGTATCTCGCGACCAACATAGATGGAGTGTACGCAGCGGGAGATGCGACAGCTTTGTCCGGCATTTGGCCTAACGCGATGAAACAGGGCTCAGTCGCCGCAAAGAATATGTGCGGATTTCCGACAGCTTACGTTGATGCTTTTTCGTTAAAAAACACCGTCAACTTCTTTGGGCTTCAGTCGCTCTCGGTTGGCATAACAGAACCTGCCGAAGGCGATACTGTTGAAATACTGGAAGACAGAAAAAACTACATGAAAACCATACTGCGTAACGGCACGGTTGCCGGCGCCATCATTCAAGGCGATATATCAAACAGCGGCATTTGGCAATACCTCGTCAAAAACAAGCTCGACATCTCCGGGATAAACAAGCCTGTCAGGAAGCTCTCATTTGCCGACTTTTTCGGTGTGGAAGCGAACGGGGAGTACAAATGGAGTTAGGAGTGCAATCTCCTAACTCCTAACTCCTAACTTCTAATTCCTAATTCCTAATTCCTAACTCCCGGTTCCTATGTTTCTGGCTATGGAGAATGCCATGCTCGTCGCGTTCATGATGTTTTTTGGCGTTATGCAGTCCCCTGCCATGTAAAAATCATTTGCTGATAAATAAAGGCTGTCAGCTTCTTCCCACAGCGGGCGCTGGCCTGTCGCGTATATGAATGTATCGGCACTAAATGACACGACGCCGTCCGGCCCCATGCACTTTACGCCCTCCGGCGTGACCTCTACAGCCTTTGTGTTGAAATGCATTTTAATATTGTACTTTGCGATTTCAACGTCCAGCGCCAGAACGTGCAGGACATTGCCGCCGTGGTTTATTCCGTCGAGCATTTCAACAACGGTCACGTCCCTCCCCAGCGACGACAGATAAATAGCCAGCTCAACGCCAACCAACCCCGCGCCGAGTATGACTACCGATTTCCCGGTCTTTTCCGGGTTTTCGTAGGCTTCCTCGGCGCTGAGCACATTCGCGCTGTCTATGCCGGGAATGGGCGGCTTTTCGGGACGCGCGCCGAGTGCGGCAATCAAGACGTCGGCGTTCTCAGCCTGTGCGTATTCGGGCGTCACCTCGGTGTTCAGCCTAATCTCAATGCCGGCTTCGGCTGTTTTTTTTGCTTGCCGGTTTAGATAATCGGCAAGTTTACTCTTAAAGGGTACATTTTCCTCGCAGCGAAGCGCGCCTCCGAGCTTGTCCGTTTTTTCGCAGATTACTACGTCGTGCCCGCGTTCCGCGCATGTCAGGGCGGCTTGCATTCCCGCTATGCCGCCGCCTGCTATGAGTATTTTCTTCTTCTTTGCGGGCGGTATTTCAAAATTAATCTCAGCTTCGCGGTTTGTTTCCGGGTTTATGGCGCAGTGGAACTTGCCGTTATTCAGCAGGTTTGAAAAACAGTTGAGGCAGCGCATGCAGTGGTTTATGCCGCTTTCCCTGCCTGTGCGTATTTTTTGCGGCAAATCGGGGTCCGCGATAAGACCGCGGGCAATCTCCACTATATCCGCCTTGCCTGAAGCAATTATGTCTTCCATCATATATGGGTCGCCAAGCGCACCGACCGTCGCCACCGGGCACTTGACGTGCTTTTTTATCTCTGCGGCAAACTGCACATTGCAGCCGTCCGGCAGGAACATGCTAGGATGTGTCACCGTGAACACCTCCGCAATTTCGTGGCTTCCGGCGGAGACATGGAGTAAATCAACGTAGTCTTCGACTTGCTTTGCGAATGCAATGCCTTCCTCGATGCCATAACCGCCGTCATAACACTCGCTGCCGCTGATGCGCATCTCGATTGGAAAATCGGGTCCGACAGACTTTCTGATCGCCTTGAGTATTTCTATCGCGAGGCGAGAGCGGTTCTCTATGTCAGGGCCGCCCCACTTGTCCCGTCTTGTGTTCAGCGTCGCTGACAGGAACTGTGATATTAACCAGCCATGGCCCCCATGAAGCAGTATCATTCCAAATCCGCACGCTTTTGCGAATGCCGCGCCTTGGGCGAACTTATCTATCGTACGCCATATGATCTCCTCCGGCATCTCGAAAAAAGTGCGTACGCCGATACCGCCGTCGACAGGACCTTGCGCAGTACCGTCGACAGGGCCGTATGCTATGCCGGGTGGGTTTTGGGATCTGTTGGCGCAGTTTCCGGCGTGCTGCAGTTCCGCCGCGCATACAGCGCCTTGCCTGCGAACCGCTTCTGCGATACGTGAGAGCGAGTTGCCCACATGCGGGTTGTCAAGCCTTATAGGGTTTTTCCCTCCGGTCCCGAACTCACTGTCAACGTTGCACTCACCAACTGCGATGCTCGCCGCGCCGCCTTTTGCTTTACGCTCGTAATAGAATGCTGCCTCGACCGGCGGAACGCCGAATCCGTCCTGATCCATATATCCGGTTGGCGCTGCGAATATGCGGTTCCGGAAGAAGGTCCCTCTCAGGACTATTGGCTTGAACAGATTGGGATACTTGAATGCATTGCTCATAATTAATACGGCTCCTCCTTTTTTGCTTTCTAATGAAGCAATTGTACCATACATGATATTTGCTTTTCAATGCTATTGTTCAGTTAGCAATATGGTAGAATTTATGGTGTGTTTGGCGTGTGTTTGGTTTTTGGGTGGGCGGGGATTTTTGCAAATTTCCAGTATGCGTCCGATTGCCGGACGGTCTGCCCTATAAAGCGCAGTGTATGTGAACGTTTTATCAATAACCGCCGGAAAGCCCACGGCATGGCCGTTCTTGGCTTTCGCAAAATGAAAATAAGTCCTATTTCTCCCCCTGGCCACGCGGATTAAGGTGCAAAATCAACGCCAGCCGGTGCAGCGTTGGGGAGAACAATTAGTCCGAAAACATGGTTTCAAGTGTGATTTTTCGTAACGGAAGTATTGGCTGTTTTTTCATATGACTTCGGAAGCGGTAAACGTTTATTGAAAAAAACCGTGGGATGGGCATTGGCGACATTCCCTGTCAAAGTTGTTGTTTACAACCGCCCCTCCATGATTCATAATGCAAGGGGGCCGTTTTTGCAGTAGAAATCAAGACCGGCAGTTACATGTCGGCAAACCGTGTCCCCGATGCAAATAATAAAGCAAAGGATGTATAGCTTATGAGGGAAAACTACTTGATTCTTTACGAATTCATGAAGTCAAAAAAAAATTGTTAAACGGAACTATAGTATGTTGGGGCAAGCCACTTCCGGCGCTCGCTACAATATCTACCGGGTTTATCAATCTGTTAATACTACTATTATCCCGTAACCATGGTATTTCGGGTACGAATCCGCCGAGCACCACTAATACCAAAACAAACGCTACAATCTGTTTTAATCGCATTTTTCTCATCTCCTTTTTGCTGATTTTTCTTACTTATCCCGTCATACTTGTTCCCTTTATATAAATTCATCCTACTCTTGATTTCTGTGTTTTTCATTATCTCGCTTATATTTATTAAACGAATGGAGCGGTTAAACTAACCACTCCATCCGATTGTCTTCCGAATTATGTTGCTGTGTTATTAGAACAAAACGGAATGGTCTTTATCAACCATTCCGTTCTTGATTGCGATTTGAGTGCCGAATCTTAGCCAAGTTTTAGAAAAATTCTTCCTTGATAAGCGTCCCCAACAGGACGGGCTGCTCCTATGCCCGCATACTTAAATGCAGGATCTAACATATTATCGCGATGCACCGGAGAACCAAGCCACAAAACAATAACACGTGCAGGGGCTCCAGGGTAAATATACCATCCTCCATCAGTGCGCATACGACTTCCAGGTCCTGCACCATTTTCTCCCACACCACCAAGAGTCCATCCCTGTCTTCTTGCCCTATCGGATGGGCTAGAACCGTCAGCGCCTATGTGCTCTGTATCATTGTGGCGCGCACGTTCTTCCGCATGCAAACGGGCTGCACGGGCGAGTGGTTCTGCCCATTCCAGGGGCTGCACTCCGGCTTTTCTGCGTTCCTCATTCACGAGTTCAAATATGATTTGCTCACTTGACACGACCCACCCTTCAGGGGAATATCCCATAAGAAAGGCGGTTCTTACGACTGTCACAATGGCTTGCTCGATTGTATAGTTTCCTCGCGGATCGAAACGGTTTCCGTCTACGCTGCCCATAATTCCCATTGCCACTATGTGGTTTAGGATGGTACATTAGTATCCTGTCTCCTCCCCAATTAACTTTGAACCCACCACCCTCACCTATAAAAGAAATACTTTTATAATTACCCTTAGTTAGTAGCGTAACATCATGCCCATACTTCTGCAACAGTTCATACCATTCTGTCGGAGTCGCAAGACCTAAATATTGCGGGTTATCGAATAACGTGTCCAGGTCAAGCATAACCGTTAACAGAAGGCCCGCCTTTTCACTCTCTGCTATATTAGAACATCTTATTTCTTGCGTAATGTCACTACTCGCCCCGCCGAATGCTTGCATTACGTTTTCTTTTCTATGTTTTTCTGGATCTACTTTTTCAATTGGCACTCTTCCTCGCCCCTTCCTCCTACATTATACCATTTTTTCTCTCTTTCTACAATATGGTAGAATTTATCCATCAATCAAGAGGGCTTTAGTGTCCAATATTCTATTATATCTATTATTAAGTCTATCTTGTTGTCTACTTGGTTTATGTCTATCGCTTTTCCCGAATTATGTAATATCACTGTTTCCCGTGAGCTTTGTACAGCCATATAATAAAAAAGCCCATCCTATGCGGGATGGACATTTGGTTAACTCTTAGAATTTGTTTATTGACGGTGTTAGTGGAGAGTTTGGCTATATTTATTAAACGAATGGAGCGGTCAAACTAACCACTCCATCCGATTGTCTTCCGAATTATGTTACTGCGTTATTAGAGAGAAACGGAATGGTCTTTTCAACCACTCCGTTTTTGGTTGCGTTATTCCGAACCTTAGCCGAGTTTTAGCACAAAGCATCCTGTACCATCTTCTTCTCCAATCCGAACGGCAGCCCAGGCTCCGGCATATTTATACTCGGGATTCAACATATTGTCACGATGTCCGGGAGAACCCATCCACCTACCAACGGTTCCTCTTAGTACTGCGGAACGAGATAGTTATCAATCGCGAAATCCACGTCCTTCGCCGCCCATGCTGATGGTTGCTTTCCTCCCCACGGAATTGGCTGCCCATCATGCCTCAGGTTGTTGTTGTTGGAGGCGAGGGCGGGGGTTGCTATGCCCGCCATCAGTGCGAGCGCGAGTATTGTCACTACTGCTTTCTTCCCCAACTCAAGGCAATATGATGGATTTCTGGGGGATATCCGGAAGAAAAAACAGAGATGGGGGTGGGATTACTATAGCATGGGGGCGGGGGATTGCAAGGGGGTTATATTGATAGTATTTTGCGCGTCAGTTCGGTTTCTTCAACCATTAGTTCACCGTCTTGATTTCTTATAATGAGGGTGGGTTTTGGTTGTGTATCTATATCATTGCACAAGCCATTTGGGATAACGTCACTGGGCTGTGCGAAAATTGCAGAATCGTAAGCGAAAAAGAAATGCTGACCCTTAACTTTCTCAATTGAAAGTCCGTTATTTTCGCAGTATTCTTTTGCAACAATGAGAGATAACAGTCTTTGTGTTTCCCTCTCAGTTTTAATTTTTCTGGCTACTGCTTCATCGTCTAGTTCTAGATACATTTTTAACTCCTTTCTATTCAGCCACAAATTGTTCAAAATCGCCTTTTGAATTACAGATAACACTTACTTTTTGATCAAAACACCGCAATATAACACAATCTCCTTCAGATGGAGTTAATATAGCGCGATCAAACCCAACATGTGTATGACAGCTCCATTTATAGCCCTCTAAATACAGTAAATGTGCACGCTCTGGTGTAATATCAACTCTGTGCGCATTTCCACGGGCGATTAGGCGATTTTGACCTTTTGTAAACATAGCATACTCAACTCCGGTTTCCGCAGTCAAGGCGGCTAAGTCTGGCATATTCACCTCGTTTATATTTACTATGGTTTCACTGCCATCTTCCGGTAATTTGTCTAACAACTTCTGTTGCCTATTATTAAGAGGACTGCCATATGTCAGTATGGCATTAGGATTGCCTTTGCCTGTGTGTCTTCTCTCAATTGGCGATTCGATTGAGTTACCCTCTTCCTTTTCACTGTCACCAAACATATTTATTTTCGGTACATCCATAAAATTATGTCACCCACTCATCTGATTATAGCACCGCCATCAGTGCGAGCGCGAGTATTGTCACTACTGCTTTCTTCCCAAATTCTTTCATGTCTTTTCTCCTTATCTTTCTTTTGATTCATTTTTTGAGTTCTTCCCCAACTCAAGACAAAGTTGGGGGATTTCTGGGGGATATCCGGAAGAAAAAACAGAGATGGGGGTGTGATAACTATAGCATGGGGGCGGGGGGAATTGCAAGGGGGGTTGTATGGGGGTG
>Ga0099364_10003357_pt1 | contig 24864 bp, 15 predicted proteins | sample TergutTh196P3_FD_73070 | JGI IMG/M metagenome (GOLD analysis project Ga0099364, IMG submission 73070) | Microcerotermes parvus P3 segment gut microbial communities from Pointe-Noire, Republic of the Congo - Th196 P3 | ecosystem: Host-associated > Arthropoda: Insects > Digestive system > Gut ...
AAAGCAATTTCCATTTTAAATTTAAACATTTTATCAGTCCTTTGATTTTATATGGATTATTTGCTTACCATCCTGTTTATTATAACATTATTAAAGGAGTATCACAACTTTTTTATTTGAAGATGTTGAATATTCCGATGTTTCTCTTGATTCAGATTACTGTACACCTGATATATATTTCTTGTTCTCCACCGAGAAATGCTAAATGCTTCGTAAGCTCGCCCTGCTTCGTTCGCCTAACCTGATACCCAAGCTCCTGCATAACTGCTAAAAATTCTTCAAAAGCTTTTGATTTCCTGACGGCAAAATCAATTTTATATTTTAGCTGCTGCCGATGGCTGCCTCCATCGGATTTTTTGTGATTTTCAGGCTGGTTTTAATAACTATTGTGTCAAAATGCTTTATATGTTAAAATAAAATTGATTTACACCGTTAGAAGCGCCGCCAATAAGGCCTAACTTTGCCGGCGCCTATAGATAATATTTTCTGACCGGCGACACTTAAGACACATGCATAATAGCCCGCATTCATATGCGCATTGGAGGAATATGAATGAATAGCCCGGAAAAAGACGGTATCCTCATTGTGGACGATAAGGAGATTAACTCAGACGCCGGCATGAGCCATTTCCACGGGATGCAGCATTTATACGGCGAAATGCTTATCCTTTTTAAAAATAAACTCAAAAAAGACTGCGAAACAATGCATCGGCTTGTAAACGAGTGTGACTGGAAGAATTTTTCCATATCTGCACATAGAATGAAATCCCTGCTTGCAGTTGTGGGCGCGATAAGGTTATCAGAGCTGGCCTCGAACCTTGAAGCCGCCTCGAAAAACAGCGAAGCTGATTATTGCATGAACAATTACCCTGATTTTCACAAGGACCTTCTCGCGCTGCATGGGCGGCTTTCGGCGCTTTTGCCGGAAAACAGGGCCCAAAAGCCGAAGGAGACGGGCTCCGTGGAAATTCTTCGGGAAAACGTCCAAAAAGCGATGGCCGCGATCAGGAACTATGACGTCGACGCGGCGAAAGACGCCGTTGACACAGCGCTTAGATTTGATTTCGGCGAAAGGAATAATTCAGCGCTAAACGCAGCGCTAAACGCGCTTTTGGAGCTTAATTTCGACACGGCCGCCGAAAGCCTTAATAAAATTGAGAAATCAAAGACCGCAAAGGGCAAGAGGCGGGAAAAGACGATTTTTGTGGTTGACGACAGCGATACCAACCTGTCTATGGCAAAAGAGGTGCTGAAAGAACATTACAAGGTGAGGACCTTGCCGTCCGCGGGAAAGATGTTTAGCCTTATAGAGAAGATAAAGCCCGATTTAATTTTGCTTGATATCGAAATGCCGGAAATGGACGGCTTTGAAGCGCTTAGCCGCTTAAAAGCCGTCGATGCGTATGCGGATATCCCGGTAATATTTTTGACAAGCATGACCGACGCTTCCGTTGAAGCCCGTGGATTTCAGCTCGGCGTTGTCGATTTCATCACAAAACCTTTTTCGGCGCCGGTGCTGTTAAACCGGATAAAGTCACATCTTGATATCGATGAGATAATCCGCGAACGCACGGCGCAGCTTATAAATATGCAAAACGGCATCGTTTTCGTTTTAGCAGATATGGTTGAAACCCGCGACCTCGGCACAGGCGGCCATATAGAGCGAACCACATCATATTTAGAAATATTGACGCAAAAAATGATAGAGGACGGCGTGTACGCAGACGAACTTTCCCTGATGAATTTTGAATTGCTGGTTTCGTCGGCGCGGCTTCATGACGTCGGGAAAATCGCGATTTCAGACGTTATCCTCAAAAAGCCGGGAAAACTGACCGATGAAGAATTTGCGGTCATGCAGTCACATACAACGCACGGTGAAAGGATAATAGGCCAAATCATCTCACGGACAGTCAACGCGGTGTTTTTGCAGTACGCGAAGCTCTTCACGGGCTATCATCATGAGCGATGGGACGGGAAAGGATACCCATACGGGCTTTCGGAGACGAAAATACCGCTGCAGGGAAGGATAATGGCGATCCCCGACGTATACGACGCGCTTATATCGGAAAGGCCGTACAAGAAGGCGTTTACCCATGAAAAAGCTGTCGATATCATCATTCAGGGCGCGGGCACGCAGTTCGACCCGTCAATCGTAAAGGCTTTTTATGAAATAAGGCACAAGTTCAAAGACGTCGGGGCAAGGCTATAGCCGGGCAAAGCTTAAGGTCTGTTCGCTTTATATCAAGGGTAGTTGGGGGAGTAATATAATGAGGGAAATCATCAGCCGCGAAAAGGAGCTGCTGGCCGCGCGCAAGGAAAACGAGCTTCAATTAGCCAAATTAAACCTGATCATCAAAGCGACCAAAATCGGGCTGTGGGATATGGAAGTCAATCAAGACGACCCCGTAAACCCGAAAAATGTATTCAACTGGTCAAATGAATTCAGGCAGATGCTCGGATATAAAGACGAAAACGATTTTCCAAACGTGACAAGCAGCTGGAGCGACCTTTTGCATCCCAAAGACAAGGGCAGCACTTTGATAGCGTTCGAAAATCATATACAAGACAAAACAGGCAAATCGCCTTATGACGTGGAATACCGGCTGATGCATAAAAGCGGCGAATACAGGTATTTCCACGCGTCGGGCGAGACTATCCGCGATCAGGACGGCAATCCTCTGCGCGTAGCGGGCTCGCTCATGGACATAACAGAGACAAAAAAGACCATGGTTGAAATGGAAAAGCTGATTACTAAGCTAAACCTGATGGTCAAAGCGACCAAAATCGGGCTGTGGGATATGGAAGTCAATAAAGACGACCCTGTAAACCTGAAAAATGTATTCAACTGGTCAAATGAATTCAGGCAAATGCTCGGATATAAAGACGAAAACGATTTTCCAAACGTGACAAGCAGCTGGAGCGACCTTTTGCATCCCGAGGACAAGGGAAGCACTTTGATAATGTTCGAAAATCATATAAAAGACAAAACAGGCAAATCGCCTTATAACGTGGAATACCGGCTGATGCATAAAAGCGGCGAATACAGGTATTTCCACGCGTCGGGCGAGACCATCCGCGATAAGGACGGCAATCCTTTGCGCGTAGCGGGCTCGCTGATGGATATCACCGACGCGAAAAACACGCTTATTGAAACGCAAAGGCTTCGTGAAGACGCGGAAACCGCAAACAAGGCGAAAAGCGCGTTCTTGCGCACCATGAGCCACGAAATACGCACGCCTATGAACGCAATCCTCGGCATTACCGAAATCAAGCTCCAGGATGAGGAGCTAAAACCGGATACAAGGGAAGCGTTAGAGAAGATTTATTCTTCAGGCGACTTATTGCTGGGGATTATAAACGATATCCTCGACCTGTCTAAAATAGAGGTCGGCAAGCTGGAGCTTACAATAAGTGAATATGAAATACCAAGCCTTATCAGCGACACCGCGCAGCTTAATATGATGCGGATAGGCAGCAAGCTGATAGAATTTGAGATTTGCGTGGATGAAAACACGCTGGCAATTTTAGCGGGCGACGAGCTTCGCGTTAAGCAGATTCTAAACAACCTGCTTTCGAACGCGTTTAAGTATACGCCGTCCGGCAAGGTTACGATGTCGATTAAAACGGAAGAGCCGGACGGCGGCGATAAAGCGAATTTAGTCGTAAGCGTAAAAGATACGGGACAGGGCATGACAAAAGAGCAGGTAGAAAGGCTGTTCGATGAATATTCGCGCTTTAACGCGGAGGCAAACCGCACAACGGAGGGCACCGGCCTCGGCATGAGCATCACGCGTAACCTGATACACATGATGAACGGTGAAATTTTCATAGAAAGCGAGCCCCAAAAGGGCTCGACCTTTACCGTGAAGCTGCCGCAGGGGAAAGTCAATTCCGTCATAATCGGGAAAAAGCTTGCCGAAAACTTAAAACAGTTCAAAACAAGCAGCAGGACGCAAATGAAAAGGGTGCAGATTACAAGGGACCCGATGCCATACGGCAGCGTTATGATCGTGGACGACTTGGAGACGAATATATATGTGGCGAAAGGGCTTCTGGCTCCGTATGGGCTTCAGGTTTGCTCGGCCAACAGCGGGTTTGCCGCGATTGAAAAAATCAAACTCGGCCAAGTGTATGATATTGTGTTTATGGACCATATGATGCCGAATATGGATGGCATTGAAGCGACAAAAATCATCCGCGGCATGGGTTATAACGAACCCATCGTGGCTCTTACCGCAAACGCCGTGGCAGGACAGGCGGACATATTCTTAGGAAACGGGTTCAATGATTTTATTTCAAAACCGATAGACATACGCCAGCTAAATACAGTACTCAACAAGCTGATCCGCGATAAGCAGCCGCCGGAGGTAATTGAAAAGGCAAGGCGCGGAGTAAAAAATAAAAATGAACAAAAGCACGATAAAGCACAGCCCGGTATAAGCGAAATGTTCGCCGAAGTATTTGTTCGCGACGCGTCAAAGTCACTTGCGGCGCTGGATGAAATTCTCAAGAAGCATGGCCCTGTAAGCGCGGAAGACATACGCACATATGTAATCCATGTTCACGGGATGAAAAGCGCGCTTGCAAACGTCGGACAGATGGAGCTTGCCGCTGTCGCGATGAAATTGGAGACGGCGGGACGCGAGGGCAACAACGGGCTGATTGCGCTTGAAACTCCCGGATTTCTTGCGTCGCTTAGAAAACTCGTTAATGCGTTGACGCCGAAAGAAGAGCCTGACGACGGCGCGGTTGACGAAGACAAGGAGTATTTGCGCGGTAAGCTGCTTGAAATAAAATCGGCGTGCGAGGAGTACGACGGGGAGTTAGCGGATAAGATCATACTGGATATAAAAGAAAAATCATGGTCCGATCAAACAAAAGAGCTGCTGCGGTCAATCTCCCAATATTTGCTGCACAGCGATTTTGACGAGATTGCAAGCGCAGTCGACGAGTGGCTCGGGTGATGATAGCAAAATTCATATCTTCACATCCTCTGGATAAGCAGCTTTTATTACGGATTACCCTTTTTTTACCGTAACATGGGTATCCCTGCAAACCCTTTCAAGCCATCCGTCAATTTGCCCGTCCTTTGGAAAGCCTATATCGGCAAGCGGATATTCCCGCCCGATACGCGCCGCCTTTGACGCACCCATAGGATGATACGGCATAATGTTTACCTCGACTATATTATGCAAAGCGTTTGCCGTGGCGGCGATTGCGGCAAAATGCTCATCCCGGTCATTATATGCAGGGATGACCGGACAGCGCAATACGATCTTCGCCCCGGCTTTGTCAATGGCAAACAAATTATCCATAATCAAACCGCGGGAAATGCCGGTAAACGTTTTATGTTCGTCTTCGCCGCTTTCCTTAAAGTCGTATAGAAACAAATCCACATACGGCATGACGGAAAGCAATCGGTCGGTGGAGGCGTATCCGCTGGTTTCAAGGCAGGTGTGAAGACCGTTTTCCTTTGACAGGCGTAACAGTTCCGCAGTAAAGTCGGGCTGTGCCAGCGGTTCGCCCCCCGATATGGTCAGCCCGCCGCCGGAATGCTTGTAATACCGCGCGTCTTTAAGCGCAATATCAATAATGTCCTGCGCCGACATTTCGCTCCCTTTTATTTCCAAAGCAGATTGGAGACAGACCTCCACGCATTTGCCGCAAGCCTTGCAGTCCTTACGGTTAATTGTATGTTGCGTTTCATCTACCCTGTGGTTAGGGCAGATTGTAACGCACATGCCGCAGTGAACGCATTTTTCGTCAAAATAATACAGCTCCGGTTTAAGGGACTGCGATTCGGGGTTATGGCACCACAAGCATGAAAGAGGACAGCCCTTCAAAAAAACCGTTGTCCGCAAACCTGGACCGTCGTGTAAAGAGCCGCGTTCAATCGACAGAATATTCCCCGCTGTCAATATAGCGTCCTCGTTAATATTTCTTTTTGGATGTGGGGTTGCAGGTCAATAAACCGCGCGGTCCAGCCACCCAGCCTTACCAACAGGTGGGGGAATCTTTCCGGCTCTTTCATTGCGGCTTCCAAATCGCCTTTATTTACAACGGTTATGTTCGCCTGTAAGCCGCCGTCAGCCCAATACGCGGAAAACAGTGCTTCAAATTTTTCGCGTTCCTTCGTGAAAAATTCACGGGACATCTTAAAATTCGTTACCGTACCGCCATTTACCGGGTCTGTTTTGATAATGGAATTCATAAGCGCGGTAAGCCCGCCTTTATCGGAGCCTGCCATCGGCGCGTTGCCGATCGCGTATGGTACGCCTTTATGCCGTCCATCCGCGGTCGCCCCCATCGCCACGCCTATATGATACCCGCCCGGGTTTACGCTGGAAACAGTATGAAAATCCAAGCCGTTTTCCTTTCCTGCTTTTTTGGCGGCATTGCTGATGTCGCGCCATATACGCGATACCATTCTGTCCGCCCCATCGTCGTCGTTACCGTATTTAGGCGCGGACAGCAGGGCTTTGCGTATGCTTTCATAGCCGGTAAAATCCGCGTCGACGGCCTGCATGATTTCGTCAAGGGTATAGGCCTTGTCTTCATATACAAGCTTTTTTATGGCCGTAAGAGCGTTGGCGGCGTTTGTAAAGCCGTGTCCCATCACGCACGCGCCATTATAGCGCGCCCCGCCGTCCAATATAGGCTTTCCCCTTTGTAAACAGTCGCCTGTGAGCAGGCTTGCCATAAGAAACGCGCACTGCCCTTTGTTTGTATCAATAAGCAGCCGGTGGTAACGCGCGAAAATCTCAGCCTGACGCTTCATTTGCGTATAAACAGACCGGTACAGTTCCTCAAATGTTTCCGCGCGGCAAGCGCGAATGCCTTCGTCAATCGTTCTCGGTATATCCCAGGCAACAACCAAAACGGCAGGACTGACGTTTGCGATGATATATTCGCCGCATCCGAGAGGATAGTAATTCTTTGCGTCTTCAAGGGAAATGCCGAACGCTCCCGCCACGCCTTCCGGGATGGCGTCATCATTATAAAGCGTCGGGAACGTATATGTTTCGTTAATCGTGTCGTAAGCAAGCGCAAGCAGTTTCGGGTTCATACCGTCGTAAATACGCAGTGATACTTGCGGTATAACCTGTTTATGACGCTGCTCCGCTTTCAGCGCCGCCTCGATAAAGCGGTCGGCGTTTTCCGAATTCGGTCTGCCGTTCCCGCCCATAATGAGGCGGCACACCGTGGTTTCGCCGTTGTCATTTACCATTTGATAAAACGAGAGGATCTGCTCGACGGCCTGTTCTTGGGTAATCGCGCCGCTGTCTATTTCCTGTGCATATATGTCGCCCAGGGCGACGTCAAACCGGTTGATCTCATAATGCTTTTCATGGGAGAGCAATTCGTAAAGCAAGATTAACTGCAAGGCTTCCGCCAGTGTGGCGGGCGCGCGTTCTATTATGGCGGAAAGATTTTTTGCAATGTCCCCGAACCCTTTTTCCTCCGCTTGCTTCTGATAGAAGCGGCAGACATCCACTACGGTTTCCAGTACCATCAGCAGCCCTGTTCGAAAGTCGCTTTCCGGCATGGCGGTTACATCGCTCACCAGACCCGGCAACCCCTTTTTTACCAGTCTCACCAAATCGTTTGCGAACAGAAATCCGATGCCTTCATTGATTTCCGCGTCGGCGTAAAGCTTGACCGAAGTGCTTTCAGTCTTCCAAAACGCGTGCAATCTATCCAAAACTTGTTTTTCCTCATCATTTTGCGGCAATGTATAGGGCGCTGAAAAGTCAAAGCAGTAGCCGCCTTGCTTCCCTTCGATTATATTATCTTGCGTATATTCGGGTAAAGCGTACCACCAGACAGAACCCACATAAGTGATGCGGTTTTCTGTGCGGCGTCCCGCATACATATCGCCATCACGGATATCCGGCAGCAGGGCGGGGTACTGGGTTTTAAAGCACATTGCTTCCCGTATTGATATCGGCGCATCCTTGTATTTGATGTATGTATCGGTAAATTCTACGGCTTGTGCTATTACCGGGTTTAACATAATCTCACTCCATCCATTTTTGCTTTCCCCCATTATTCAAAGAAAAGCAAGCAATACTCGGCGGATAATTCACCGGCCTCAATTTTTAACTTCAACTCGTGACGGGTTCCCTTTTTTCGCTCGGAGCCGCTGCTGTTCAACGCCGCAAGTTCGCCGCCCTCACCGGCGTCGAATTCGGGCAAGTTAAAACGCAGGGTCGGGCCCTCTATGTTGGTATTTGCAGCCGCTTCGCCGTATTTCCAAGTTTGCAATGCGTATACTTCGCCGCGCAGCTCGACCGAAACCGCCGCTTCCCCGGCCGCGACAGACTCGCAGCCGTCGTTGAGCAGCCACAAATCTACTGTGAATTGCTCTCCGCCCCGCCATGTGAATTTGGGTATCCTCGCGCTCATCTTTTTACTTCTGCAAGCGTCTGCAACCGCTTGATATGATTTTTTCGGGGTCGCGGGGTAGTTTATTAAGGAATTATTGGCAAGGGTCGGCCACGGCTCGTTGAAGCACCAGTTTACGGCCATTGAGCAATACGGCTTTTGCCGGCGGGCTTCTTCAAAAATACAACGGTATCCTTCTCCTTGCATCCATTGGCTCCACTCGATTAAATCTTCCAAGGAGCCTGCTTTTCCAAAATAATCATTTATTATATCAAGGTAGCTCCAAGCGGCGTCACCCCAAGCGCCAAACGCATGGTGGGCGATTGTTACCGCGTTTTTCACCAACGGGAAAAGCTGTTCTCTGTCCGCGGTTTCGCCGCAGGTCTCCGCGCACGATATTGACGGTACGCCAAACTCGGTGTACGCCGTATGGTGCGCGCTTGGCATTACCTGAAAAACCTCGCGCCCGTCGGGGTAACGGAACGTATAATAGCCGTGTGCCATACCATGCAAAGGCGAGGTCATCAAGTACGGGCGCTTGGGGTCGTGCTCATAGCAAAGCTTATCCAATAGCCTCAATGCCGCGCTTTGGTTTGTCATCTTCGACCAATTATTAAAAAGCTCGTTGCCGCCGCACCACAGTGCAATGCAGGCGTGGCCTTTTAACTTTTTAATGATTGCGACGGCTTCTTGCTCCAACAGCCGCAGATATTCCTTTGTGCCGACGTAGTTGTTGCAGGAGAGCATAAATTCCTGCCACACCAAAATCCCGCAGGAGTCGCATAATTCAAAAAAAGGTTTCTTGTTAATAATGCTGCCGCCCCAGCAGCGGAGAATATTAAAATTCGCCTGATGCGCAAGCTTAATTAAAGGCTCGTATGTTTCCCTTGTGATCGTTCCCGTAAACACCTCCGGGTTCACCCAGTTGCTGCCTTTCGCGAATACGGGCACACCGTTCAAAGTAATCGTGATGGGCGCGGGGCTTGGGCCCATAGGAAATTCCTTCGGCTCCTCCCATGCACCCTCGTTCATTGTAAGCGCAATTGTACGAAAGCCTATCGTTCCGCTGTAACTTTCCGCCGCTGTCCCGATTGGGGCAAGCTCGACCCCGTATTTGTACAGGTTTGGTTCCCCGTACCCGTTGCACCACCATAATTTCGGGTTATTTACAGTCATTTTAATTTTATGTTCGGAATCCTCGGTTGTCCGTATGACGCATTGGCCGCGCGCCACCGCCTCACCTTGCGCGTCATATATGATACAGCTTAAATCTCCCTCGCCGTGCACGTTAACGGTAAATGTCACGTCCGCGGAGGAAAAATCGTTTGCCAATTCATAATCAACCTGAATATCCTGTATATAAGAAGCTCCTCTTATTTCAAGATATGTATCCTGCCAAAGGCCGACGGGGATAAGGCGCGGATGCCAGTCCCAGCCGTAGCTTGCGGCGGGCTTCGTGCATTGTGCGGCTTCCTCGCGCGTGTCCTTTATTCCAAGCGGGTATTTCGGCACGGGAGCAATCCAAATCCGCAAAACTTCTCCGCCGGACGCAGGCAAGGGTATTTCTTGCCGTGAGAACATTCCCTCATGCTCGCACAGCAATTTGCCGTCAAGCTCTATCCTGTATTGGTAATCAATGCCCTCCGTTACAAGGAACACCTGCTCGCCCTGCCTAAGCTCGCATTTCGGCAGCTGCGCCTCGTACAGCCACCAGCAATTTTCCGTCCAGCGGTATTCCTCAAAGCCGGTACCCCGTTTCCAGTCCGGCATACCTGTCGCCAAGGCCCAATCCAAATTGGCGTTGCCCGGCACCCTTGCTGCAACCATACGATCCGGCGCCGTCCCAAGCTCGGCGGAATGACCTGTTTTCCAATTCAATTCTATTTTTTTCACCGATAAAAGCACCTACTGTTAATAATTTTATAACAAACCTCAAATCGCTTTGCTGTCTTTTTTAAATAAATCGGGGGAGTTTATCCCGGCTCCCCCGATTCAGGTTTTTTTACGTCAGGCAACATTATTTGCTGTTTTTAAAATCTTCGTATGCCTTGTCATATATTGAAATCATATACTCGGCGTGGCCGTTTGTCAACATTTGCTGAATTGTCGCAATATCACTGTCGGTTAACCGGCCCGTATGCATGGAGCGTTCGTATTGGTCCTTAACCTGAGCTGAGACTCCCCAAAATACGTCCCAATTGCCGCGGTTGTCAATATAATTTTCGGAAAAGTTAAAGCCGAAGTTCGGAAAAATCAGCGCGCTGGCGTTGGCTTCCTCATAGAGAAGGCCTACCCCGCCTTCCGGCTCGCCGGGCAGCCTGTGGCAAAGCAGCCTGTTGCCTAACCATGCCATAATATTCGGAGCATATCCGCTGTCCGGAATTGCATTAAGCGTCCCGTCGGATTCCAAAGTCCAGTTTACGCCCTCAATGCCGAAGTTAAGGATGTTGTTAAGCTCCGCGTTCGTGCAAAGCATCTGATAAATGAACGCGGCGACTTCGGGGTTCTTTGCGTTCGCGTTCAGGGCATACGGGTTGCCCAAAATGGAATTGCGGTCAAGCATAGTGTCGCTGAAGTCCGTTACGCCCCATTCGAAGCCGTCAATATCCGCTTTCATATTCATCTCCGCTTCAAGTCCCGGCTTGCCGGAGTTAAAATATACGAGAAAGCTTTCCGCGCCAAATCTTGCCTTCAAGTTTTCCCATACCTCTGTCGTTTGGTACTCGGGAATAAAGCCTGCGTCCACCCATCGGCGGAGCGTATTCATATACTCCATAAACCACGGCTCAAATACGCCGATCTTGAAAGAATCGGAATCCCTGTTGTATACCGGCCCAAAGGTGTTGGTATCCTGCCCGCCGTTAAACGCGCCCGCAAGACCGCCGGAATCAACCGCAAGCACGGGCATACGCTCCGGATATTTGTCAAGGAACATTTGTAAGTACGGATCAAGCTCGTCAAGGCTTTTTATGTTGCGCAGCTCGTTTTCAATCCCCAGCCCGCGGGCCGCGGTCAGGTTAAAACGCATGGCGCACACGGTATTTGTAAACTCCTTAAACGTAGGCACGCGCATTACTTCTTTCACAGTGCTGCCGGCAAATCCGTCTTCTTTGATGATTTCTATGTACGGCTCAATCATTTCATAATATTCCGGCACGATGTTGAGATAGTTGTCCCAAGGCTGCCACGCGCCTCCGTCACGCGCTTCTCTGTAGAAATTGACCCATTCCGGAACCCACACAACATCGTAATCCTCGCCGGAAAGAACAAAGGTTGCCATTTTACCGGCTTCATAGTCAGCCCATGAAAACCCGATTATTTCTACGCCCAAACCAGGATAGCCAAGCTCCGCAAATTTGTCGTTTAATGCGTTTTCAACGTCGGCCTGCCCTGCTTGCGTATCCCAGCCCGTCGTGACAAGCTTTAAGGTGTAGTCCACATTCGCGAAGCCCGCGCTGCCGGCCGGGTCCGCCGCGCTGTTGTCGGCGCTTGCTTCCGGGGCTGGGGCCGGCGTGCCGCCGGAGCCTGTGTCCGCCTGGCCGCACGCTGCCAACGGTAATACTGCCAGCGCCACGACGAGAAGCGCCGCTAGAATTTTCTTTTTCATACTATAATGTTCCTTTCTTAATTGAAATATATAAAGCCCATCTTGCCGATGGAATTTATCGGACGAGGTTTTCAACCTTTTATCGAGCCTACCATAATGCCCTTTACAAAGAACCTCTGGAAGTACGGATAAACAATTACAATAGGGCCGATAGAGAGGACGCACATTGCCATGCGCGCCGTTTCCGCCGGGATTACGCCGACGCTTTGAATCCCGGCTGTCCTTGCCGCAAGTGAGGACAAGAATTGCGTTTTCGCCATGATGTTGTAGAGCAAATACTGAAGGCTGTAAAGGCTTTCGTCGGTAATCAGCATGAGGGAGTGCCAATAGTCGTTCCAGTATGCCAATGCGGAAAAGAATGCGATAGTGGCAAGGCCCGCTTTGGACAGCGGCAAAACAATATTCCAAAAAACCCTAAACTCCGAGCAGCCCTCCAAGCGTGCGGATTCAATCAGCGAATCGGGTATATTGCGATTGATAAAGGTTTTAAGCACAATGACGTTCCACGGGCTGATTACCATTGGCAGAATCATCGCCCAAATGGTGTTTCTCAATCCCAGCACCTGCGTGCAAATGACATACCACGGCACCATGCCGCCGTTAAAGAGCATGGGAATCAAAAGGAAGCCCATAAAAAACTTTCTGCTTTTAAACTCTGGCCTTGCCATCGGATACGCGAACAGCGCGCAAACCAACACATGGATTACCGTTCCCGCCACAGTGTTGAAGATTGTTATGCCGTAGGATCGAAGTATCGAGCCCGCCGCGCTAAACGCGTAGGCATAGCCGTCCGTGCTGAACACGGAGGGGATAATCTTGTAACCGTACTGCCGCAGCGCATCATTATCTGTAAAGGATATGCCTACCACCAAAAGAATCGGGTATATGCACAAAACGGCGCAAGCTATAAAAAACATGTTTAACAGCAGGTTCGTTAAGCCGGAAACGCGGTTTTCGCTGACGCTGTGCTTTTTTTGTATAAATAAGGTATTATTCATTATCTTGCCCCCTAAAACATTGCCGAATCTTTGTCAATCTTACGAATAACCGCATTCGCGGCAATAATCGTAAACAACCCTACGACGGATTGATATAAACCGATAGCGGTGCCGATTGACGGACGCCCGAGCGTAATCGCCATACTGTATGTATAAGTGTCTATCGTCGATACGGTGTCGTATAAGGCTCCATACCCCATTTGAAGCGTAGCCACATAGAACAGGCCGAAGTCGGTGCGGATAATGCCGCCCAGCCCCAATATGGTGAGGGTAATCATGGTCGGACTCAGCAACGGCAGCGTAATGTGCCGGATTTGATCAAATCTTGAAGCCCCGTCAATACGGGCGCTTTCGTAAATTTCCTGATCGATGCCGCTTATTGCCGCGAAATAATAAATCGACCCAAGCCCCGTGCCTTTCCATATCGTAAGAGCCGTAATCAGCACCGGCCAAACCGCGCTTGTGGAGTACCAGCTAACAGGGTCAAGGCCCATGCTCCTGAGTGCGTTATTGAACACGCCGTAATCGGGGTTAAGCAGCGAAAACAGCAGATAGCTTACGATAACCCACGACAAAAACGCCGGGAATATCAAAATCGTTTGATAAAGCTTGACGGCTTTTTTGCTCCACAGCTCGTTGGCGGCTACAGCCACAAAAACGTTCGCAGCAAGCCCTACCGTTAAAAACACGAGATTGTAGCCTAAGGTGTTGCGCGTCGTCTGCCAGAAGTTAGGCGACATGAAATACCCATGAAAATTTTGAAGCCCGACCCATTTTATAGGGTTGAACAAATTATAGAAAAAATTTGAGCCTCTTAAGGACATTGTTTGGAACGCCATTAAAATTCCGGGCAATGGCAGGTAGTTGAAAATAAACAGGGCCGACGCACCCGGAAGTATCATCAGCAGGAACATTCGGTCGGAGTAAAGCGTTCTGCCCAGCCCCTTTATGCCTCCCCGAGACTTGCCTCCTGCCTTTCCCGCTTTCACCGAATATTCCCCGTTCATACGCTTCACTCCATTTCTCAATCTCTAAAATATAATAATGTTTATTTTTCCGATTTAGTAATGATACTTTAATGATTTTGTAACTATAACATTAATATTATATCACGACTCATTATGCATTTATATTCACAATTACAACAAATTTTATTCGATATTATTATGCATTAAGCTTATTTATTATCCTTATCAATGGTTAAATTGCCGTTATTTTGCTAATGACAATGCATCGTTGTAATAATTTTGTAACTTAATAGCCGTTTTTGTAAACAAACGTGATTTCGCCTGCAAAACCGAAGTTCCTTGCAGCAAAGAATTCTGTTTGCATATCTTTATATATTGTAGTAGAATTGAGTTGAATAAATATTTGAAATGTTGCAGGAAATAAGGGGAAGTATATGGGCAGGATTACAATGGATGACATCGCAAGGGAACTGGGCGTTTCAAAAAACACGGTATCCCGTGCTTTGCGCGGGCTTTCAGGGGTCAGCGAAGCTACCGGAAGTAAGATACTGGCTTATGCTACGGACAACGGCTATCAATTCAAGCGAAACGACGGCGCGATGCTGCAGATTGCAATGGTTTATAAAAAATCCCTGACGAACGATGTTATATTCTGGCCGTCTGTACTGAGCGGAATCGTGGAATATGCCACCAACCGCGGGGTAAGTCTCTGCACATTTACTGTTGAACAAAAAACAGATAACGATTTGCTTGCGTCTATTAAAAAGCATGCAATCGACGGTGTAATGGTTATTAACGACATTGATCCGGATTTGCTTGCCGGGTTGGCCGCTTGGAGCAAGCCCATAGTTGTGGTTGATTCTTACAGTGACGGCATTGACTGCGACTTTGTGAATACCGACAACAGCAACGGCATCTACAAGGGGATTTCGTTTCTCGCGCAAAACAATCATAAGCGCATCGGCTATGTCGGCGTCAAGCATTCGGCGGTAAGCTATCAGTCGCGCTATGAGGCTTATCTGCATTACATGAACAGATTCGGCTTGACGAGAAACGAAGACTATATCTGGATGGAAGCGGATTGGAGTGACAGGGAATATTTTCAAAGCAAAATCGTCATGCTTGCCAACCGCGAGCTTGCTCCTACCGCGTGGATATGCGTAAATGACACGATTGCCATGACATTTTCGCAAGCGTTGACAGAAAACGGCATCCGCATACCGGAGGACATGAGCATCGTAGGCTTTGACAATTCCATATTGCCGCAGGCTCCGCCCTTTACGACCCTTGACGTACAAAAAAAGGAACTTGGCCAACGTGCGCTGGAGCAGCTTATTAACCGTATTCAAAACCCTAAACGCCCTTACACGTCCGTCTTTATCAATACAACTCTGATTGTACGGGATTCCGTGCGGCGCCTGCCTTAAGGCCATCGAAAAAAAAGCAAGCCGGCGCAGACAGGCCGGCTTGCTACTAAATATGGGCTGTTCACATCAAGCGAACAGCCCATATTTTTGGCGGGTTTTGCACCTTTCTTCGTCATCGTCGTTGGAGGGCGAAAGCCCGCCTGCGTCCTCCGCCTTGCGCGACTGGACGGCAGCGAAAATTTATTTCATAATTTTTAACCGGTCACAACACTGGCAAGCCTTGCGAAGTTCGCCATGACCTTTTTAATACCTGAAGCTCCAAAATCAATTTCAAGCAGCATGTCGGACGCCATCGGCTTAGCGGAAATCACCGTGCCCTCGCCGAACACTTTGTGTAAGACGCGGTCGCCGGTTTTAAAATTGGCGGGAGCGGCGGCGGGCGGGCTTTTTACGCCCACGCCGATGGATGTAAGCGACGACGGGGATTTCTTAGGGATCTTAGCCTTTTTAACGGGCAACGGCTGCGGCTGCGTCGTTTTCATATCCAAAAACTCCTTTGGGATTTCGCCGACAAACCGGGACGGCCTTGAAAACACCGTCTGCCCGAAAATCATCCGGCGCTCGGCGCTTATTATAACAAGCCGCTCCTTTGCGCGCGTGATGGCGACATACGCAAGCCTGCGCTCCTCCTCAAGCTCTGCATCACTTCCCATCGCCATACGCCCGGGGAAAACCCCCTCGTCCATTCCCGCTATGTAGACATTTCGAAACTCAAGCCCCTTTGCGGAATGGGCGGTCATCAAGGTAACGCTGTCGGCCCCGGCGTCGTAGTTATCGATATCCGTGTACAGCGAAATCTCCTCAAGGAAGCCGGAAAGCGTGGGCTCCTTTGCGGCGTTTTGGTAATGCATGATATTGGTTTTAAACTCAAGCACATTTTCGATGCGCGCGATACCCTCGAACCCTTGCGTCTCGAGCGTCCGCATGTAGCCGGTCCTTTCGATAAGCTCGTCTAAAAGGTGGTCTAACGGCTTTGTTTCCGACATTTCGATCAAATCGTTTATAAGCTCCGAGAACTGGAGCAGGGGCGCCGCTTTCTTTGAAAGCGGCGCGTATTCGTCCGCAGTGCTTATGACCTCGAACAAATCAACGCCGAGCGTATCTGCAATCTCCTGCGCGCTTTGAAGCGTCGCTATGCCGATTCCGCGCTTCGGCTCGTTTATGACGCGCAAAAGGCGCAGCGTGTCGCTTGTGTTGTTCAGTACGCTTAAATATGCTACAATATCCCGGATTTCCTTGCGGTCGAAAAACCTGATCCCGCCGATGACACGGTATGGTATTGCGTTATTCTTAAGCGATTTTTCAATGGTATTTGCCTGCGCGTTCATGCGGTACAGCACCGCGTGCTCCGAAAACGTGGCGCCTGCAGCCACGTTGCCAAGGATGCTGTCGGCGATCAAGCGTGATTCCTGCGTTTCGTCCTCCGCGCGGATAAACATGATCTTTTCGCCGTCTCCGGCGCTTGTCCACAGGTTTTTGCCTTTTCTTAAGGTGTTATTGGCGATTACGCTGTTCGCGGCGCTTAAAATGTTACCCGTCGAGCGGTAGTTCTGCTCCAGCCGGATGACGGCGGCGTTTTCAAACTGCTTTTCAAAGCTTAAGATATTTTCGATTGTAGCGCCTCTAAACTTGTAAATGCTCTGATCGTCGTCGCCGACGACGCAGAGGTTCCGGTGCGCCGCCGCAAGCTGGCTGATCAGGAGGTACTGCGCGTGGTTTGTGTCCTGATATTCGTCGACCATAATGTATTTGTACCGGTTCTGGTATTTCGCCAAAATATCTGGGAACTTCTGGAACAGGCGTACCGTATTGATGATGATATCGTCAAAATCAAGGGCGTTCGATGCTTTCAGCCGTTTTTGATACAGGCCGTAAACCTGCGCGATTTGCCCCATACGGTAATCGGCGCCGTTCGTATTAAGCATTTCCTCCGGTGTTATTAACGTGTCCTTAGCGCGGCCGATGGCGCCGAGCACCGCTTTCGGCGCAAGAATCTTCTCATCGATGTTAAGCTCTTTCAGCGCGTCCTTTATTACGCGCAGGGAATCGTCGGTATCGTAAATGGTAAAGCTTTTTGAGTAGCCGAGCGCTTCAATTTCCATGCGCAGAATCAACGCGCAAAAGGAATGAAACGTTGACGCGCGCACATCCCCGCCGGCTTCCCCGAGCCTTGAAGCAAGCCTGTGCTTTAACTCGGCCGCCGCCTTGTTCGTAAACGTGATCGCGAGGATATTCCACGTCTTTACCGGGTTATGTGCGATAATCCCTGAAAGGATATCGGATTCACAAGCTTTACCTGCATACGATTCAAGCAGCTTTAAATCGGAATCCGCAATGCCCTGCGGCACGTCACCGGAATGGTATGCATTTCCGAAACGAATCATGTATTCTATGCGGTTTATTAGCACCGTGGTCTTTCCGCTGCCTGCCCCCGCCAAAATCAGAAGCGGCCCGTCTATGCAGAAAACAGCCCGCCTTTGCATCTCGTTTAAGTTTTCGTAGCAGCGTATAAGCGCTTTTTGCTTGAGCTTTATAAAATCCTGTTTATCCATTTATACCTCCGGTTTCGGTTTTATCATCCAATATCTTTACCGCCTAACATAAACTTTTTTCGATTAACCTCATAGCCCATTATAACACAGCCGGGACCAAAATGCCATAGCGCCGGGTATTTGAATAAAACAAATCAACGAAAAGATTTATTTTTGCATTTTTTCATGTTATAATTTACGTATATCAAAGACAGGAGGCTGGCAATGAACAAAAAAATTTCACGGGGAGCAGGTATTTTACTTGCCGTAAGCAGCCTGCCATCCGATTACGGCATTGGCAGCTTCGGCAGGGCGGCCTTTGATTTCGTTGACTTTTTAGCTTTAGCCGGACAAAAATACTGGCAGATACTGCCGATTGGCCCCACAGGCTATGGCGACAGCCCGTACCAAAGCTTTTCGGCCTTTGCCGGAAACCCGTATTTCATCGACCTTAAGCTGCTCCAAGAAGAAGGGCTGCTGACGGAAGAGGAATGCGCGGAGGCTTTCGTAACGGGGCGCAGGGCTTCACATGTCGATTATCTTGCATTGTTTGAAAACCGCGAGCCGATTTTCAGAAAAGCGTTTTCACGGTTTAAGGATCACGGCGCGCTAAAAACGTTCCGCCTTGAAAACAAAGCTTGGCTTGAGGATTACGCGCTGTTTATGGCGGTCAAGAAAAAGATGGGGCACAAATCATGGCAGGAGTGGGACGACGATATCCGGCTGCGCCGTGAAAAAGCCGTCAAGGCTTACGGCAAAGCGCTTAAATCCGATATTGATTACCACGTTTTTGCGCAATACATGTTTTTTAAGCAGTGGGGCGCGCTAAAGCGGTACGCAAACGAAAAAGGCGTTAAAATAATCGGCGATATCCCGATTTACGCATCGATGGACAGCGCCGACGTCTGGGCTAACAGCGGATTGTTCCTGCTCGATGACGATAAAAACCCGATAGACGTAGCGGGCGTCCCGCCGGATTATTTCTCAAAAACAGGCCAGCTCTGGGGCAATCCGCTTTACAGGTGGGACGTCTTAAAGGAAACGGGATACGGCTGGTGGCTTAAGCGGCTGGAATCCTGCTTTAAACTGTATGACATAATCCGCATCGATCATTTCAGGGGGTTTGAGGGCTATTACGCAATCCCGCACGGCAGCAAGACGGCCGTTTCGGGCGAGTGGCGAAAAGGTCCCGGCATAGATTTTATCGGGGTTTTAAACAAAACCTTCGGCAGGGGCTGCTTTATCGCCGAGGATTTAGGCGTGATCACGCGCGGAGTTAAGCGGCTTTTGCGCGAAAGCGGATATCCGGGGATGAAGGTGCTGCAATTCGCGTTCGACTCCGGCGAGGAAAATGATTACCGCCCCCACAATTACACGGCAAACAGTGTGGTTTATACGGGAACCCACGACAACGACACGACAAGGGGCTGGATTTTATCGGCAAAGAAAAAGGATTTGGCGCAGGCGATGCGCTATATGGGCTGCCGCGATGAAAACGGTATGGCCTGGGCGTTTATCCGGCTTGCGATGGCAAGCGTATCAAAGATCGCGGTCGTTCCCATTCAGGATTACCTCAACCTTGACGGGCGTGCGCGCATGAATGTGCCGTCCACTATTGGCGGGAACAACTGGCGCTTTCGTATCCGGAAAAACACAATAAGCCCTGCGCTTACAAGGAAAATACGAAAGATAACAAAGCTTTACGGGAGATAAATACCGCGTGACGAAAGGGAAGTGAAAGCATGACGAGCAGGGAAGTTTCGTTAAAAAGGGCAGAAGAGCTTAACAAATACAACGAGCCGTTCGAGAACGCGAAGAAGAATATTATCAGGGGAACGTCCTACGCTTTCCGCGTAAGATACGCGGTGCAAAAAGAAAAGATCATGGCGATGCTCGGCGGCACGGACGACGAATGGGATAGCTGGACATGGCAAATCAAGCACCGCACCGAGGACTTGGATCTGCTCTCGGAGGTTTTGCATTTGACCTCAGGCGAGCGCGAGGCTATCAAAAAAGTCGGCGAGAAATACAGATGGGCCATCACGCCGTATTACCTTGCCTTGATAGACCCCGAGAACCCGCGCGACCCCGTCAGGCTAATGAGTGTGCCGAGCGTCGAGGAGCTCGACGAATCCGGAGTATCCGACCCGATGGATGAGGAGCACACGAATCCCGCCGGGGTTATCACACAAAGATACCCCGACAGGCTCATCATAAACGTGACGAACGCCTGCGCCATGTTTTGCAGGCATTGCCAGCGCAGGCGTAAAATAAGCGGGTACGACTCCGACTCCTCCGCAAAGGAAATCATGGATTCAATCCAGTATATCCGCGAGAACAAGCATATCCGCGACGTGCTCATCACCGGCGGCGACCCGCTCACGCTCAGAAACGGGTTCCTTGAGGATTTGATCGCGGAGATACGCAGCATCAACCATGTGGAGATTATCCGCATCGGGACGCGAACGCTTGTGACGATGCCGCAGCGAATCACACCCGCGTTTGTGGATATACTGCAAAAATACGCGCCGATTTACATCAACACACAGTTTAACCACCCGCAGGAAATCACGCGCGAATCCGTCGCCGCGTGCAACCGCCTTTCAAACGCGGGGATTCCGCTCGGAAACCAGATGGTGCTGTTAAAAGGCGTAAACGACGACAAGCACATCGTGCGCCTGTTAAACCATGAGCTTTTAAAGGCGCGGGTGAGGCCGTATTATATTTTCCACGCAAAGCAAGTCATCGGCACGGCGCATTTCGGAACCTCAATCGACGACGGCATTGAGATTATGGAGCACCTGCGCGGCTACACATCCGGGATGGCGATACCCACATATATCGTAAACGCGCCGGGCGGCGGCGGAAAAACGCCGATGCAGCCCCAGTATATCATGGACAAAAACGAAGATTTCGTCACCCTCCGCACATGGGAGGGCAAGATTGTAAAGTATCCGAACAATCCCGTGTGCCATCACGATTGAGTTGAAGTCTATGATAGGATTGTTTTTTCATGTTCGCCCTATTTTGTAATCGTACCGTCTAAATCCCACAAATCCTCCCAGCTTTCGGCATGCTCCCACAGGAAGACCTGTCCCTTGACAAGGCGGCAGTTTTTGTCGATTGTTTTGAGTATTGCCATTTCATCATCGGTCAGCGGGTCTTCGGTGACACAGCGCAGATTGCCCGTATATTCGTTTTCATAAACGGAAAACGGAATCGGAACCGCTCCGTATTGAACCGCCCATTTTAAGCATATTATAGCGGGATGGACGCCATGCGCTTTTGCGATCTCAACGATTTCCGGCATTTCGATATCGGAAACATCGCCGGTCGCTTTGTCTCGTTCCGGGCGCGTCGGCGAACCAATCGGGCAGAACCCGATAGGCAATATCTCCTCGCGCACGCAGTAACCGAAAAGCTCCGGCTGCTGGAAGCCGGGGTGCAGCTCCATCTCAATCAGCGCGGGGCGTATGCGGCAAAGCGGCAGCACTGCCTCAAGCTTCGGGATTGTCATGTTCGACATGCCGATGTTTTTTGCAAGACCCATGTCCATGATTTCTTCCATCTGCCTCCATACCGACATGAACCTTTCAATCGAAAACGGCTTGGAATCGGGATTGCGTGCGTCCCCGTCACAACCCGGCGCGTGGTAGTTGGGAAACGGCCAATGCACGAAATACGCGTCAATGTATTCAAGCCGCAGGTCTTCCAATGTTTTTTTCAACGATTTTAATACGTCTCCCGCGCCATGCATGTCGTTCCAAACCTTTGACGTGACGAATAACTCCTCGCGTTTTACGGCGCCATCGGCGAAAGCGTCCGCGAAAACCTTGCCGATCAAATCCTCGTTGCCGTAGACGGACGCACAGTCAAACAGGCGGTATCCGCAGCGGATCGCCCCTGCGACAGCCGATGAAACCTGTTCGCTTGTGAACCGGTCGGAACCGAACGTGCCCATGCCGATACACGGGATTTCCTTCCCCGACACAAGCCTGCGCTTTGGAATCCTGCTTTGATCAATCATATTTGTCATCGTATTGTCAACTCCTTTTTTAATGCATCTCAATTTTCAGGCAAATTGGGAAGTCGGTTTTGACAGGCGTATGGATATTTACTTTCAGCGCGTCGCTTCCCTGGGTGAAATTGACATAGGAATCACTGCCTAGAACAGAGATTTTCTTTATCACAGTCAAAAGGTTACGGGCACAAAGCCCCAGGGAACGGATGGTTACAGCGCCGTCCTCCGGTGACTTAAGCACGAAAGCATACAGGTTCCCGCGGTTTGTGGTGAACCGGATATCAAGGGATGTAAAGGGCTGCCGGATTGTATCGGAGAATTCTCCATCCGGAATTTCAGTCGGCCCTTCGCCGAATATGCGCCAAGGGGCGGAGCCGTAAACGGCTTCGCCGTTTGTTTTGAGCCATGCGCCCATATCAAGGAGCACGCGGGTTTCTTCTTCCGTGATTGTACCGTCCGGCTTAGGGCCGACATTCAGCAGCAGGCAGCCGTTTTTACTGATGATATCCGCAAGGTCGGCGGCAATGCCGCTTGCTTTTTTGAAGTCGTTGTTTTCCGTGTATCCCCATGAATTTTTTGCAATCGACGTATCGGTTTGCCATAGCCTCGGCGGGACGCCGGATAATTGGCCGCGCTCAATGTCAAACACGGTTGAGGTATATAGATAAGAATCAAACTTGTTATTGATGGCGACCTGCTCTCCCCATTCGGCGGCCCTGTTATAATAGTACGCGGCGAATTTGCGCAGATACGGCTTGAACTGCATCTGCTGAATCCACCAGTCAAAATATACAACGGCGGGACGGTATTTGTCAACCATCTCGCAGTTTGTCAAAAGCCAGTCCGTCAGGTGTTCCTGAGTGGGTGGGCAATCGGTAAGATTTTGGTGGTCGTCAATCCCTTTATGGGGAGGGCCGTAAAAATCGTCATATCCGGCGCCGCTTACGTCGCTTTCATATTCCAGCCCGCCGGAGAAAAACCAGAAATGCTCGGCCCTGTGATTTGAACAGCACAGCCTTATCCCTAAAAGGTCGGCTTCGGCCTTAAGCGCTCCGATAATGTCGCGGCAGGGGCCCATTTCCGCGGAATTCCATTTAGAAAGCCCGCTTTTATACATCTTGAAACCGTCATGGTGCTCCGCGACAGGCATCACGTATTTTGCACCCGCGTCGCGAAATAGCCGCATCCAGGCCTTCGGGTCAAAGCTTTCGGCCTTAAACATGGGGATGAAATCTTTGTACCCGAAGTTTTTGTGTTCGCCATAGGTTTTTACATGGTGCGCATATTCCGGCGTGCCTTTCACGTACATATGCCGTGGGTACCACTCGTTTCCGAACGCCGGAACCGCGTATACGCCCCAGTGGATAAAGATTCCGAATTTCGCGTCGGAGTACCACTGCGGTACAGGATAATTGCCAAGGGATTCCCATGTTGCTTTGTACGGGCCGCTTGCGATAACTTCTTCTATCTTTGCAAGATAATCCTTCATTTTTTATACTCCTATTCATTTATCTTTTCGCCAGCTTACGGTAAATCTCGTCGTAGTACAGGACATTATCCACCGGCGTATTCGCCGGGATGTGGTTGCCTACGGCCAGGAAGAAGCCGGGATATTTTTTCCCGATACGCATGCACCTCTTGACCTCGGCCTCAATATCCGCTTTGCCGCCCATCAGCAGCACGCCGGTATCGGCGTTGCCGACAAAGGCATGGGTTTTCCCATATTTTTCGGCGACATACGCCATATCCGTAAGCGGCTCCATGACAAAGCCGTTCACGCCGCAGGCCGCGATATCGTCAATAAACATGGTAAAGTCGCCGTCGGAGGTGAATAAAATTTTCTTTCCAGCTTCATGCAAAGGACGCAGCAGCTTTTTATAATTCGGGAAGATGTACGCCCGGTAAAAATCGGGATGCAGAAAAGCGCCGCTGCTCCATGCAATGTCGTCGTGAACCATGACCACCGGCGATTTGCTCTTTGCCAGCGCGTCGAAGTATTGCTGTATCCAGGCGGCGTAGCGGTTCACAAACGCACCGAAAGCGCCGCTGTCGATACCCGCCGCGGCAAGGAGGGTGTCCCAGCCCAGCATTTCAATCATGCCGGACATACATGTCACATAGATGCCGGTCATTTGCACGGCGTCCTGCCCCCGGGCGCACCGCGCGTCATAATGTTCGTCATACTCGGCGGTCAGCGTATTTTTATCCCGGGCGCCGTACAGCTCATACATGTCGCAGTCGTAAACGTCCTCCGGGTCTTCAAACAGCGCGGAAACCTCATTGCTGTAATCCACGCCTCCCTGCTGGTATTCCGCGTGTCCCATTTTCGTGCGCTTGTCGCCAAAAATTTGGTTATGGGTCAGGATATCCCAAAAAAATCCGTAATCCCATGCATTGATAAAAGCGTTAGACGCATCCGATTGCGCTTTCGCGCCGCTGTGCTCGTTTACGTTGCTTCCCGTCACCTTGTTGACTAAATCCCAGTGAAATTCAGCGGAGTATTCCGTGCGCGGGACAGTATCCGGCATCTCTAAATGGATTGCCGCCATTCCGTTTTGATATGACAAGGCAGTCACCCTTTCCTTTTTTTAATGCAAATAAAATTATAGCACGCTTTGAATGAAAAAGAGAGCCCTCGTGCAAAATAGTAAAAATATTTCACATGGAGTTATCAAATTTTATATACTAATTATCAACTTTGCCTTACAATAAAACGTACAACCCCCAAATTTACGGTCAAATCAAAGGAGGAACTTATGAAAAAGAGAATTATTTGCAGTATATTGGCGCTTGCATTGATTGCCATGACCGCGTGCGGTGTTGGCTCCGTCAACCCTGAGCCGGCCCCCGCGCAGGAACCGGCCCCCGCTCAGACGGAAAGCACGGGCGATGCAGATTCCGCGCAGTCCGGCGGCCCGGCATGGCAGG
>Ga0099364_10003358_pt1 | contig 24862 bp, 12 predicted proteins | sample TergutTh196P3_FD_73070 | JGI IMG/M metagenome (GOLD analysis project Ga0099364, IMG submission 73070) | Microcerotermes parvus P3 segment gut microbial communities from Pointe-Noire, Republic of the Congo - Th196 P3 | ecosystem: Host-associated > Arthropoda: Insects > Digestive system > Gut ...
AAGAGGCACTGCACGCCCCATAGACGAACCGGATGCCCCATTCGCGCCCGTTGCCCATAATATTGAAGAAGAGCCGGAATATCACATTTTCGGGGCGAAACACAACTTGACGCGAAACAAAAACTTTATTGGCCGGGAGGATATATTGACTGAAATATCCAAAGGATTGCGAGCGTCATCTGTTGTATCCATTCTTGGCGCGGGTGGCTTTGGCAAGACCCAAACTGTCGTCGAATATGCATTTCGCCATGCTTCGGAATACGATCTTATGTGGTGTTTTAATGCGGAATCAGCTATGAAGCTTCAAGAGGATTATCGGGAGTTTGCATTGCAAAATCTTGGATTGACAGAAATGAGAAAGGACGAATTCGCCAAAATAGATTTTGAAACTGTTCATAGAACAGTGAATGAATGGTTTAGGGTTAACACTTCATGTTTACTAATATATGACAATGCAGAAGGATGCCCGGATTTACATAAATATCTTCCATACGGACAAAGCCGAAACCATTTGTGCTACTGCGAAAGGTGTCAAAATGCGGCAATACTATGTGTCTTGCAAGTATTGTAAACATTTTTGAACCCATAACTGTTTCCTTGTCACAATACAGAATATTTTTCCTTGTCACAATACAGAATATTTTCGACATTTCAGAAAGAATGCTTTTTAATAAATAATCATGAATAGAAAAACCTTGGCGTAAACTCCGAGGTAACAAGGATGTTCAAAAATAAAACGCCACTTCAACCTCTAAGCTATTTGTGTTAAGATAATAAGCGAAAACGAAGTGCGTAAATGAAAGGAGCATGATGGAGTTGATTCAGACATACCAAGGCTATTTCTTAGAAGATGGACGTTTTATTCCCGACAGCTTATTGGCAAAAATACCTGTTAAACGTCGTGCTATCGTTAATATCTTAGACGATGAGGTTATTGAACAAACACGCCCGAACAAGGTTGATGATATAAAAAAAATTCTGGCAGCCGCACAAGCATCAGAGGATGGCTTGACCAATGCTGATTGGAATGAAATGAATAATCTACGTTCCCGAACCAATACTGGGCTTTCTCGGACGGTGAGCCTATGACTTATGCCCTTGATACAAATATAATTTCATTTTTACTTCGCCCAAGCCAAAATCAGGATGTTGTTGGAAGGTTTGAGAAAGCTATTGAACAAGGCGCTAGTTATGTTATCCCGCCAATATGCTTTTATGAGATTTCTTGGTACTTACAGAGAAAAGCCGCTAAAGCTCAACTCAAAGTTCTTGAGAGCCTATATCGTAATTCTGCCGCCAAGCTAAATATGGGTGAAGCAGAATTTGTCTTGGCTGCAAAAATAAAGGCACAGCTTGAGAACCAAGGAACACCCATAGGCGCGAAGGATGCAGATATATTCATTGCAGCTTATTGTATTGTCAATGACTGTACGCTCATAACGGATAACACAAAGGATTTTGAGCGCATTGAAGGCTTAAACTGCGCTAATTGGAAGGGCTGAGAGGGGCTTTCTATCATAACTGCACGATAGTGTGTATTATCGTGTAGGAACGTGTAATCGTGCCGAGATTGTATCAAAGGTGACGTCCAGACACAGAAGTAGACGTCACCTTTGATACAAAATCAGAGGACAGGAAACCCCTAGAAATAGGGGTTTTTTGTTGTCTTGGGATGGGAATGTCGTTTTCGAAGCCATAAAACACCTGTATTACCGTCATATTTCCAGTAGCGTTATCTGTTATTCGTACCCGTCTGCACCCTGATGCACCCGAATGCACCCAAAGGCAACTCAAGTGATTTTAAATAGAAATTGGCGAGTTATGGATTGGCTAACGATATTCTCTTTTCATGGGTATCCCACAAGAAACTTACCAACGTAATGCTTGATCCAACGGCGAGTTTAGCATGACGCTCTTCAAGACCTTTATATGATGAACTTTTTCCGTGACCACTACCATAGGGGTTGCGTAGTGCTGCAAGATTTGTGGCTATTGCTCGTAAATTTCCTAAAATCGCTTTTATCTCGGTTGAAGCAGAAGATTTATCGGGTATATCTTTAGGCATCAGCTTTAGTAACTTTAAAGTCTCACCTGTCATCTGACCAACGTCCCAGTTTTTATCCCATGCTATTCCATTTTCATCAAGAACAGTTTTACAGCTTTTTTGGCTATAAAAAAAATCCACAGGGTATTGCGAACACAAAGTGGTATTGAATTCTGAGGTCAAAAGAGGCCAAATTTTTCCGAGGTCAAAAGAGGCCAAATATTCTTGACGCATTGCGAGAATACGAATATAATTGTGTTGCTATTTTCTACTATCGTGATGGAGGGCTGTAAGTTTGAACGGATATGTTAAGGCTGAAGAAATGGCGGAGCGTTGGAATGTATCGGTGCGACAAGTTCAGTTGCTTTGCCAAAATGGGAAGATAGAAAAAGCATCAAAATTTGGCAATGCGTGGGCTATACCAGAAAACACCCCAAAGCCGACGCGCACAGGAAAACTGAAACCCGGACGCAAACCGAAAGAATAATAGTGGGGGGACATTATGGGCGAACTGAAGGCAAAAGAATATAATAAGTTTGAAGGCATCAAACATATTCGTGACGACGGAGGTGAATACTGGCTTGCCCGCGAGCTGTGTGTCACGCTAGACTATACCGAATGGCGCAATTTCTCAAAAGTTATTGATAAAGCAAGGCTTGCTTGTCAGAACAGTGGATTCGATCTTGATGACCATTTTGTTGAGGTCAGCAAATTGGTAGAGATGCCGTCAAAACCCCGAACAAATAAAGAGAAAATAGGTTTTGTTGACCTCAACAAAACCAAAAATATTATCGACTACGAACTTTCCCGCTATGCTTGCTATCTCATCGTTCAAAACGGCGACCCGCGCAAAGAGGTCATAGCGCATGGCCAGACCTACTTTGCAATACAAACGCGCCGACAAGAAGTTGCGGATTATTTCAATCAGCTTGATGAGGATAACAAGCGGCTTGTAGTGCGCGGAAATATCAAACAATGGAACAAAATGCTTGCTGAAGCTGCACGTAATGCGGGGCTGATTACAAACGAAGAGTACGCTGTCTTTCAAAACGCCGGGTATAAAGGTTTATATGGCGGTCTTGATGTTGAAGATATCCATACCCGAAAAAATCTGAACAAAAATGAGAAAATCCTTGATTTTATGGGTAGCGAAGAACTTGCGGCAAATCTTTTTCGCATTACGCAGACCGAGAGTAAACTTAAACGCGAGAGCATTCAAGGATCGCGGGCGGCGATCGCTACGCATTATATGGTCGGCAACAAAGTAAGACAAACCATAAAAGATTTAGGCGGCACAATGCCAGAGGACTTACCGACACCCGAGAAGAGCATATCCCAAGTGGAGCGTGAGCAAATTGCGGAATTGAAACGAAAAGCCAAGAAAAATCCGCTGATGCTTGATGAATAGGCGTTCAAACTAATATAAAAGACGACAAGTATTATCACTTGAATGAAACTGACGGGTGAAAATATGGATTCATGGAAAGGCTGTTTTCTACGACAAGCCATTGTTGGGAGGAGGAGTCATTGAAAATCGCTACTTGGAATATCGAAAGACTGAAGCACAGGTGAGGATGAACATAAATTGCAGATGTTTATTGATGGGTGCAATGAAATTCCATTGCCACTGAAAAACGTACTCACTCCAGAAGATGATCCTTGGCACAATGCCGTTATCGAGGTATTATCGCGCTACTCACTAGTTTCAAAGCGACGTATGGATAATAATGAAGTATTTATAACAGTACACAAGCTTATCCAGGAAGCAGCCATGTTTGGTTTCGAAGATAATGAAGATAATAAGGATTGGATAGACTGTTGCTTGAATATAGCTAATTCCGTTTTAGATTATCAGTATGATACGCGAGAAGATTTCGATGCTTTTTCCCTATACTTGCCACATATTCTCAAAATTGCGGAGCACGCCGAAAAGTTTTCTGACGATGATGCAACCCAAGCAAAGAGAAGCCGCATAATCCACGAAGTCGGAAGAGGATTAAGCAACTAAGGGAACTACGCCAAGGCGTTGGAGTGGTATAATAAGGCATTGGCAATCCGCAAGAAAGCATTGGGTTCGGAACACCCGTCAACGGCTACGACCTACAACCCGAATTAAATCTGTAGTACGATGGGTATCGTAGCGAATGTTGACCTTTGCGCTGAAAACGGTAGGCACGATGGGTATCGTAGCGTATGTTGACCTTTGCGGTGAAAACGGTAAGGAGAAAAAATAACATGGATTTCCCATTAAGATACGCGATCAGCAATATAATCACAGACTCGCCGTGGTATATCTTTGCCTGTGTCCCGTTCTGGGAATATCGACGAATCAAAAAAGGTTATATCGCTTCGCTATTTTTGCTAATCGTCCTAATCCGTGCGGCAGCGGCCTACATAATCACGGCATATATGCCGGACTGGGAAACTTGGGATTCATATTATTATATATTCCAGCACATTACAATAATACCTATTGCGTATTTTATCAGTTTCAAAGTGAAAATCCCAAAACTGCTTTACACTATGCTGATACTAATAATGGACGCTACATCTGTCAATTATCTGGCGCATATTATCGTTGAGCCATTCGTGCCGGATATGGGCATTTACCTTGTCGCCGAGCCCGCTTGGTTTTGCGTTGCCGGGGCATTAATCGCGGCTGTTTCCCCATGCAAGCCGCTGTTTCCAAGTTGCGTTCCAAAATAGAATCATGCGGTTATGAAATATTTGTGGAACGGGAACAAGGATATACCTTCACGAAAATCTTAGTCTAAATCCTTCCAATTCTGATGTAAATCTTACGTTTTAGTCAGGTTTGCGCTTTTTGAATGAAAACGATGCAATAATGGCAGCAGAAGCTGCGTCAGTGAAGCACTCTCAGGGGTGCTTTCGTGATAATAGTCAATAATATTGCCGAGAAGAGAATAGGTTCAAAAATGCAAAATAACAATCAGGAGATCAGGAGGAAATGGTTACTGTGGAAGTTGAAGGCGAAATAATGGAGCTTAAAATTGAAAACAGCTTCATTCTGGTGTATGAAACTTCAGTCTTTATCCGTATTCCGTAACAGCGGTTGTACTTTTTATCGCTTGCGTGTGAGTGGCAGTGGTTTTCACAAAACTCTACTCAAATAATTAGTGTTTTGAAGAGAAAGACGACAACAAAAACAGGAGGAATTACAAAATGAAACAAATCATCTTGACAGTAACAGCACTTGTTCTGGCACTTGCATTGTGTGCCTGTAACGGAGGTGGAAACTCCGGCACAACGTTAATGCCAACCTCAAGCAACCCTGCGCAGGCTAACACAGGCGAATCTATGCAGGCAAACACAGGCGAATTAACTCAGGCAAATACGGGCGAATCTTCTCAGGCAAACACGGGTGAATCTATGCAAGCAAATACGGGCGAATCTACGCAAGCAAACACGGGCGAATCTACGCAAGCAAACACGGGCGAATCTACGCAGACAAACACAGGCGAATCAATGCAGGCAAACATTGGCGAATTAACTCAGGCAAACGCAGGCGAATCTACGCAAGCAAACATAGGCGAATCTACGCAGACGACCATAAACGAATCAACTCAAAGGCAAGGAGGGCGTGGAGACCTCATTGACGACGAACCGATGGATGACGGGCGTGGAGACCTCATTGACGACGAACCGATGGATGACGGGCGTGGAGATATCTTTGACAGCCCTATACCTGCGGGAGCTGATGGCGTGATTATGCAGGACGTTTTCTACTTCGAGCTCGCCGAGACATCCGGAGATTACGGTGATGGGCTTTCGCCACGCGAGGGAGCCGAATTAGTGAATGATTTGCTATCGGACATAGGACTCTACAGCGGTAACGGAATACCTGCCGGACAGTGCGTTTATATTTCATTTGATGAAATTTCCTTTCTTGATTCCGTTATGGGGCGCGAGTGCTACATCTACTCCGTCGGCCTCGGCAACGCAGAATACGGGTTAATGGGTTACAATTACGAAGTGATATACCGTGTGTCTGTGGATTACAGCGGAAACAAGACTGCGGCGATTTATGAGGATTTTATCGGAGAAGGCGAATATTATGAACCGAACGACGCAGGTTGGGGCGGTGACGGGCGCGGCGATATTGTTGGATCCAACCCCGCCCCCGGCGACGGTGGTGACGGACGCGGCGACATGTTTGGTTCCGACCCTGGCGACGGTGGCAACGGGCGCGGCGACATTTTTGGTTCCGACCCCGGCGACGGCGACGACGGGCTTGTCGCTTGGTGGGGCACATATGTAAGCTCCGGCTATTCTGTTGATATTACCGAAGTCGATATCAGTTCTTTTTACTTCGTTATCAGGATGATTACTACGACTCAAAACACAGTTGTACTGGAAGGCTGGGCGGAAATTGATGAAACAGGATACTTCGCTATGTCAGAAGATATGGGATTCTCCCTGTACAATGATTTCAGCGCAATTGATATTTTTATCTCCGAAAACTCGGAATGGGCCAATCTCCGTGGGCAGTACGAGTATATTGATTGACAGGATCAACCGATTTGTTTTTGCAAATGCGATGACAGCTTCTTATAGCTTTTAGAAAAATGCTTGTTCAGTTAGCAAATGGTCGATAGATACGCAAAAACTCTGCTTAATTGAACGATATTTTCCACATCAGGCACGACCTCGCCCAATTTTCGTTTGGAAATAACCTGACGAAAAACTGCTTCCTCCTGACAGCAGACTCCGTTCGCAACCCAGCCAAAATAGGATATGCGTACGGAGCCTGCATGTTGAAGCATGTTCATATTTGCGTGTTTATGCGTGTTTATGCGTACTTATGCGTACTTATGCGTAACTTATGCGTACTTATGCGTACTTCACTATCAGCCTTTCTGCCAGGAGCATTGCTTCTTCGCGGGTGAGGTTGTCGAGGGGCTTGAATAGGTTGTTCTCCGCGCCGATCATTAAGCCGTTTTCTGTGGCGTAGGCAATAAACTCTAATGCCCATAGGGACATTGACGAGTTGTCGGCATATGTCAGCTCGTAGTTTGAGCTGATTTCTATGTTCTGTATAGCCGCTACGGTTGTGCAAAGAATCTTTGCGGCCTGCTCCCTGGTAAGGTTTTCATCTGGGCCAAACCTTGTATCTGAATGGCCGCTGATTATGCCGAGCGAATACCCTGCCTCAATCTCGGCCTTGTATCTGTTGTTTGAAATATCATCGAACGAGGGAAGCCTATCCGGCGTATACGCGCCACGGCTATGCTTGTATGCGTTCACCAAGAGGGCAGTGAATTCTGCCCGTGTAATCATTGCGCCATAATTTCTCTGCAAGTCGGAAGGCACAACGCCCCTTCTTATGAGTGAGCTGACCTCGTTCCTTGCCCAGCTTGACGGTTCGCTCTGCCCCGTGCCGCTGGCGCCCGTGTTGCTACCTGCGTTATTGCCAGCGCTACCGCCAGTTATACGGATTACGATGGTGCCCTCATAGGATTTATCCGAAGTCGTGTATGCGGTGTATGTTATAGTTACAGAACCCCTGGCCCCATCTGCGGGCACAAAAGCCACATCGGACAGGTACGGCGAAGTTGCGCGGCAGAATTCGTCTTGTGCGCGGACCCTTGAGGCGAAGTTGTCGGATGAAACATAATCATAGAAAAGAGCACCGTTCGACAAACTTGGTATCTCGAAAGTCAAATATTCAAAGCTCTCGCCAGAAAACTCCCTGATTGCGTTATTTATATCGGATGGCCTAAACCATACGGGTGCGCCGCCAGTCGAAGTATATGATACCGCCTGAACCTTGCCAGAAGAACTGCTCGAACTTGAGTCTTCTTCGACGGTTATTTTGAGGGAGCCGGTGTAGGTGCTTCCGCTGGCGGCATAGGTGATGAACGAAATAGTGGCTACCCCAGTGAAATCTGAGTTGGGGACAAAAGATACGTTCGAGATAATCGGTTGCGAAGAGATATAGAACCTCTGCGACGCGGTTAATACGTAATCGTAGTCAGATGCTGAGGTATAGTTGTGATACAGCCTACCCACGGAAGTTGACGGCTGTGTGAACGTGACATATGAAAAAGCCTGTGTGGTCCGTTTAGCCAGCGCGTCGCGAAAATCTGCGGCAACTAGCTTAACAGGCGTGTTTTTCTTGGTTGTGTAGAGCACTTCGTTTGCCAAACTGCTTGTGCTGCCCGTCCCAACGCTTATGTATAGCGTCCCGCTACGGGAAGTCCCGTTTGTCATGTAGCTTGTAAAGTTTATTACCGTCGTCCCTGCATAATTTGCCGTCGGCACAAATGCTATATCGGAAATTTCTGGCGACGAGTTCACGTAATAATTTGTGGACGAAGTAACGCGGGTTGGGTTGGACGAAGACGGGCTGTAGTTTAGGTATAAGACGCCCGAAGACGAAGACGGAAGCGTAAACCGCACGTAGGAAAGGCTTAGGCTTGTCACTGAAGATAAAGCTGCGCTGAAATCCGATGCGGAAAAGTACACGGGTGTATCTCGGGCTGTTGAATACGCTATGGTATTTCCGGTAGTGCTCGGATTGTAATAGTCGTCGTCGTCTATTTCAATTCGAATTTCCCCGCTATACGAATAACCGCTAGTATCATAAGCTACATACTCTATCCATACAGTCCTATATCTATAACTACCGCTCGGGACAAAAGAAACGTTTGAAATGCGGGGCTCCGAATCCCTGTAGTATCTAGTGCCGGACGATACTTGTGAGCCATAGTTTGATGACGAACGGTAATCGTAGTACAACCTGCCGTCCGATGTGGAAGGCGGGTAGAAAGTGACGTATGAGAGAGTGCGCCCGGTGCTGTCCCTTAGCGCATTGTAAAAGTCGGACGCGCTAAAGGTTATAAAGCTGTCGCCATATGAATAGTACTCAATTGTCCTGTCGATGTCGTAACCCGAAGACGAATACGAGACGGAGAATCTTATAGTTGCAGTGGTTTGGGTGAAATTCGTCCCGTCAAACGAACCTTGAAAGGTAATCGTGACGGTACCCGTGCCGGATGTTACGTACGAAAAGCCCCCAACGCTGCCTATTGCGATACTTGTGTTGAGGGTGTATGCACTGCCGCCATACCTAAACGTGCCGCCCCCCGAGGTGTTGGTAATCCTGACATGGGTCAGGGTAGCGGCCGAACCTGCAGGCGTTACGCGCGAGGTGAAATCGCTTGCGACAAAGTTGACCGTCGCGCCGGGGGACACTGATGACTTGCTTGTGTTGCCGGATACCGATGGTGTGCCAGCGGTGGTATTAACGGTAATTGACAGGGTTGCGTTGCCAATGTCTGGCGTCGTTGCGTTATGCCCGCGTACAGTGAAGTTTGTTGTCCCGGTAGCCGTAGGTACAAAGGTAAGCCCGGGGGCTGTCGTCAAGTCCCCAACGGCAATACGTTCGCCAAGGAGATAATCGGTTGTGCCAACCTTAAAATAGCCAACCCCGGATGCGCCCGTCCCATGTATGGATATATGTGTGAGCGCCCCGCCGTCGCCCTGAACGTACAGGCTTGTGAATTGGCTGGATGTAAAGGATATAATGTTCTGCCCCGACAGCACCACGGACTCAGAGATCGTCCCTGAGAACGTTGGCAAAACGGGGGCAGCCCTTACTATCGACAGGCTGTATGTTGTAGTGAAGGGGCCTACTTGAGGGTCATAGCCCTGCTGGTAACTGAATGTGAATATCATGTCCCGCGTAGTGTCCACAGGAACAGCGTTTCCGGGTACACCGCCCCCAAATGTTACGGAAGCAATGGAAAACCCTTGTTTCAGCTCACGCATAAGCTTGCCTGTGACGTCAATAGTAGACCCTGCGGTACTGTAGGGTACGGTTATTGTTATGTTTAAACCGGATAGGGTTATTGTGCCGTCTGTGGCAGGGAACGAGACGCTGTCCAGAATCGCGAATCCATTGTAGTCTGGGCTCGAGGCGGCAACTATAGGCGCGGGCAAGGCTGCAAGCATTGTTGTAAGCGCAATTGCCAGCGCAATAGTTAGTGAAATTGCTCGTGAAATTGCTTGCGAAATTGCTTGTGAAATTGTAAGTGTAATATATCGGTATTGTCTGTGTATTTTATTATTCATGTCATAACCCCCAATATATATAGATACCATATATTATACATCTTTTATGCCCCAAATTAAATGTCAATTCTGTTAAGAAATGGTTACGCACTTTTTTGTAGGTGTGGATGAAATCATTTGACAGTTGGGGAACTTTTGTGTAGTATAAAAACAGGTATTCCTGATGGCTAATCATGTACATAAATCTAAGGGTAGCGCATATCAAGGGTGTGGGCTGGGGCTTGCACCGGTGTTTATCGTTTGGCAACATACTGAGAATTATACCCGAGAGCGAAAAGACTGCACTTTTTGCTTACCTATTTGCCGCCCTGCATCATTTTCAAAACTTGTAAGGCGCAATGCGTTACTGCGTTCAGAGGTTCTGTGTGGCGAAAAAATACTACGCAATAGTCTGCAAATTTTTCTGTTCTCGGGATAATACACAAAACGAGTTTTTCCGAATTCTGAATTTCGAATTCTTGAATCATGAATCACGAATCTCGAATCTCGAATATTGAATATTGAATCTCGAATCTTGAATCTTGAATCCTGAATTCTTAGTTCTGAATACTTGCGGTCAAAGACCGCTTTAGGAGACCCCAAACCCATAATGAGATATTTCAATAGGAGGTAAGTAACATGAACTCAAAAAAATTGGCGGTGCTGGTGCTGGCAGTATCTTTGCTATTCACTCAGCTAACCTATCAGCTTCCATCTGTGATAGCTGAACGTGGAGAAGAAGCGAATGACAGCATACAAAGGCATGAGTTGACTATTCTGGGGGAACCCCCACAGATGGATACATTGGGACTGGAAGATCAGGTTGAGCCGGGATGGTTCGATGGCAGTGGAGCTGCTGAGGGGTTTCCAGGTAGCGGCGAAGCCGCAGAGGGGGAACCAGGCGGTGGTAAGGCCGCAAAGGGGGAACTAGGTACTGGCGAAGCCGCAGAGGGGGAGCTAGGCGATAGCGAAGGCTCGCAGGGGGCCGATGAGGCCTCAGGCGATGATGGGGCGCTTGGAGGCACTGGGGATTTAGATGGCTCAGACGGCATAGATGGCATAGATGGCATGGACGAGGCAGACGGTTTGGACGGCATGGATGGCTTGGATGGGTCAAGCGGTATGGATGGCATGGACGAGTCAGACGGTTTGGATGGCATAGACGGCTTGGACGGTGTGGATGGCATAGACGGCTTGGACGGTGTGGATGGCATAGATGGCTTGGACGGTGTGGACGGCATAGATGGCTTGGACGAGTTAGGCGGCTTGGATGCGTTGGGCGGTTTGGATGCGTTTGGTGACGTCGGGGAGCTACATAGTGCCGGGGTGTTTGAACCCTCATATGGTAGCAATGGCAAGTTCATGGCGCCGATAGGCGAGCCTGTGGCAGGCTCTCTGCCTGTATCAACTAGGGCTGAGTTGGAGGCCATTGGGAGTAGCTCTGCTAGCTTAAACAGGAGTTATCATTTGGTAAACGACATAGACCTGGGCGGCGTGGAGTGGCAGCCGATTGGTAGCGTATCTGCGCCTTTTAATGGCGTTTTCGATGGCCAGGGGTATGTGATTAAAAATCTAAATATAACGGGTAACAAGGATTATAGCGGTTTGTTTGGCGTCGCTAATACGGTATTAAACGTTGGCATTGAGGGAGGGGCTGTGTATGGTAGCTGGTATGTCGGTGCAGTAGCCGGCTCTGTCCAGCGGAACGGTTCCATCAGTGTTGTAAATTGCTACTCGACAGCGAGCGTTACTGGCATGGGGGCCCATATTGGCGGCGTTGTGGGCGAGGTTTACTGCTCATATGTCTACAGTAGCACAAGCGGCATCGAAAACTGCTATTCAACGGGTGGCGTTGTCGGCGGCGTCTACGTCGGCGGCGTTGTTGGGTCTGTGCATGTCAGGGTGGGTAGTAGCTATGCAAGAGACTGCCATTCGGAAGGCAACGTCAGAGGCTCGGCTGGGTATGTCGGCGGCGTTGTTGGGTATGTTGCTGGGAGCATTTCGGATTGTACGGCGTCAGGGGACGTCACCGGAACAGGGGCAAACACGGATGACACATCGTATATTGGCGGCGTTGTGGGCTATGCCAACGGCAACGTGACAAATTGCGGCTCCACGGGCGATAGTGTCGCCGGCACCGGAAGCCATGCGGGGGGCGTTGTGGGCTACGCGAATGGCGCTGTAGTAAACTGCTCATCTTCGGCTTCGGTCAGCGGTACACAATATACCGGGGGCGTAGTAGGGCTTGCCAACACGGGCGCCGGAGTGGCCAACAGTCATTCAACAGGGTCAAATGTAGTCGGATCGTCCCATGTGGGCGGTGTAGCCGGCTCTGTGCAGCGAAGTGGTGCTGTCAGCGTGGCTGATAGCAGCTCTACAGCGGAGGTCGTGGGCACGGGCGACTATATTGGGGGCGTGGTAGGCGAGGTTTACAACAGCTATGTCTATAGTAGCACAAGCAGCGTTGAAAACTGTTTTTCCACGGGCGGCGTCAGTGGCAGGGGTTATGTTGGCGGCGTCGCGGGGCGTGTATACATTAGAGTTGGCAGCAGTTATGTAAGCGACAGCCATGCCGAAGGGGATGTCAGAGGCTCCGCAAGTTATGTAGGCGGCGTGGCCGGTCATGTTCAAGGCAGCATTTCTGACAGCTCCTCCAAGGCGGCCGTGGTTAGTAGCGGGGGCAACTATATAGGAGGGGTTGTGGGGCGTGCCGACGGCTATGCGACAGACTGCGAAGCGGCTGCTACGGTAAACAGCTCGGGCGCCTATGAAGGTGAAGGAGGCGCGGGTGCATATATCGGCGGCGTCGCGGGGTATGTGTCAGGCAACATGGCAAACTGCCGCTCTACAGGCGGAAACGTCAGCGGCACAAGTGACTATATTGGCGGCGCGGCGGGTTATGTAGGCGGCACGGCATCGTACAGCTCTGCGGCGGCGTCGGTTGCCGGGGGGCAATTTACAGGAGGTGTCGTAGGGTACGCTGGCTCCGTGGCTAACTGCGCATCCACGGGCGCAAGCGTTAGCGGCACATCTCATGTCGGCGGCGTGGCAGGCACCGTCCAGGCGAACGGCGCCGTCAGCGTAACGGACAGTTCCGCATTGGCCAACGTCGTGGGAACGGGGGACTATGTTGGCGGCGTAGTTGGAGAGATATACGGAAATTATGTTTATAATACCACAAGCAGGGTAGAAAATAGCCGTTCTGCGGGTAGCGTCGCTGGCAACCAATATGTAGGCGGCATTGCTGGGCGCATACACATCAGGTATGGCACAAGTTATATGAGGAACTGCCATGCGGAAGGTGGCGTCAGTGGCAAGGCAGGTTATGTCGGCGGTGTTGTTGGGCATGTAGCGGGCAACATTTCCGACTCGTCGTCGTCGGGCAATGTGGCAGGCACGGGGTCAAACCCGGACGACGAGTATGACGGCGGGTATGTCGGTGGCATCGCGGGCTATGCCAACGGTAGCGTAACAAACTGCTATTCCACAGGAATTGCTGTTTCTGGGCAAAGTGCCTATATTGGCGGCGTAGTAGGGTTTGCCAACGGCAATGTGGTAAACTGTTCGTCGTCGGCCTCTGTCAGTGGCACTCACTATATAGGCGGTGTGGCTGGTTTTGTTAGCAATGCGGTTAGCGTGGAAAACTGCTATTCCACGGGCGTGAGCGTTGTGGGAACAGGGGGCTACGTTGGTGGCATAGTTGGCTCTATTAGGAACAACAGCATTGTCAGCGTTACAAATTGTCATTCGTCCGCAAATGTTACGGGGGCGGGGGGCTATGTCGGGGGAGTTGTAGGCGAAGTGTACTGCGGCAATGTCTATAATAGCAGCAGTAGCGTTGAAAACTGTTATTCAACTGGAAATGTTGCTGGTAGTCAATATGTTGGTGGCATTGCTGGAAGGGTATACATTAGATATGGAAGTAGCTATTTGAGCAACTGCCATTCCGGCGGCAACGTTGCCGGGGAAGCAGGTTACATAGGCGGTGTAGTTGGGCATGTCCAGGGCAGCGTTACGGACAGCTTTTCCAGGGCGGCAAATGTTGGCGGGGCTGGGGCTTTTATCGGCGGCGTGGCGGGCCGGGCGGACGGCAGTATGTCAGGATGCGCGTCCACAGCAACGGTCAGCAGTTCAGGGCTTGGCGCGGAAGACGAGGGCTCATATGTTGGCGGGGTCGCGGGGTACGTAGGTGCCGCCGTAACAAATTGCCATTCGGTAGGAGCAGGCGTTGACGCCACAAGCAGCTATGTCGGCGGAGTGGTGGGATACGCGGTAGGCACCGTGTTTAGCAGCTCGGCTGCTGCACTGGGTACAGGCGGTGGCACAGGCACGGCAAAGGTTGCCGGAACCCAGTATGTCGGCGGGGTAGCGGGCTATGCGGGTAGCGTCGGCAGCAGTTATTTTGATGGGTCAAGCGTTAGCGGCTCGAACTATGTCGGCGGCATTGCTGGAGCCGTAAGAAACTACGGCGGCACAAGTGTGACAAATAGCTTTTCCACAGCTGACGTTATAGGCACAGGCGACTATATCGGGGGGATAGCGGGCGAGGTTTACAGCAATTATAATTACAACAGCTCCAGCAGCGTTGACAACTGCTACTCTACGGGCAATGTCAGCGGCAACGATTATGTCGGCGGCATAGCGGGGCTGGTGCACATAAGGTATGGGAGCAGCAATGTCAGGAACTGCGTGGCTCTGAACCCCAGCGTAAAAGGGGCAGGGATCAACGGCCGCATAGCCGGGAGCGTCGGAAGTTCATTGTCGGACAATATGGCCCTTGCCACGATGACAAACAATGCGGGGACTACAGAATGGGGCAGGAAGGGCGCGAACAATCACGATGGCGTTGACTGTTCTGCCGGAGATGTCTTGTCTGGGGCTTTTTGGGCGAACACTGTCAACTGGGACGGCGCTATATGGGATATAGCGAACGGCAGGGCTCCACTCTTGGTTAATGTCGGGTGGCTGATTGGAGACTACTACGAGTTGGAGAGCATCGAAGTGACAGCCCTGCCCACGAAAGTGGTTTACGCTGTCGGCGAAACCCTTGACTTGACGGGCCTTACAATTGCCGCAAAATACACCAGAGGAGATACAAAGACAGCGGTTACGTCGTACATTGTTAGCCCAGCGCACGGCGCGGCTATGACTGTGCCAGGGACAAGGGAAATAATAGTTAGCTATGCCGAAAGCGGCGTGTCAAAATCCACAAGCTTCAATGTGACGGTTACCACTGTATATGGCGAACTGCTGGGCATTACGCTAAACACTTCTCTTATGAAGACGGAATACATGCAAAGCGAGGCGCTTAACATTTCTGGCCTGGTGGTGACCGCAAACTATGACAACGGCACCTCCAGGGCTGTAACATCTTACACAACGGAACCTGCCAACGGGGCTGTATTGGATACCCTTGGCACCCGGGCTGTCACAGTGAGCTACACTGAAGGCGGCATTACAAAAACGGCAGGTTTTGAAGTGACGACAACGCCTTTTGTACTCTCGCTGGCGTCTATTGAAATAACCGCCCTGCCCGCGAAGACGGAATATACGACAGGCGACACACTCAACCTTGATGGGTTGGAGGTAACCGCAAAATATAACGACGGCAGCTCAAAGCTGGTCACAGGTTATACCGTAAGCCCTGCCGCAGGTACGCTCCTCGTAACAGTTGGGGCCCGGGCAATCACAGTTTCCTTTACTGAAGGCGGCGTGACCAGAACAGCCATTTTCGAGGTTTCTGTCAGTGGCGATTTCATGCCTATTACTGGCATTTCTTACACTGCGGGTTTCGACAGCATAACGCTTATATGGGAGTGCGCGGACGGGGATGCAGTTTCATTTTACAGGGTGGAGCGCATGACGGGGCCAAATTCGTTTGTAACTGTGCGGGATGTTGAGGAAAAAACAACAACAATCAGCGGGTTAACGGCAAATACCGAATATACGTATAGAATCGTGGCATACAACGGCTCTGGTGACAGGGGTTCGCCTTCGGCCCTCCTTTTAGCTAGGACGCAGTTCAAGCCTGGCATCAAAGTACAAAACCTACGCGGGGAAAGCGTGTCTACAAAGATCACGCTTAACTGGAGCGATGTGCCTGACGACGATTTTAGCTATTTCCAGGTGGAACAAAAGGGCGCTGGAGGAGGCTACTCTGTTATTGCCAGGGTGTACGACAGCCTTGGCTACGTTGTTGAACGGCTTGCCCCCAACACCGTCTACACATTTAGGGTTGCGGCGGTAGACAGGGCGGGGAATATGGGCGAGTATTCCGACGAAGCCGACATTGCGACGACGGCAGACATTACACCGCCGACTATTACGTCCATAGACCCAAAACCTACCTATATAAGGGACGATGTCAACTTATACATTACAGCCAGGGACGACCATCAGGTGGTAAGGGCGCGTATTGAATACTCAAGAAACGCCGTAGACTGGACTGAGGCGGCGACGGTGAACGCGGCGGCGCCTGCGGCTTCCGTTACGTTTAATTACAGGCTGGATGTGAGTGAAATGGCCCAGGGGTCGATATTCGTCCGAGCGGTTGCTTTTGACGCCGCAGGCAATGCCAGCGCGTCCGGCAGCACGGTGCCGTTTGTAGAATACATTATTAAACGCACCCCGCCCGGAATCCCGTTGGGGTTGGTTGCGGACAGGGGCGTAGGCTACATCAACCTGAAGTGGGATTTCGGGGCAGAAGTGGACTTAGCAGGGTACAATGTATACCGTTCGGTTAATGACGACCAGTCGTTCGTGCTGGTGGCTTCGGCCCTACTTTCGACAAATTATGTTGACAGGGACGTAATTGAAGGCACCGTGTATTATTACCGGATCAATGTGTCGGATATTGCGGGGAATGTAAGCGGGTTCAGCGGCATTGTCGAGAGCAGCCCCTTGCCTGACACAGACCCGCCGGAGGTTTACAGCATCAACCCGGGTACGGGCACACGCATAGGCAAAGCCCCCGTAATCAGGGTTATGGCGGCAGACAACAGCCGTATGGCGAGAATTGTGGCTGAGTATAGGGAGGAAGGCACTGGAACATGGGCAGCCCTCGGGGAATTTGCCACCTCAGCAAGCTACGCGACTGCGAGCTTTGAGCTGGACACAGAGGCCATCGGAGAAAAAACGATTGAGGTAAGGGCTTACGCTGAAGACGCCGCTGGGAACGTCAGCGAGTACTTTGTCGTAATATACACAATAGATTTGACGTCGCCCGCCGCGCCGCAGGTTTCCGTCACGCCGGGGGCAATGTCCCTAGACGTGAGCTGGACGTTGACGGCGGCTGTGCCTGATTTGGCCGGGTTCAAGGTGTTCAGGAAAGCGGACAACCAAGCATCGTATGTCCTAAGGGCGCAATTCCCCACGTCAACGGCTTCGTTCCTGGACACGAGCGTAGACGTAACAAGGCAGTATTCGTATAGGGTTGAAGCGCATGACGAGGCAGGAAATTATTCATTCACGGAAACCGGGCTTTTTTCACCCATCGACGATGACGAAACCGCGCCAACCGCTATAATATTTGCCCCCAGCCAGGGCGAAGCGGGGGTGCCGATCACGTTTGACGGGTCGCGCTCGACCGACAATGTCGGCGTTTACAGCTGGCGCTGGGACTTCGGAGGCGGCGCGTCGTCCGACAAAGCCGTCGCCCAGCATATTTTCGCCGCAGAGGGCATATATACCGTTTCGCTCACTGTTGCGGACTTTGCGGGGAACACTAACAGGGCGGAAGTAGAGATACAGATTTACGCGGCCGGGAGCTTCGGAACGGCTAGGGTAAGGGTTTTAGACGGACGTGGCTCGCCTGTAAGCAACGCGGGCATATATATTGGGCTAGGGCAGCCAAGCCAGGAGCTGATCTACACGGGGGCGGACGGCGTTGCGTCGTTCAAACGGTTGCCGGGCGTATTTGACGTCGGCGTTTACAAAGAAGGGTACTTGCCGGCAAGAAAGTTATTGACGGTGCAGGAGGGGGCAACGACCGATTTCCTGTTTGAAATAGTGGAATCCGAGATAGTTGTGGGCGAGCTTACTTGGCACAGGATGACTTTGGAAGAGATTAGAGCGGCGGGCATTGATGTTTACGCGCCGGAGAATCAAAACCTCTTCCAGTTTGAGATAACGCTGGTGTATGACGGGACGCCGATTGTCCTTACAGGCACTTCGCCCGATTACAGCTTTGGCTCGGGCGGCGGTGTTTTTGATTGGAGGACGATCATATGGAAAGAGGTTTCGATACCCGGCGGAGGCGGTAGTAAGGCTAAGGTGGAGACCATCCCGGTGCCTGGCTCCCCCGACAAGCCAATTTTGTGCATGTTAACCATACCCGGGGAAGCATCCTGGCTGAAGGAGTTCTTTGACGTGAAGTTGTCGCTGACAAACATGGCCGACCCTGAGTTTAGCCTAATTGAGAGCGAAGCCGTCCTGAACTTCGACGAAGGGCTGACTTTAATGAGCGGCACGACATACGGCTCTGACGCAAAAAAGGCGGTCATTGGCACAATACAGGGGGGCGAGACAAAATCAGCGCACTGGATACTACGGGCGGACAAAGACGGCGAATATGAACTCACCGCTGATTTCAGCGCGATCCTTGCCGATTTTAACGAGCCGGTGCATGCCCGTTTTGCCGCTACCCACCCCATCAAGGCGGACTTGACGCAAGGGCTGGTCATGGACATTGTCGTCGAAGACACCATTCCGGCAAACAGGGACAGCGCGATAATGGTCGGGCTGACCAATGAAGGCGGAAATGATGTATACCTGCCAAACGTGACCTTGTTGAGGGGCATTTTCGATGTGACGTTCAAGACCGATAAAAACGGCGGCTTGTTGCCTAACGACCCTGTGTCAAGGGAGACGCTGAAGCCGGGCGAATCAATATGGTGGATTTACACGTTGCCGCTGGTATACGGCTCCGACGGCAGGCTTGCGGCAGTAGGGGGCTTCAACGACTTTGTCGCGCCAGGCACAATGAAGTTTGTAGACGCAAGGCTGATAGACATGGCGTTGCAGGCGACCGGGGGGAATATAAAAGAAATGCCTTACCGGTTCCGCACAGTCCCTGCGTTCGGGATTAATGGGGTAGAGCTTGGGCTGTATAATAGTGAAACAGGCACCGCCGTTAACGAATTGAACTTTGAGCCTAAGGAAGGCGATACGTCTATCAAGATCCCGGCTATTCTAATCGAAGGGAAGCGTCTGGGCATATATGAGCCGGGAAGCCCATCGGCTGGCTCCGAGATATGGGTTTGGGACGACAGTCAGGAATGGTATACGGTAAATCTGGACGCAGACGGCAAGTATGTGTTGCCAGCACACGACGTGGTATTGGGCGAGAACAGGAATTCATATAAAATACTAATCTATTCGAGGAGAGGTAAGGAAGGTTATCACACAATCGACGTAAATGTCGATGAGTCGCCCGGCAACCTGGCATTCAGCGGGGTCGTTTTAGATGCTGAAAGCGGGGCGCCTGTGCAAGGCGCGTCTGTCAACCTTATACTGGATGGCTCTCCGGGTGGTTCACCGGGTGGATCTCCTGGTGGCTCACCGGGTGGATCTCCAGGTGGATCTCCGGGTGGCTCACCGGGTGGATCTCCGGGTGGATCTCCGGACGGCTATGAGGTATTGAGTGCTGTTGCTGACGCTAACGGCAGGTTTAGCTTTGAACGGTTATACCGGGGCGTGTATAGTGTGAATATCAAGGCAGAGGACTACTATGCCGCGAATGACTCGTTTTATCTTGACAGCGATTTAGACAAGGAATACCGCATGATTGGGAGTGGGAAATTCCCAGGAGAGATAACGCCGCCGGAACATGACGGGGTGCGGGCGATATATAATGTCGGAACGCAAAAAGAGCTTCAGGATATGCGACTTGACCTTGACGGGCACTATGTCCTGACGGGCAACATTGCGCTTACTAGCGATTGGCAACCTGTCGGGAGTTTCAGCAGGCCTTTTACTGGGGTGCTGGACGGGGGCGGCTATGTTATAAGCAACCTCACAATCTCCTCGTTGGCGGGTAGCGACAACGAAGCTGGGCTGTTTGGAAGCGTCAGGGGCGCGAAGATATGGAACGTTGGTATAGAAAATGCCAAGATCAGCGTAAATTCCCGTACACCGACGGAGTCTTTGCAGTTTACGTCCTTGAAGCTGTTGCCAGCGTTTGCGCTCCCGTTCACGGGCGCGGGTACGGCAAGCTACTATAGCAGATGGCTTGCAGATACCGTTGGCTTTGTTGAAAGGCAACAAAAAGAAAAAATAGATATATACGCAGGGGCAATAAGCGGAACCAGCTATAATTCCGAGATTTACAACTGCTTTGTCACAGGGTACGTACGCGCTTCGGCTGGTTCGGCCGAGGGTGGGGATTCCCTGGCGTACGTCGGCGGAGTCGCCGGGCTTGTTGTAGGCGGCAGGGTTGTCGGTGGCTTCAATGAAGCGGAGATTAGAGCCGTATCGGGTGGAGCGCTTGAAGCGGGCTATATTTCTGAAGCCTGTTCGGGGGGCGTCGCCGGGGCCGCAATCGGTACGGAGATAAATAAATATGGCAACGAAGGCAATGTTTACGCAACGTCAATTACCTATGGCGGCCATAATGCTACGACAAGCGCTGGCGGGATAGCCGGGTGGGCTGTCGGCTCAAAGATAGGCGATTGCTATAACTTAGGCTACATTCAGGCGAATTCTAGCGAAACCATTTCGGAAGGCGCAAGCCCAAGCCCGCTCCCAGTGGGTGGCGAACTTGTGTACCAATGCTTTGCCGGCGGCATCGCTGGGTATAGCTTCGGCATAATCGAATATAGCTACAACGCCGGGGGCATCCTCGCAAGGCGGGCGGGCGACACTGGTGCGCACCTTGGAATTGAGGGGCTGTTTGCCGGAAGCGTTGGGCCGCTGTCTGTCGATGAATGGTTGGCTTTTGCAGGGGGCATCGCTGGGTACGGCGATATTGTGAACAACTGTGTCAACCTGTCGGACAGCATCAACGCAGTGAACACAGCTCAGGGCGGCGGCACTGGTGGCGGCACTGGCGGCAGTGCTACTGGTGTTGTAAGAAGGTCCATTGGCGGGGTTTCCGGTGTAGGGTATAATAACTATTCTATTGAAAAAATCACTGGGAAGGGCATTGAAAATGACGGGGGCGCATTGCTTAGCGAAACGCAGTTGCGCGATATTTCCACATATAGAGAAGGCTTAGGGTGGAGCTTCGTTAGTGAAGGGGGCCTGGGCATATGGCAAATAAATGGGTCAATAAACAGCGGGTACCCATACTTGCCGAGGGACGGCGATGTGGTGGTTTCAGGTGAGCCTGACGGCCCAAGCGTTCGCGTGTCCGGGCCTGAAAGGCTAGTATCGGCGGCGGGCGCAACGGCAACGTATACGTTCTCCGCAAGCGACATGCCGCCTGAAATAAGCATCATTGAGCTGACATTCAGAGTGGAAGACGCGTTCTTTACGCATGTTGGGGCTTCCGGCCTGAACGGTTGGCAAGTCGTCAACGATTACGGCTGGGTCGCCGACGGCGCATACCAGAAGAAAACGGTTGTAATAGGCAAAACAGGGGGCGCTGAAGCGGGCGACTATGACTTTTATGAGATTGTGCTTGCGCTAAAGGACGGAATAACCGGAACAACCGCTGTTGAGATTCTTGAGGCGTCGGCGGCAACCCCGGCTGTGGAAGTTGAAGTTGAGATTGCGGGAAAAGCTGTAACCATAGTTGGTACAGCCCTACAGTATGACGTAAACCGTGACGGCAAGGTCGACTTGGCAGACGTCGCTGCCGCCGCGTATTTCTTTATGGCTAGAAGCACAGATGCTAGTTGGATGGTCGAGATTGAGTTCGAAACGGTCATAACTGGCATAACCGTAAAGATAGCCCCTGCGTATGCAGATGTCAACGATGACAAAGTGGTTGATATTGAGGATATAATCCTGATCGTAGCTAACTACGGGTAAAAAGCGGGCGGATATGCATCGGGCAGATATCTGAGTGGGCGGATATACATGCGGGCGGGTGGATACGCACATCTAGGCGGTCGGATATGGAATCCGCCCCTACGCATTCGGGTGTGTGGTTGTCTGTGTGGGTGGATATACATGCGGGCGGGCGGATACGCACATCTAGGCGGGCGGATATACATGCGGGTGGATGCGCACATCTAGGCGGGCGGATATGGAATCCGCCCCTACACATCCAGGTGGGTGGGTGTCCATGTGGGAGGGTGTCTGTGTGGGCGGATACCCAAGCGGGCTTTGTGCCTTGTGTGTTTTGTTGTCAAAACATGCAAGGCACAAAGCTTTAATTCTTTAGAAAACCTTAATAAAAATGTTTTGTGGTTCTTAATAATCTAAGAATATACTATGCCTCGAAGGGGTGTGGTATTATGATTTATGTATCTTGATTTAAATGGAGGGGCGGAATCAAATGGACAACTTTAGTATTCTTATATGTGACGACGACATGGATATTGCAGCGGCAATTGCGGTTTATATGCGAAACGAAGGGTATTCGGCCCTATTCGCGCACGACGGGGAGCAGGCGCTTGAGATACTCGGGCAAAACGAGATTCATCTCATTATAATGGATGTGATGATGCCGAAGATGGACGGGCTTCGCGCAACAATGGAGATCAGGCAAGAACGGAATATTCCGATCATTATGTTGTCAGCCAAGTCAGAGGATGCAGATAAGGTTCTTGGCCTTAACATGGGGGCGGACGACTACGTGACTAAGCCGTTTAATCCGCTTGAGCTGATTGCCCGCGTCAAAAGCCAGCTTCGCCGATATACGGCGCTTGGCAGCATTTCAGCGGAAGGGCGTAATGGCTATAGGGGTAGCGGCTACAGCGAAGGAGAAGGTGGATACAAAGACTGCGAGGGCGGGGAAGACTGTGTTTATGCTGTCAGCGGGCTAACGCTCAATGACACGCAAAAAGCTGTCAGTGTCGACGGCGAGGATGTACGGCTTACGCCGCTCGAATACAAGATATTGCACCTGCTAATACGCAACCCCGGGCGGGTGTTCTCAATAAATGAGATTTATGAGCGGGTGTGGGGCGAGGAGGCGTTTGGCGCCGGCAGTACTGTCACGGTACACATAAGGCGCATACGCGAGAAGATAGAGATAAATCCGGGGAATCCAAAATACATTAAGGTGGTGTGGGGAGTTGGCTACAAAATGGAAAGGCTGGACGGCGCGCCGTCCCGTTAAGATAATATGCGTTCTATTCATCCCGATTCTTTTGTTCATGTCTATGATGGGCTTTATTAGAGCGGCAAGGTTGAACAATGCGAACATGAACCTGCTGTTTGTTGATTTCGATAACTATGATTTTTTTTACGATATGAATGTCGAAAACGCACTCATATCGGCACAAGATCTGTTCTTCTATCAGAGTGAGGAGCATATTCGGAATATGGGCTGTCTTGAGTGGAGGATCCGCGAAGTCACAGAGTACCAAGATGCCACAGGTTACCGAGAAGTCACAGAGTACCAATATATAGAAAACCCGGAATACCATGAAGACGGCGATGACGACGTTGTGGTCAATATATCTGATGGCAGCACCCGAGCTATACCTGATGGCGGTACCCGAGCTATACCTGACGGTAGCACACGAGTTTCACCTGACGGTGGCACCATAGTTACACCCGACGGTGTCACCATAGTTACAACGGTATGGCACGACTTGGTTCCGGCTGGAGATTACTGGAATTTTATATATGGCTCAATATTGGCGAAAGACGCAGATGGCCCTAAAGCAGAAAATTTAGTACAAAAAGTAATTAACGGCCAGGTGAGCAACTATAACTCTACGAAAGCGCAGCTTTCAAACATGTCAGGTTTATACTTCCTCATAGACGATGGAATAAGGCAACTTGGCAATGTGCCGCAAAACGCGGATGAGGGCTTTTTTCGGTCACATCCTGTCTTTTTGATTGAAAGGCCTTACGAAGTTGCTGAGCATAGTCGGCAAAACGCCACCCTGTATGCTTACCCGTATACTTACCCGTATACTAGTTGGGAGCGTTCGCATTATGGCATTGGCGATGGTGGCACCTTCTCCGTCGGTGTTGCCAGTTATATTGCGTTTTCTGCCGAAGCGGTGGAAGCGCAAAATGAAAAATGGAGGGAGGAACAGAGCCGGCTTGTTGAACAACTCGTCATTGCACTGGTACTCCTGGCTGCCTTGTTTACTCTATTCGTGATCCTGATGTTTGGTGCCGGGCGAAAATTCGGCGGCGCCAATATGAAATTCGGCGACGCCAATAGGAAATTCGGCGACGCCAACAAGGACTTCGGCGACGCCAACGGGAAATTCGGCGACGCCAATGGGAAATTCGGCGACGCCAACGGGGACTTCGGCAACGCCAACGGGAATTTTGGCGGTGCCAAAGGGGAAATCCATTTCCGTGCGGTGGACAAGCCGTGGCTCGACGTTGGGCTTGTCATGCTCATAGCATATGAAGTGTTTGCTGTGTTCGCAATTTGGGGCATGATGGAACCGGCGTGGCGGTACGAGAATTCGCAACTGGTGGTGGCTCTTTGCGCTGTGGCGTCGGTTGTGTTGGCACTTCCCGTGATTTGGTGGGCATTAAGTTTTGTCAAGCGTTGCAAAGCAGGGAAATTTTGGCGGCATACAATGTGTTATGTGCTGATTAGGGGCGTTTACAATGCGGCCAGGAGGTTTTTTAATGCGGCCAGGAGGTTTTTTAGGTCGCTATGGGCGG
>Ga0099364_10003359_pt1 | contig 24858 bp, 21 predicted proteins | sample TergutTh196P3_FD_73070 | JGI IMG/M metagenome (GOLD analysis project Ga0099364, IMG submission 73070) | Microcerotermes parvus P3 segment gut microbial communities from Pointe-Noire, Republic of the Congo - Th196 P3 | ecosystem: Host-associated > Arthropoda: Insects > Digestive system > Gut ...
TATTATTCCAGACGATATGAACTTAGGAGTAATTTGGGACAGCACCAGATTTATTGAAGACGCGACAAAAGAATTGTATTTCAATTTAATATTGTCGGTAATACTGACATCGCTTATATGTTGGTTTTTTCTGGGTACTTTTAACAGCGCGCTTAATGTTATAATAGCTATTCCTGTTTCTCTTGTAGGATCATTTATATTTCTTAGCGCATTCGGATTTACATTGAATACCTTTACTCTGTTGGCTTTGTCTCTTTCTATAGGTATTGTTGTGGACGACGCTATTATGGTATTGGAAAACATTGTGCGCCACCATGAATCCGGAAAAAGCAGAGTCGAGGCGGCTATTGCGGGAGCCAGAGAAATTACGACTCCTGCCATTGCCGCTACTTTGGCTATTCTTGCAATTTTTACGCCCGTGCTTTTTATGGACGGTATTATAGGTAAATTTTTCTTTCAGTTTGGAGTTGCAATATCTGTTACGGTGGCTTTGTCTCTGCTTGAAGCTCTTACCCTTGCTCCTATGCGTTGTTCACGAATGCTTACCAGCGCAAAAGAAAATAAAATGTCAAATCTTGTAGATAAAATGATGGGGGGATTGACCGGACTATATTTAAGGATACTTAAATTTTCGCTTGGACATCGCAAGAAAATTTTAATTATAGCCACAGTTTTATTTTTAAGTTCGCTTACATTATTGCCCGGATTAAAGAAGGAGATGGTTCCGCCTCAGGATCAGAGTCGTTTTGTAGTTACGGTTCAACTCCCTCTTGGTTCTTCTCTTGAATATACCGACGATGTCATGAAGCAAGCTGAAGTTGTATTTAACAGCCGCCCCGAAATTGAGAGATTTCTTGTATTAGTGGGCGGTTTTGGCTTTAGGGGAAGTAATGTTAATACCGGAAGCGCTAATATTACTATGAAAGAACCAAGAGATCGCGGAGTACATGAGCCGTTTAAGAAGCGTCCCACGCAGCAGGAATTTATGACGTTCATTCGAGATGAGCTTAGAAAAATACCCGGAATCTCAAGAGTTACGGTTATGGATTTATCACTCACAGGTTTTTCTGCAAGAAGAGGGTTTCCTATTGAATTTACCGTTCAAGGCCGCAGTTGGGATGACTTAGAAAAATATTCAAAACAGATGATTGATGCAATGGAAGTATCCGGTTTGATGAGCGATATTGATACGGATTATAAACCGGGAATGCCGGAGATAAGAGTCGAGCCCGATCGCGTTAAAGCAGGAAGCGTAGGCGTTACGGTAGCTAATATTGCCGACACTATAAGCGCAACCGTAAGTAGTTTAAGAATAGGTAAATATACAGATGAGGCTGGGAAAAGAAACGATATTAGAATAGCATTAATGGATAAACAGAATAGAACAGAAGAAGATATCAAAAGAATAAAAGTGAGAAATAATTATGGGGAACTTGTTTCGTTGTCTGATGTAGTTTCGACTGAAATGGGACCAAGTATGTTTGCAATAACAAGATATAATAGGCAAAGGGCGGTTTTTGTTTTTGCAAATGTTGTTGCCGGCAAATCACAAGCCGAAGCTATTGAATATGTCAAAACAGCCGCTTCTGAAATTTTACCCGAAGGGTATCACGTATCTTTTACCGGAAGTTCTCAAACTTTCACTGATTCATTTGACAGCTTGTACATGGCTCTTGTTTTGGGTATACTAGTTGCTTACATGGTTTTGGCGACACAATTTAACAGCTTTTTGCATCCTGTAATAATATTATTGGCATTGCCTTTCAGCGTTACCGGGGCTATTTTTGCCCTGAAAATGACCGGTATTTCTCTGAATATGTACAGCATGATAGGAATTCTTTTGCTGATGGGTATTGTTAAGAAAAATTCTATTTTGCTTGTAGAATTTACCAATAGAATGAGAAAAGACCTGAAACTTGGCGTTGACGATGCCTTGTTGCACGCTTGTCCTATTAGATTCAGACCTATTATTATGACTTCGATTGCCACTATTTCTGCGGCTATTCCTCCGGCTCTTGCTTTTGGAGCAGGAGCCGAAACGGTGCGTCCTATGGCAACAGTTGTAATAGGCGGAGTATTTTTGTCTACTCTGCTTACATTAGTTATTGTTCCATGCGCGTATAGCTTAATGAGCAAATTTGAAAGCGTCAAACATAGAAAAGCGCTTGAAGAAGCTTTGGTCTTACTTGGAGAGGCGAAGAAGTAAAGGTTGGCGGTTCTATACTGCCGGAGGCACGGGAAATAATGTCGATAATTTTAATATCGCTGCTCATCAGTGCGGTTCTTGCAAAAGAACCTGTAAAAGATGAAACAATAATATTCCCGCCAACATATGGGTGGGCAGCTAACGGCGAGATCAACATTCATATACATGCGTGGGTTTTTAAAATGAAAGAGGATTCTCTCTTGCGAAATAGCTTTATAAAAATTTTGAGAAAATCCTTTGATATTGATGGAATAGATAATAAAAAATTATTTGAAGAACGCCTCAGATATTTTTTGGCAGATAACAAAAGAAAAAAAGAAATTACTATTGATATTATGGGCGAAAGGCATACTCTCCCCGAAACTACAGCTAATGGCCACTCTAATACGATTATTAAATTTAAGAATAATTCAAAAACCGATTTAATAAATAAAAGAATAAATTTTTCAACGGTTTCGACCCAAAGTAAAAATCCGGTATTTTCGGGATCGTTTCAGGTCATTGGCGAGAGGGGCTATAGTATTATTTCAGATATTGATGATACTATAAAGATAAGTAATGTCTTAAACAGAGACGAATTGATAAAGAATACGTTTACAAAAAAATTTGAACCTGTAAATGGAATGGCAAAACTCTATAAAATCTTTGAAAAAAAGGGATGCGTTTTTCATTATGTATCGGGTTCGCCATGGCAGCTATACCAGCCAATTAGCGATTTTATTATTGATGAGCAGTTTCCGGCCGGAACAATGACCTTAAAATATTTCAGAATTAAAGACAGGAGTCTAATAGAGTTTATATCTGCCGACCAAACAGCCTATAAATTAGGCGCGATCAAAACCATAATGGGCAGATTCCCAAAAAGGCAATTCATTCTTATAGGCGATTCAGGCGAAAAAGACCCTGAGATATATTCCGAACTTGCCGGCCAATATAAAGACAGGATTAAATATATTTTTATCCGCGATGTAGGGTTGATTTATGAGGGTTCTCAAAGAAGAAAAGATGTTATGGCAAAGTCGGGCAATGTAAAGATGGTCATATTTAAGGAGGCAAAAGAACTTGAGTCTTATGCGCTGAAATTGTAAGGACGTAGCGCCATCATACCGCCATTGCGGTCTTTTACAAATATTTTACAAAAGAGCAAAAAACAGGAAATAAAAATTGTAATATTACAAAAAAATTGTATCAAACAAATACAAATGACACTAAAAAACAATATAGCCGTTTATTATTAAAAGTCTTAGTACAATTAAATGATAGAGAGGTAAAAATTTATGAGCACAAAAAAAATTACAAAAGTAAGCGGTGGAGAAGATACGCCGCAAAAGCCGTCGTTCGTTCCTACGGCAGAAGCAAAAGGCAAGGCCGTACAGTTGCGCTTGATTGCCGCTTTTGTGTGGGTATTGGCAATCGCTGCTGAAATAGGCGCCATATTAGTGTTGCTGAAAAGCGCTAAACCGATTGTGACAAGTACCTGGGTTTGGATGATTGCGTTTATCGTAGTCGACTTGATACTTGTTGTCATAGGTTCATTGCTTTGGAAAAAAGCAAACCGCTTAGACCCTGCATCCAAGAAAGACAAAGTCAGATTTTTTCTGCAAAACCAACTTGGAGTTATCATTGCCGTCATAGCTTTTTTACCTTTGATAGTTCTTGTTTTTACCAACAAGGATTTGGACGGTAAGCAAAAAGGGATTTTGGGAGGCATTGCAGTTATTGCCTTGGTTATAGCAGGCCTTATGAGCGCAGATTTTAATCCGCCGTCAGTGGAAGAATACTCGCAACAAACTTCCAGAATAGAAGAACTGACGGGTTCAAACAGCATTTACTGGACAAAATCCGGGACGAGATACCATATTGATGAAGATTGTTCTCACATCAATACTAAACGTACGGAAGAGATTTTTAACGGGACTGTGGCGCAGGCTCGTGCGCTGAAAAACATTACAGAGTTATGTAAAACCTGCGAAAACAAAGCAGAGAAGGCAAAAGGGTTAACCAATGAAAAGGTTGAAACAGGCGGGTAATAAATATTTGGAGGTAATTCATTATGGCAAATGAAATTGTAAAAGCTGTGGCTAAAAAAGCCAAAATACCTGAGGCAGTAGCTCAGATAGCCGTAGATACTGCACTGAATATATTGAAAACCAAACTTCCCCCTGCAGCGGGGAGTATTCTGGATTCTTTCTTGAGTTCAGCAAGCGGCAGTACTGCCTCAAAAAAGGGCGCTAAAAAGAAAGATGACAACCCTCTTGAAGAACTTGGCAATATTGCCGGTAAACTGCTGGGGAAAAAGTAAGCATGTAGGCGTGGGGTTCTGCTCTGGCCCCACGCCGCCTATATGGTAGCCCGTGAAACGGCAGCGAATGCGGCTGATTATTTCCTTTGTGTCCATTAATTTTTCTTTAATGCCAGCACATAGTCGACAAGCGTCCAGACGGCGGTGGCGGCCGCAAGAAAAAACAGCGCGTTCATTGCGGCCGTAAAAACCCATGGGACAAAAGCGCCGGCATCAAGAAGTACGGCAAAATGATACAGGGTGCCGGCAATGCCCGCCAGAGCATATACCCATGCTTTTATTTTGCCGCTCATCCGGGAGGGCATAACAATACCTTCTTTGGCGACAAGTTGGCGCATGAACGAAACGCTCATGTCGCGGTACAATATAAGAATGAATACCCACGCAGGCATGTAAGCCGAAATAGTAAAACAAAAAAAGTAAGTGATCCGGCTTATGGAATCGCCGAACGGGTCGAGCAATTTGCCCAAGTCTGTGACCTGATTTAGTTTTCTTGCCACTTTGCCGTCAAAGAGATCGGAAAACTCAATGATTGCAAAGATGACGCCTATGAGCGGTATTGCTATGTAAGCGGGGAAAGGCGTCCAAATGGGCAGAAAAAACAATACGAAAAAAACCGGCGAAAGCAAAACTCTCAAAAATGTTATTTTATTGGCTGCATTCATGCGTTTATTACGTTTGAACGATGTATATGTGTCAAGAAAAATGTTTTTATTTACCCATGAGTTCCCAGAGAGCCTTTATGGGCTGAAAAGATTCATGACCGGAGTAGCTTATGTAGCGGGCAATAGCGCCTGTCATAGGGAAGGATTTTGTTTTGTACGGCTTGCCTTTGATAAAACAGGCTGCGTTTTTTCCCGCGAGAAGTCCGGTAGCTATGGCCTCAAGGTAGCCTTCTGTGCCCGATATTTGGCCGGCAAAGAAAAGTCCGGGGGTACTCCTGCTTTCAAGATTTTCAGATAATAAGGCAGGGCTGTTTATAAAAGTATTTTTGTGGGTCATCCCGTAAATGAGTATTTTTGCGTTTTCAAGTCCGGGTATGGAGCGGATGAGTTTTTTCTGTGTCCCCCATCTGAGACTGCTTTGAAAACCGGCAAGATGAAACATTTCAGGACAGAGTACGTTTTGTCTTAACCGGACGGTTGCATGGCTTTTGCCTGCGGGCGCAAGCCGCAGGTTTACAAAGGCATCTTTACCTGAAGCTGCCGCCATCTCTACCGGAGGACATAATTCAAAAAAACGTGCGGTATCTTCAAAAGGCTTTAAGGATATGCGTTGGCCGTTTATGAGTATGTCGTAAAGGCGCTCAAATTCGCCTTCACCCATGGAGCAGCTTGCAATGTTCCCGTCTAAGGGTACTCTTTCAAAGTCTATTGAGGCCGCTTTTATGACAGGCTCTATGGCATTAAATAAAAATAGATTGCTGTTCCCAAAAAAATCGGCTAATTTAAGCGATAACAACTCTGAAGTAAGAGGGCCTGTCGCTATTACGGAGGGGGTTTCGATATTGACGGTTTCGGTTCGTATAATTTTTATAAGGCTTTGGTTTTGCACAAGAGCGTTTATTTTTTTGTAAAACAAGTCCTTGTTGACTACGAACATATCCTTGCCGGGCTGTCCGCATTCAAGGGCAGATATTGCAACGAAAGAGCCGTTTTTTAAAAGTTCCTCTTTCAAAAAGGCCTCCGGCTCTGAGTTGTCAAGAGCGCCGAAATTAGCAGAGCATACAAGCTCGGCAAGATTTCCGGCTGCTTTCATTTCGTACAACTCGACGGGGATGCCTTCGCTTGCCAATTGCAGCGCGGCTTCGGTTCCTGCGAGACCGCCGCCTATAACTTTTACCGGCGTTATCCCTAAACCTCTTTCGGCGCAAAAAAACGGTCTATCTTGCCGCGCAGCCCCGGCTGTTTTAAGCAGAATGCAGCGAATAAGGCAATGTAGATTGATATGCCGAAGCCCATCACTATAGTCATGGGAATGTCAAAATTGTCGCCGAAATTTTCGCTGATCCAACGCACTGAATTATTGAACGGCATAAGAAAAATGCTTCCGGCGAGTATTATTCCCGGTACTATCCATTTGATGGCCGATACAAACGGGCGGCTGTGCGGAAGCATTAAGGAGACGCTTTTCATTATGGGGGCGCTCATATCCATTTTCATTTCGTAGGGCATAATATTGCCGCAAGAACTGAGTTTTTTTTCAAACATCAATATTTCGTTTTTACATTTCTTGCAGCGCATGGCGTGCAGCTTTGTTAAAAACGGTATCCGGTCATGTTTCAGATAAAGTCTGATGTAATATTCACATTTCATGGTAATCCTCCGCTATTGTTCCTGATAAGGCGTTTCGCAATTCTTTCTTTGCTCTGAACACGTTAGACTTTATCGTGTTTACCGGATATCCGGTTATACCGTTTATTTCGCTGTACGAAAATCCATAAAAAAAATAAAAATCCAAGCAAATCCTGTAACGTTCCGGAAGTTTGTCTATGGCGTCCAAAAGAAGTTTCCTGACTTCTTCTTCAAGGTGTTTTTTTTCAGGACTTTTTTCAAGTGACGGCACAATAACGCTCTCAATGGAACCGTCATTTTTGAAAGCCTTTATGTTATTGATTCCCGTATTGTAGGCTATTTTCATCAGCCAAAAACGAAAAGGCGACAATCCCCTGAAAGTGCTTAACTTTTGAAATGCCTTTATAAAAACTTCCTGAACAAAGTCGTAAGAGTCATGTTCGTTTTTAAAGAATCTCAAGCCTATATTAAATATTTGCCTTTGATAACGGGCAACAATTATTCTAAACTCTTCAGTGTCTCCGTACAGGATACGTTTTATGATCTGTTCGTCAGTTTGTTCTCCCATTACCGTTTTAAGAACTTCAGTCTTAATATAAAAAATGTAATAAAACTAATGCCTATAGAAAGCGGGATTAATCCGCTCAGTACTCCATATGAAAACGTTTCCTTGATAAGAAAAAAGACCACAAGGCTTATGCCTATACTTAACAGGATGAGGCCGGCTAACAGACAGAAAGCGTCAATGTCAAAATCGCTCTTCTTGTAAGCGCCTGTCTCTATTATTTTCATGGCCTGCCGGTGGTTCCACAACAAATAAAAAAAAATGACAACAGAACCCATTACGATGCCGACAATGGGAATAATACTTATGATCACTTGTACTGCTTTAAAGGGAACCGGTTCCATATATTTGCTCCAAAACTACAAACTTGTTTCCCCGCAAGCAGGGGCGTTTCGGGTAGTTTTTGTCAATTCAAATTAATAAAACTGCCAATCACCCTTTGGCGCAAACGACATAAAAAGAGAAAGAAAGGTTGCAATAAAATAAACAAAAAGCGACATAAGATATAGAAAAATTGATGCATAAAATTAAAAAATTTACTTGACGCTCTTTATTTGTAAAAGTAGCATCCAAGCGGTAGTTTAAGAAGGGAAATATCAGTGATTAACTGTAAATACAACTGACAGGTAGAATGATGAACTGGACAATTGAAGGTGTAACGATTCCTACCTCTGAAGATAATTTAAAAAATATTGTCATAGAAATAAAAGATGACTCTATCGCCTCTGTGTCAAAAAAATCTACGCATACCGATATAAAGTTGTCTATAGAAAACGGGGTGGCTGTTCCCGGACTTATTAATGGGCATGACCACCTTATAGGCAATTATTACCCAAAAATAGGGCATGGCCCATATGAAAATTGGCTTCCATGGGATAACGATCTCAAAAGTTCGCCTGTATACAGAGAAAGGCAGCAAATTGAAAACAGAGACCTTTATCTGAGCGCAGCGTATCGACATCTCATTACGGGAGTTACAACTGTTTCAGACCATATTCCTCCGTTTGTTGCCGAACCTTTCTATGATTTACTGCCGATAAAGGCTATACGCAGGTATGCTTTGGCGCATTCGCTTTCTTCTTTCGCCTTAAATTGGGGCGACCCTATGAGCGAATACAAGAGGGCGGTAGATAACGATATTCCCTTTGTGACGCATATCTCAGAAGGGTTTGACAGCGAATCGAGATCAGAATTAGATCTCCTTGACCGGAAAGGCGCTTTAGGAGACCATTCGGTGCTTGTTCATGGCATAGCTTTTTCAGAGCAAGATATGAATAGAGTAAAGGCCGCAGGCGCTTCGGTCGTGTGGTGCGGCGACTCCAATATGTTCATGTATAATAAGACCATAAATATAGGTATGCTGCTTGATAAAGGAATCAATACCTGCATTGGAACCGACTCTCCGGCCTCAGGCGGGCTCAATCTTTTGTATGAAATGAAATTTGACAGGACGCTTTACCGTAAACTTACGGGAAAGGTTCTGCCTGATCAAAAAATAGTGGAAATGGTAACGCTCAATCCTGCCAAAGCTTTTCGTTTGTATAAAAATACCGGCATAAAGGCGGGAAATCTGGCCGATATAGCGGTTTTTCGCCATAACGGACGCAACGCATGGCAATCTATTGTTGAGGCTGAATTTGAGGATGTATTGCTTGTTATAATTGATGGACTTCCTGCTTACGGTAAGGCCGAATACTCTCATATTTTTGACGAGCTTGGCGTGGAATACCGGCATGTCGTTATTAAAAACGAAGAGCGTGTTATTATAGGCGACCCTGTTGGAGTTATGAAGCGTATTAGCAGAGCCGTAGGTTTTAAAAAAGAATTTCCATATCTTCCTGTAGAATTTGATTTTTAGGTTAGCGGCGATGTCTGGTCAGTCAGTAACGGGAATAACAACCAGAACCTATAAGTCAGGGTCAATAATATATTTTGACGGTGACCGGGGTGATAATATCTATATATTAAAGTCGGGCAAAGTTTTTCTCACCTCCATTAAATTAGATACAGGTGAAGAAATACGGGAAAATGTCCAGCTTGGAGAATTTTTCGGCGTTAAATCGGCCCTTGGAAAGTACCCAAGAGAGGAAACAGCGCAAACAGTCGGAGAAACAACGGTACTTGTGCTTAAGGCAGCCGATTTTGAGAAACTTGTTTCAAAAAATGCTTTGTTAGTTCGCAAAATGCTTAGAGTTTTCAGCAATCAATTGCGGCGCGTTCATAAAATGGTAGGTAATGCCCTTGGTCAGAACGATATGATTGATCCGGCTGCCGAACTCTTTAACATTGGGGAATACTATTATAGATCTGGCATATATAATCAAGCGCTGTATGCCTACAAAAAATACATGGAGCATTATCCTAATGCCGAAAATGCCTCGAAAGCTTCACGGCGTGTAAATGAAATAGAGACCGGCAATTATAAACCTATTGCTGCTGAAAAACCGCAGAAGGAACGTTCTGAATCTTCAGTGATGGATGGCTTTATGCCTGATGATGATTTTTGGTCGGATGGCCCTAAAAAATCTAACTCCTATGCGGATATGAACGCATATGACGACACGGACGAAGTCAAGAGTATGTTTGAGACGCCGTTTGATTCCGAATTTAATAATTTTTTTTCAAATTCGGAAGAGGAACCTTTACCGGATTTTGATGATTTCAGCATAGATAATGCTGGAAAACAGCCAAAAGCCGCTGATAAATTAAAAGAGGCTTCTGCTTTGTTCAGGCAAAAACGTTTTGGCGAAGCTTTGAATATTTATCAGAGCATTGTTGATTCGTTGGAATTTGTAGATGATAATGAGATGGCTCAAGCTCATCTTGGCTTAGGGCAGTGCAAAGTAAAACTTGGAAAAAATAAGGACGCTTTTCAAATATTCAGCAATATTATGAAGAATTATCCTTCGGCCGCCTGTGCAAATGAGGCTTGTTTTGACATTGGTAATATTCTTCTTGTAGGTTCCCAAAAAGATAAGGCGTTGCAGTATTTTAAAAAGGCGGCAAGTATGCAGCCGGGAGGAACCGTTGCAGATAAAGCTGCAATGAAAATTAAGGAATTGCAAGGATAACAAAGAGGTATGCTGCCTGGATTTGACGATAATTTTTTTAAAAAGTTTGGAGTTGAATTCTCGCCAAACGAAATTATTTTTTGCGAATTTGAAATAGGAACGGAATTTTATTTCATACAGTCCGGGAAGGTGAAAATTGTGAAAGTCATAAACAACATGGAGAAAATACTCGATGTTATGACAACCGGAGATATATTCGGCGAAATGTCTATTCTGGAACAGGAACCCAGGTCGGCTACCGCTATAGCTATGGATTATGTTAAAGTTTTGAAATTTCACCGTGATAATTTCGATGCGCTTTTAGAAACCAATCCCCAATTAGCTTATAAATTGCTGCTGATTTTTTCAAAAAGAATATATGATGCCAAGCGCAGGTTAATGATACTTCTGCTTGATGAACCAGCCCTTAAGGTTATGGACGTGCTTTTAATGCTGGCAGAACAGGATCCTCGTCTTGACTTGATGCAGGAAACGCACATACCGGTGGCCGTTCAACAGGTAGCGAGTTGGGCTGGAATGACGCTGAAAAGCGTTCAGGAAGAATTGAATAGACTTCAACATCTCAACAAAATAGAAATATTCCGCGACCGTATAGTGGTTAAAAATATCAGGGACTTTCAAAGGCTTATCACAAGCCGACGCAAGAGTATGTATACGTAGATTTATTTATTTGTTCATTAATTTAAAGTTATAGTCCTTTAAGTTAAACAACCAGATCGCCGCGCCTTCGGCTCGCGATGACGTATTAATTCACTATAATCAGACTGTCAAAACGAGAGGCATTATGTATGATAAAAATCTTCCGCCATTGTACCGCTTGGCTGAGATTGCCGCAATTTTAAGAAGCCCGGAAGGCTGCCCATGGGACAGGAAACAGACGCCGGCAAGCCTCAGGTCATCCCTTATTGAAGAAGCATATGAACTCTATGAAGCCGTCGAAAATGATGACCACAAGAACATGCTTGAGGAGCTTGGCGACTTGCTTTACCAGGTATTTGCTTACGCACAGATTGAATCGGAAGCCGGACATTACAATATTGACGATGTAGCAAGGGGGATATCTGAAAAACTTGTGAGAAGGCATCCTCATGTTTTTGGCGGTGAAAAAACCGACAATTCAGATGAGGTTTTAAAAAATTGGGAAAAAATAAAAAAAGAGGAAAAGAGCGGACGCGAATCCACCCTTGACGGTATACCCAGACAATTGCCGGCTTTGTTCAAAGCTTTTCGCGTTCAGGAAAAGGTATCGCGGGTAGGTTTTGACTGGAACAAGGCCGAAGATGCGCTTGAAAAATTTGATGAAGAGGCGGCTGAATTTCGCGAGGCGGTCGCTAAAGGCGACAAAGCGCATATTAACGAGGAAGCCGGCGATATTTTGTTTTCGATTGTAAATGTATTTCGTCTTATGGGTATCAATTCTGAAGAAGCCTTGTCTTTATCGGTGAGTAAATTCATAATGCGTTTTGCCAAAATGGAAAAAGAATGCGCCGCGGCGGGGTTAGACATGTCCGGCATGAGTCAGGCAGAGCTTGAAGCCCTTTGGGAAAGGGCAAAACTAATATAAAAAAAATACGCCTTGAAAAGGCGTATTTTTTTGTAATATTACTTGTACTACATGCCTATCTGTCCGTTCTGCGCGGATCTGAATCAACAAAACTAGGATTCCATCTGTAGTATTCCTTTGGATTTGCCTGTCTGAGTCCGTTGTAATTTGCTTTGGCGAGAATTACCGGCGTTCTCTTGTTGCCGTAAACCATCACAAGTCCCTTTTCTTGCAGCGCAAGTATAGCAGCGGTGAGCGCCGCATCGTCTCCATCAAGATATACTTTCAAGTCTCCGAGCGTCATGTGGAGTCCCTGATTTACCCTGTAGTCATCGGCGAGTACTTTTAGTACGTTATCTTCATTAACCGCTATTTTTGATGCAACCGGCTCATAAGTCGGAAGCGCTACTCCAAGTTTTTCGCTTATGATGCGGCGCGGCATTTTCATATCTTCGGCCAGCAGCCTCAGTCCCGAACGGTAAACAACGAGACGAATGGCTTCAAGGGTGCCGCCTGCGATATAGTCGGTTTTTGCTACTTCGAATATGTTCTGTACCGGATACCAGCGGTTTACGCCGTCGCCGCCCATTACCTGTACAGCATCGTTTGCAGAGGCCATTGTCGCCTCAGCTCCGAGGCATTTTACTAAATTTGCCTCAATGCTAATATCCCAGCCGATATCCCACAAATAAGCGGCATAAAATGTGTTAAGACGGCTGCTCTTATACCTCATAATCATGTCGGCTATCTTCATTTGGTTAAGGACGATATCGGCTGTCGGTCTTCCAAACTGAACGCGGCGCTCAGAATAAGCAGGAATATATTTTAAAAGAGTCTTCTGCCACGCAACGGCGCTTCCGGATATAAGGGTTCTTTCAAAATTTAGACCGCCCATAAGGACTTCCCAGCCTTCGCCTTCTTCGCCTATTCTGTATTCTATGCCAAGTTCAACATTGTCAAAATCAAGCGAACCGTTCTGGACGTTTTCAAAAGAAAGTATTTCGTTTATTCTTTCTGTCGTGAAACCCTTTGTCTTTCTTTCAAGCCAGAAAGCCGTAAGGTGCTTGCGTTTCCTGTGCATTTCAGGGTCATTGCTTGTTTTGCAATAAAGAATGTAGTGGTCGGCCATTCCCGCGCCGACAATGAAACGCTTCTTTCCGTTTATTACATATTTGTCGCCGACAAGTTTTGCTTCTACTTCCATACCGGCAGCATCGGTTCCGGCTGTAACCTCGGTTATTGCTACGCAGCCTATTTCTCCGGCAGCCATTCTCGGCAGAAACTTTTTCTTTTGCTCTTCTGTTCCGTGGTCAATAACCTGCATAACGCCGCCCATCATATTGCCTACGACGATGCGTCCAAAGCCAGGGCTTACAGTGTGAACCTCTTCGGCAACTATACATCCGCCCGTAACTCCAAGGCCGAGTCCGCCGTATTCTTTCGGAATAGGCGCGCCGGTAAAGCCTGCTTTGCCAAAAGCTTCATAAAAATCAAACGCTACATCACGCTGCCAGCGCGTTTCGGTTTCTCTTGGAGCCCACTTTCTCATAAAAGCTCTTACTTCTTGCTGAAATTTCTTATGCTCTTCGCTCCACCATGGGAAAAAATCGGTACTCATAATATCTCCTTCTATTTAATTTATAATTTGTATTTACATACTATTTCATATTCGACCGCTTTGTTTACGGCCGTTTTGGAAGCCCTATATTCGGTAATCTGCTCAAGGAGCAGGCTAATGTGCCATCGTTTCATGCGCCATGTTACCTGATTTTGCTGCTTATACTCTACACGCTGCCGAAAAGGCCGGCAAAAACGCCGGCCCTTTTACAGCTTTATAAAAATTACTTCTGTTTTGAAGCCCAATAAGCTTTGAGTCCGCCCCATTTTTCCTGGAATATTTCCGCAGGCATAAGTTTAGGCCCGCCCTCAGGAATTATCGGTTTAAACTCCATCTGATCGAGAATATCTTTCTGGAGATCAACGCCTGGAGCAATCTCAATAAGCACCAAACCTTCTTTTACCTTTTGAAATACGCCTCTGGAGGTTATGTAAAGAAGTTTTTTGCCGGAAGCAAGCGAGAGGTTTGCATCGAAAGTAAGCTGCAAGCTCTTCTTGACAAACTTTTTAAGGCTTCCTTCTTGTTCTATAACAAGCTTGCCGTTGACAACTTTCTCCTTGACGCCTTTGGCAGTCAACGAGCCGACGAAACAAGCAACATTAGAACCGGCTGTAATATTGGCAAATCCGCCTACGCCGAGAGTTACGCCGTTCAAGAACGAAGTGTTGATTGAGCCGTCTTCCTGCGCTTCGGAAAGACCGAATACGCCGAAGTCAAGGCCTGTGCCGTCAAACCAGTCAAAATGCTCTCCCTGGTCTACAGAAACTTCTACGTTCCAGTGGCATCCAAAGTCTGCTCCGCCGCCGGGAACGCCTCCCACCGAGCCGGATTCAGATATCATAAGGACATCATCCATAACGCCTTCCTCGACCATTACGTTTCCGCAGAATGTCGGAAGCCCTATACCAAAGTTACATTTCCAGCCGGCCTGCGCTTCCATAAGAGTTCTTCTTACTATTACTTTGTCTGCATCAAAAGGCATCGGCGACATTGCGCTTGCTATAGGAACACGGATCCTGCCGGAGAGACCTTCCCAGTAGTTGAACTTCTTTACACCATGAGGCCATAGTCCGCCGCGAATACGGTTAACAGGATCTTCGCAAACCACGATATAATCAACGAGATTGCGTCCCACTTTCACAAGCTTAGGATCCAAAGAACCGGCTTTTGCGATAGCGTCAACAAGGGCGATAACCACTCCGCCGCTGGCCTTTGTGGCGCGCGCTACGGTCGAAAGCTCAAGGTTATAGGCTTCGCCTTCGGCTGTGATATTTCCGTTTTCATCGGCAAAGGACGCTTGAATAAGACACTTTGTATATTTGCCTCCTCTGTAGAACAAATATTCCTTGCCGGCGAGATCGGGAATATACTTGATATACTGTTTTCCTTCTTTTGTCAGCTGTTCGGTGATTTTTTTGGCGCTGGGGTTCAAACACCCTGCATCAACGCGCTCATCCATAAAAGTTCCCAAGCCAACTTTGGAAAGACAGCCATCCAATCCGCGTCCTTGCTCTCTCCACATATGAATCATTGTTCCAAGAGGCATATACCAGCCTGCCATTTTGTCTTCCTGAATCAACTTGGCGATAGCCGGCGTTGTACTCTCATGGGATGATATACTTGCCTTAATCAACCCTTCGTGGCCCAGACAACCGGCGGCGATACAACCGGCCGCATGATACCAAGTCAAATCGCGCGGGCTTCCTGTTTCCAAAAAACGCGCCTCAATGGCCTTGGCAATCTCTTCTGGAAAGCCTGTCATTCCGAACGTTGCGCCTATTAACACATCTCCATCGACAAAGAGATCTGCGGCTTCTTTTACTGTAATGACTTTTGCCATTTTTTCCTCCTTAAGCGTATTGTATACTTACTTGTAAGTATACAATAATTATTGTATTACTAACTTGTCAATAAAAATAATGCAATTAGCTTGAATTGTCGAAAAAAAATACCGAGGTTTTTCTTGATATTTTTTGAAAGGTTTTGTATCAGATTGATGATTTTTTGGGGTTGATGTTCCGCTATTGAGGAACATGCGTTTCTTAAATGAACGGCTAAAAAAGTCTTGACATTAAAACGCTTATGACTGCATTACTTACTGGACTGGGGATCTGCTTTTAGTGTGAGGAGAAATGTCTGCCGAGGTTAACAAAAAAGTAATAGCATCACAAAAAAGCAAAGAGAAGATAGTAAAAACAACATTGCAGCTCCTTCTCAAAAAAGGAAGCACAAGTGCTGTATCAACGGTTGATATTTGCAATGCCGCTAAAATAACCAGACCGACTTTGTATTATCATTTTAAAAGTAAAAATCTGCTTTTGGCAGAAGTGCACAGGCGATTCCTTGGCGAGGTTGAGTTTATTATTGATGAAGCAATACAAATAGAAGACACTATGGAACGCTTTTCATTTATGATTAAGGGCTTTACCAAACACATTTGCGATCACCCTGAATTAAGAATTATTATTCATGATGCGTTGATAATAAAAGACAAACAATTCAAATTGGTGCGGGATAAATGGAAAAATTATTACTATCTTCTTCGTGATACAATAACTAAACTTAAACTTGAAAAAAAAATAAATACAGATGTCAAGCCTTCTTGGATAGCGCTTTTTACTTTAGGGATGATTACGTGGATTACCTATTGGTTTGATTTTAGCAGACAAGGCGAGACTAATGAAATTGAAGAAGCTATTCTTCAATTAGTACTTGATGGGATTAATGGAATTAAAAATGAATTCGTTCCAGAAGGTTTTGACTTGAATAGAAATATGGCAACTAAAGTCTGATTTGATAAGCAAGCCAAACTTTTCTTGTGTCATTATGATTTAGAATGCAGATTATATGTATGACGTAAATTCCCGCATATTTTTTGATGCTTAACACTGCCCCTGTTTTGCGCCGCTCTTGGTTATAAGTTAAATTTTTGATTTGACAACTTTGCGTCAAGAGTTACAATTTTGTATTAAAAATTGTATCGAAGATTATATCGCATAAGGGGATGAATATGGGAGTATTTTATCGAAGATTGCCAAAATTTGAATACTTACAGCCCGGAACTCTTGAGGAAGCTCTTTCGGTTTTAGCGGCAAACAAGGAAAAAGTCAGAGTCTTGGCCGGCGGGACAGACTTGATAGTCCAACTCAGGAGAAGAGAAATAGCAGTACCGGATTATGTGGCAGATATTAAAAAGATTTCGCAGTTGAAAAAAATCGTATTTGATGAACAGGGGCTAAGAATTGGAGCATTGGTTCCCATATCGGAAATAGCCGCCCTTGCCGATATCAAAAAAGATTATAAAGCGCTGGCAGATGCCGCCGCTATCGTAGCCTCGCCGCAAATACGCAACAGGGCGACCGTTGCGGGAAATATATGCAATGCAGTCCCCTCGGCTGACAGCGCTCCGCCGCTGCTTGTCTTTGATGCGGCAGTCAAGCTCAAGAGCGCAAAAGCGGAGCGCAGCGTTCCTGTCAGCGAATTTTTTACAGGCCCGCGTAAAACCGTGACCGCGCCTGATGAAATGGTTACCGGAGTATTTATCCCAAAACCGGCAGCGAATTCAAAATCCGTATATTATAAACATTCGCAGCGCCATTCGATGGATCTCGCCCTTGTGGGCGTGGCGGCTTATGGCTGTAAAGAGGGCGACTCATGCAAAGAAATAAGAATTGCTTTGGGCGCGGTAGCGCCTACGCCAATTAGGGCGCATAATGCAGAAAAAATATTGCTCGGCCAAAAGCCATCGCCTGAACTTATAGAGGCAGCAGCCGCAGCAGCGTCCTCTGAATGCAGTCCTATAGATGATCACAGGGCATCGAGCGAGTACAGGCGTGACATGGTATATGTATTTACAAAGCGCGTCCTTACAGAAATTCTTTTATAGGAGAAACCGGGTATGAAAAAAATAAAAATAACCGTAAATAACAAAGAATACGATGTTGAGGTGAAACCTAACGAGACTCTGTTAGAGTTCATACGCGAAAACCTTGGCCTTATAGGCACTAAGGAGGGGTGCAGCGTGGGAGAATGCGGCGCGTGCACTGTTATAATGAATGAAAAAATTGTCAACGCGTGCCTCATACTTGCATCTGAAGCCGACGGCGCCTCAATTACTACGATTGAAGGCTTCGCCGATGGTGACAAACTGCATCCTATACAGGAATCTTTTGTTGAAATAGGCGGCCTGCAGTGCGGATTTTGCACCCCCGGAATGATAATTTCGACCAAGGCCCTTTTGGACTCGAACCCCAATCCTACGGATGAGGAAATAAACGTAGCGCTTGCAGGAAATTTTTGCCGCTGCACCGGTTACATAAAAATATTTGAGTCGGTTAAAGATGCCGCTCAGAGAATCAGGAGGTAAGCCATGAGTGATTTTTCGGTTATAGGAAAACGTGTTCCAAGAATTGACAGCAGAGAAAAAGTAATGGGAGAGGCAAAATATGCGGCGGATTATTCCATGCACGGTATGCTGTGGGCAAAGACCGTAAGGTCTCCGTATGTCCATGCCAAAATTCTCAATATAGATACGAGCAAGGCCGAGAAACATCCCGGCGTAAAGGCTGTAATAACGGCCAAAGATTTCGGCGGGTGGCATTGGGGCTTTATGCCTACAACGAGGGATGAGCATCCGCTTGCGCTCGATAAAGTGCGCTACCTCCACGAAGCCGTCGCAGGCATTGTGGCCGTTGATGAGGAAACGGCAGAAGAAGCCTGCTCCCTTGTAAAGGTTGACTATGAGGAATTACCTGCGGTTTTTGACCCCGAGGAGGCGATGCTGCCGGGCGCCCCTGTTATTCATGATTACAGGCCAAACAATATGAGCGTTGAGTATCACTGGAATTTCGGCGATGTCGATAAGGCCTTTGACGAATCATATTTTGTGCACGAGGACAGGTTTGCTACGGGCAAGGTCATTGTGGGATTTTTAGAGCCGCCCGCATCGCTTGCCTATTATGACCCTTCGGGTTATATTACGGTTTGGGCGGCGAAGCAAAGCCCGTATTTTCACTACAGACATCTTGCCGATTGTTTTAATCTCCCGCTTAATAAAATACGCATAATACAGCCCTTCATTGGCGGCGGATTTGGCGGCACCAAAAACGATACAGTTGCCGGCGATATGATTGCGGTCATGGGTTCCAAGAAAACCGGAAAACCGGTCAAATTTATATACAGTCAGGAAGAGGTACTCACGACCTGCCGCCGAAGGCATAACATGATAGTCTACAGCAAAATGGGCGTGACAAAGGATGGCATAATCAAAGGCGTTTACCATAAGGTAATTGCAAACGGCGGCGCGTATACGGCAATAAGTCCGCTTTCAATGTATCTTGCCGGCTTTATAACTCCGTTGCCCTACAAATTGCCTAATTTTAAATATGATGCCTACAGGGTTTTCACAAACAATCCGGTATCTGCGGCCATGCGCGGCCACGGCGCTACCCACACCCGTTTTGCCTGTGAAATCCAAATGGATATGATTGCCGAAAAGTTAGGCCTTGATCCGCTTGAGATGCGCATGCGCAATGCTATTGACAATCCTAAACGCGGCGAGGCATACACGACCGTAAACGGCGTAATACTAAATACCTGCGGTATCAAAGAAGCTCTGCAGATTGTGGCGGATGATGATTTGTGGAAGAACAAAAAATCCATTGAGAAGATGGATGGCGCCGTGTCATGGGGAGTGGGAATTTCCGGAACATCGTACCCGGGCGGAGCGAGACAGCTCGGGCACCAGTCCTGTGCGGCTATAGTAAGAGTATGTGAAGATGGAACGGTAAATTACCTGACCGGCGCCACAGATTGCGGACAGGGATCTGATACCGGACTCTCTATGATGGTAGCCGAAACCCTTGGCGTGCGCTATGAAGATATTGATATCAAACGTGTTGATACCGCTTATACCCCGGTTGATGCCGGAAGTTACGGCAGCCGTGTGGCCATCCTTGCAGGCCAGGCCGGCATTCATGCGGCTTTGGATGCTAAAAAACAATTGCTTGAGGCGGCTGCTAAGGCCTGGAATGTGAATGCGGACGATATAGAAATAAAAGATGCGCTCTGTTTCCTCAAGAGCAAACCCGAACAAAAGATGTCGTTTAACAAACTCGCTAAAATTGCCTGTTATGAGGGCTCGGGCGCAGTCATAATCGGCCGGGGTTACTCAAGTTATGGTGTGGAGAAACTTGACTTTGACAAGGGAACCGGCAATGGAAGCGTATCATACAGTTTTACATCTCAAGCCGTAAAACTTGGCGTAGATATGGAGACGGGAAAAATAAATGTTGCGGATTTTCTGATTGCCCATGATTGCGGAAGGCCGCTTCACCCTATAACCTGTGAATCGCAAAACGAAGGCGGAGCCGTTCAGGCGCTGGGGCAGGCGATTTATGAAGAGTTCGTGATGGAGCAGGGGGATACGAAGAACAGCAGTTTCCTTGATTACAAGATGCCTCGCTCGACCGATGTGCCCAGGATCAGAACTGTGGATATTATTACGGATGATCCCGGCGGGCCGTTCGGAGCAAAGGAGGTTTCTGAGGGAAGCCATGTAAGCACTCCGCCGGCAGTTGTGAGCGCGATTCACAGCGCGACCGGAATATGGTTTAAAGAAATGCCGGTAACGCCTGAAAAAATAGTCAAGGCTCTCAAAAAAGAAGGTAAATGGCCGGGCGGCCAATGAAAATAAACATTCTGGCAAACGTAGCAAGCCCTGATATTCCGCCCTCTGTGGATGTGGAACCACCCATCCTCAGAGAGGCTTTAAAAGCCGCTTTTAAGAGAACGAACGTTTTTCCTGACCCAAGCGTCATAGATAAAGAGGATTTCAGCTTTGAAGAGATGTTTGAGCTTGAGCTTAACGGAAAGCCCTATTACTCATATGAAAAGGGGCTTGATACGGAACTTAAAGAAGGCGATGAAATAAAGTTTTATCTTATATTCCTGGGCGGCGGGCTGTAGAGTGCGGTTTTTAACCGCACCGAATGGCATCGTTATGCTCAATATCGATTCGGGACGTGAAGGCCGTATTCCACGAATAAAAAATAATTATTCGTTTAATTTGCGTAATTAGCATAATTCATTGATTCCCCGAAACCCCATCGTCGTAGGGTCTGACCTGTGGTCAGACCGCAAAAAAAGAAGATTTTACCACGAACCACACAAACATCGTACATCGTAGGGTCTGACCTGTGGTCAGACCGCAAACAACAAGGAGACCGCACACAACACGATCAGACCGCACACAACACGGGATATACCAGGCGCAAAAAATAAAATGTTTTTAAAAAAAGGTATTGACGCGGAATCATTTTTGTATTCGCATGTCTGTCAGTGTTTTTTTGAAGTGCGGATTCTTACCAAGATGTATTTTAACATCTAACGAGGAGGCCGTATGTCAAAAAACAAGAGACACGAAATTCCGGTATTACCCGACACTCTGACACAAGAGTATTTGGCTGGTTTTATCAAGAAAAAAGACGATTCCCAGCGTAAAGCGTGGGGAAGTAGTCGTGTTGTCTACACTTTGAAAAACACACACATAGAGACCCCGAAGGTTCTCTCTTCCAGAGAAATGGAGATTGCTCTCTCGACGCATATATCTGCTGATAAGCATTCTGATAACTGGGAAGAAATAGACAAATTTTTTGCGGAAAATTATCCCGATACGTTGAAAAACGCCATGAAACTATCCTTTGGGAATTACTTGAATTACCAGCGCGGCGGGGAGCATCCGCACCTCCAAAAGAAACATCCGCACTTTGAAAAACTGTTGAAATTAATTGAAAAAATGGACGGGTTTGGGGATTTTTACGAAACCTGCCGTTCGTTTAAAAAAGAACATGACGAGCGCTATCAAGTTGTTTATGAAACTTGGCTGAGCATAAAAGATGTTAGTTTCGAAAAAGCTATTTTAGCGGTGGGGATTCTTCATTTGGGATATTTCTGGCAGTATTTGGGCGATATGTCAAAATCCGGAACTATGCATTTTTATAATAATGAATTTCTACAGCTTGCATCTGATTACTTGATCAGGGTTCGAAAGCATTGCAAGTCTGTTGACCATGACTTTTGGAATAATATGCCGAAAGCATTCGTAAAAATGTCTCAGTATTTTAACGAGTTGTTAACTAATGAATTGCTGGAAAAGATAAATAATCACATCAAGAAGATAAGCTCCTGGAGAGAGTATCGCTATTCTTTTTGCGAGCCATTTATTTTTGACAAAGGATTTAACTATGACACAAGAGAAAAAACATTTTCATACGATTATGATTATAGAAAAGATGACGATTTATGCTATATGAAAAACACGATACTACCTAAGTATTTTCAGTGGGAAAACACAGAATTTATTGAAGAATATATTAAATCCCATGAAAAGGAATTTCCCGAATTTTCGGATTCGGGTCGTAGGGCTATTGCGCGCTCACTTGGTGTTACTGTTTCTATATTGGAAGAATATTTCGGGATAAAGAGAGAATTTACATACGATAATAAAACATATGACTTGCCGCAGCTTTCCATTGAAAAGGAGACACTCAGTCTTACTTACGAAGTCATACATACAAAAGAATTACAGGCATTCTTTCGAAATCACCCCGATAAGCCGTTTGAGGAAAATCTTATGAATTTTTGTTATGCTACATTGCTTGCTAAAAAGAAGAGGCGTTTTCCTATAGATATTCACGAATTTTCAAATTTTTTTGGTAACGGCGAAAATTATGAAAAACACAGACTGATGAGTATAGACATTAGCGATTCTAACCTCCAAATAGACTTGCGCCTGAACAATATGTTTCACTACAAATCGTCTGATGTATCCGTTGTATTCCCTTACATAAGAGCCAGCAGTGAAGTCGGGTATCTTCCCATATTGAACCGCTTGAAAAGAAACAGGAATGATAACGGTGAACACAAAAAAGAGGCCGCGCGGGTAGAGGAATTTGTATCCAAATGTGTTAAGAGATTTCCTGCATTTGCCAGCGCAAAGATAACTTCCAACTATGAATTATTTAACAAGCAAGAGAGAAAAGACGGTGAAATAGATGTAGCAATATATAAAGACAAAACCCTAATCATAATGGAGGTGAAATCAACATACGGAATCCTATTTTTTGACGAAAGATTCAAGCACGAGAAACATTTGCTTTATGCCGGACATCAGCTAAACAAAGTCGTTAATGCCTTAAAGGAAGACGCCAATCTGCTCGCGGAAATAACCGGAGACTATGACATCAAATATGATGATTTAAGGGTAGAAACCATGATTATCAGTACATCTTTCGAATTTGACGGCCAGAGTTTTCATGGGCACAGAAAACTTTCACTGTTGGAATTGATGGTCATTGTCGCCGGTACAATATGGCCTTTGGTTTGCTTCAGTCCTGGTATTATGAAACAGCTTGAAGATATTATCGATATCAATGATCCGGGAACATATAATCATCCGGATGTTGAAAAGTTGCATAAGGAGTCTTTTTTGTTCGACAATGCCGAAAACCCGAGAAACCCGAGCATTGAAGACTTTTTAAACGTCTTGAATTCAAATATCTGGGAGAAAGTTTCGCCGTACTGGCAAGAAATGTATTAGGCAGCGTTCCGACAAAAAGCCGTTTGCACGCACGCTCACATTTTGAAAGGAGCCTGTTATGCAAAAACAAAAAATGCTTTTTGTCACGTTTGATCTGATTCGTCCCGATGACCCTCCTAAGTCATTGGCGGCAGCCTCTATTTTAGCGGCGTTGAAAAATTGCGACGATCTTAGAGGGCTGTATGAGTTTGAACATTTGTCGATAAATGTCTTTACGGGTGAGGATTGGCAAGAGAAAGTTAAGCTGTTCAGGTTTAGCGGGTACTCGTATATTGCCGTTTCGGCTTATGTATGGGGCGAGCGGTATGTGAATGATTTTCTGGCATACGTGTGCTCCGAAGGATTCGGCGGGAAAATCATTTTGGGCGGGTACCAGATCGCGAATGACACGGCGGAGAGTTACAGGGCGCGTTATCCGCTGGCGGACATTTTTATCGAGGGCTTTGCGGAGTTGAAGCTGCTGAGGCTTTTGACCGGAAAATCATATTGCCCTCGGGATATGGCCTCGGTTTACCTGACAGGTGAAATAGAGGTTAGGCGGGATATGCCGATGGTTAGACTTGAGACAAAGCGCGGTTGTCCGTACGCGTGTTCGTTTTGCCGCCATAGGGACATCGTTGACAATTCAAGGCTGGAGTTGGGCGTAAACAGAGTGTGGGGTGAATTGGATCTCATTATTTCCATGGGTGTGAGAAAGATCAACATTGTCGATCCGATATTTCATGTCGGGCACAACTACATGGGGCATTTATCGGAGATGATATCCTTATGCGAAAGCCGGAAGGCGGATACCGTGATTAGCTTGCAATGCAGGATTGAATTTTTGGCAAGTGACAGAGGACGCAGGTTTTTAGGCTTGTGCGAGAGAGGGAATTTTGAATTGGAATTCGGTCTTCAAACCTGCAATGAGTGGGAGTCAGGGTTGATAAACAGGAAGAATGATCTTCCCCGCATAGAGGCCGCTTTGAAAGCGCTGAATAGCTCCAAGATACCCCATGAAATTAGTCTGATCTACGGATTGCCGGGACAGACTCTGGAAAGTTTTTCCGCAGGAGTGGATTTTCTGAAACAGAGAAGCCGTGCGGTGATCAGAGCGTATCCGCTAAAACTCCTGCGTGGAACGCCGCTGTTTAAGGAAAAGGAGAAATACGGATTTGAAGAGAAAGAATGCGAATACGGCATCCCGCATGTTATTTCATCATCGTCGTTTACGTATAGCGACTGGTTGAAGATGCGGGAGATCGCGGAGCAACTGAATGCCATAGCGGTTTGATTTTGTTGCTCCTAACCCTGCGAATCCAATCTTAACACTTTTCACTTTTACCTTTTTGCTTAAAGTTTAGGTTTTTTCTTTGACGTTTTCTCTATTTTCTTCTTTATATCTTCATAGCTTAAGCCCTGCGCCATAAGTTCCAGCACATAGTTTTGGCCTTTTTCCATACCTTTTTCAATACCTTCTTCTCTGCCTTCCCCGCGGGCAGCTTTGAGTTCGTCTTTAAAACTGTATTCAAGCTTTATCATTTTTGTTACCCCTTGTGCATTTTTTTTAAAATAATCGGCCAGTATGCCTTTTTTCAGGCAATATTCTACTGCCATTTTTACTGCTTCTTCAAGCGGTTTCTTTTTTCTGTATTCCCTTATCTTTGCAATAAAAGTTGCAT